>Ga0222716_10000517_pt1 | contig 33372 bp, 38 predicted proteins | sample C33_13DmetaG_FD_165044 | JGI IMG/M metagenome (GOLD analysis project Ga0222716, IMG submission 165044) | Estuarine water microbial communities from San Francisco Bay, California, United States - C33_13D | ecosystem: Environmental > Aquatic > Marine > Unclassified | place: USA: California... | reverse complement strand
TTATTGTAGGCTTCAGTAGATCTAATCTTACCAGCCTTGGATTTAAGCTTGGCAATAGCCTTTTCCTTACGACCATTGAACCATTCGAGGAAGCCTTTGTAGGAAGTCTCAGCATCTTCTAAGAACTTACCCTCTCTAATCTCGGAGTTAGCATAAATGTTGAGCAACTCAAGTGGAAGACCTTTGTAGTTAACCTTAATCTTGTCAGCAAGCTTGAGCATATCTTTAATTTGCTTAGCTTCATCAACGTCTAAGGTAACAGTACCGGTAGCATCAGTAAAGACAGCATCATCAACCCATACACCAGGAACCTTTTTGAGGTTCTTAACTGAAATATTGTATTGAGGTGGTGATTGTAAGTCAGCATAACCAGTATGGAAGACGATTCCAAAGACTGAATTACCAATTTCCTTACCTAACTCAGAGTCAGACTCAACAGCATAACGAATTGTATTAGGTTTGAAGGTCAAATGCTTCTTACCATCCTCCATCATTGGTACTAATGAGGATGAATCGAACATAAAGTCACCTTGAAGTATGCCTTTGATACCTAATTTAGGAAGATACTTAAGAGCCTTCTTGAGTTTATCAGCTAAACCAGGTGCATGACCATGATTCATCTCAACATCTGCATCAGTATAGTTGATTTTAGGCTCTCTATTGAAGATTGACTTGGTTCCTACGAAGAATTTACCGGTCTCGGGGTGCTTTCCAGCGAAAATAGCAGGAGCTCCATCCCATTTGACCGAAGTATTGACCTTTCTCTTCGATTTGCCTTGAAGATGGCTAAGAAGATCAGCAACCATACCACGAGCAATGCCATATCCACGCTCACCTTGCGTGAGAACAAGCTCTTCGAGGTGAGTTAGGTGGGTATTTGCCTTGGCCTCGTTAATTAACGTACGAGCCTCGTAGTATTGTTTGAAGTTCTTCATTTTCTATCTTTATTATAACGGAGTTCCTTTAGTTTAGCTTGATTCTTGGTGATTTTGCAATGACCGTCTGTGATTTGAAGGATCCTCCCTCATAAACATCAATGTTAAGGTCGAAAGTCACCTCAGGAACATCATTTAGTTGTGAATATATGCTTGAGACTGTTGGATTCTTTGTATCAAATACAACCATTGTCATTTTATCATCATTACCTGCAGTGAGATAGTCAAATCCGATCTTCTCTTGGTAGCAGATAATAGCAATAGCACCAACCAAGCGTTGGAAGTTGTTGTAGTTAGACTTTGGATTAAAGTCTGCAAAGTTATTTGATTCAAAGAAGTCACTTAACTGAGATGTAATGTCAGAAACATCTGAATATGTTCTCATCTCGGAAAAGACCTTAACATAATCATCAACAGTAGCATCAGCACCTAACAAAGAAGCGAGTTGACCGGGTAGGTTAGTTCCAAGTTCACTACCCTTCTTGATATCATACATCAAACGAGCAAGTAATTTATTTGGAAGAAGGTTATCAGGGTTAACACCGACGGTACCATTCTGACTCTTAAGAGGCTGGAAGGAGCCCGAGCTGGAAGACAATACAGTATTCATAAACTGCTCAACATCTTTAGTATTATCAAGCAGAGCAGTAATCTTACTATTCTTAAGCAAACTCTTAAGTTGATCTGAACCCTTTACAAACTGGTTATACAATGCTTGAGCTTGCTCTTTACCTTGCGACTTATAAGTGTTGATCAATTCAACAAGCTCATCTTTATAACGCGTAGTAGTATTGGCATTGAGGTTAACATAGTCAGACTTTGCTTCAAGTCTATCTGTAATCTTGTTAATGTATCCATCACCGCCGAGGATAGCACCTGAACCTTTGTTAGGTCCATTAGTCTTAATCTCTACTTCACTACCATCCCATTGAAGGTCACCACTACTACCCTTTTGTGCAGTACCAAATAGAGAGAAAGTAGACTCACCAAGACCAACTCCGGTAGCAGCCTTTGGAATAACATTCAAGTGAACGTTCTGAATAAAGACATTCAAGTCCTCATTTACAAACTCCTTTGGAAGCTTACTTGCGATTGCTTGAGCGAATGGTACAATCTTTCCAACAGGTAAGTCAGAAAGCTTGAGAAGAGTTTCCTTCTTTGTTGCAAGATGCTCAGTTAAAGTAACACCCTCATCATATTGAGAGTTAATAACAATCTCTTTATATTTATTCTTTGCTCCACCTTGCTTAGGACCGGTCCAATCAGCTTGATTGAACATTGAATCAATATTGTCACCTAAACCTGAGCTTTGATTAACACGAAGTTGTCTTGCAACAACCTTACCATACGAGTCGTCAAGAGTAAATGTCTCCTTCTTACCGTCAGCTGTGGTGATAACAACTTCAACCTCTTCATTGAGGATCTGCTTATTGTAGATGTCTTCTAATCTCATATCACCACTAATATAATAGAGTTCCTTAAATGCAAGCACTAAACATCAACTGTATCAAGCGTATCTTTCATACCTTCACTACCAAAAGAAACTAAACCACCGATTGAAGCTGCGACATGTTTAGGATCTTCATCGATTTGCAATTGAAGCTCTTTAGCAACAGCTTGATCTGAATCATTGGGTTCATGTAGGAAAGCTTTAACAAGAAGCTCGATAAGCACCTTCTCACCCTCTGGTGTCATTTCATCTTGTTTAGGTTCAAGAGCATCTTGAGGCATCTCAGCAATATCTGTTGCATCTGGAGCTCCACCTTCCACCTCTTCATTGAAGAGACTTTCATATTCTTTAAATAGATCTAATGTTTTCATATTATTTGAGCATTTTGGCTACACGTTTAACATTCTTAGCAATTACCTTGCCTAAGTTATCAACTTCCTTGTTGATCTGTTGAACACCACGTGATGGTCTTGATGGATCTGGGTCACTGGCTCTTAATGTTTTAGCTGTAGCTAATGTACCATCAATGTTACCAGCATTCTTTTCGAACTTATCAATTTTCTTCTGACGCATCTTATCTACCACCTCGAAGTTCTCCTCTGCATCAGGATTACCAGCTGACTTAACCTCAAGTACAACTAAAGTACCATCTTCAAGCTTAATAGTGATGTCATCAGAACCAAATTTTGCATCTGCCGCTAACCCAGCTTTCAATAGAACATTCTGTATGTGACGCTTCGCTTTCGTAATAGCGTCTTGGTTTTGTTTGGGAGTGTGACTCTCAACACCTTCAAGAAATTTACTCATACCAATATTTAATGGATCAGAGACAATTTCACATTAATATTTTTGGTAAAATCTCGTTCTATTTGGGTAAGATTGTTGCGCTTAAGGAAGAGTTTGAACTTCTTCCATGAGATCTTACTAGTATCAATGGGTATATACGACTGATACTCACGTTGCTCAAGTAAAAACTCATCAAATGACATGTTATTATAGATAATACGTGAGGGTAATGCATTAAAAACACGTTCAGTAAGCAATCTCTCCCTAGTATTGTCAGGATCTACCTGATAATAGAAGCATTTCTTACGTTTTGACATCTCACATATGAGTAGAACCTGCTTTAGTATGAAATGTGTACTAAGTTGGTTCTTTTCCTTACGAGAAAGCTTTTTAAGATCATTCTCAACAACATAATAGCTGTATTCGTTAAAGGAATGCTCAAGAAACGGCAACAAATTCACGTATTCGACATTATTCTCAATATCAAAGTAGCTGCGTAGCTCGTGCTTTGTTGTATTCACTGCCATAAAGGTTTGTACTACCATTATGGCCTCTATATTTACGAAAGCAACAACTTTGGCGGACTTTTCGTCAACTTTACCTTGCCTATTCGAATATTCATGATACCGTTGTAGTATTTCTCGCTAATAAGTGCTTCAGTCTGAAATTGATACAGTGTCTCAATGTATGCCAGTTCACTTTTATTACCACAACCACGAATTACCTCAAATTTAAACTTTTTCTTACCAAGTTTCTTGATATCTGCATTCAACCTGTCAGAAGACCCTGTATATGTCTTCCAATCCGACTCACCTACAAAGATTCTCTTACGTTTCTTACCTTTTAAAGGTGGTCTCTTGGTTTTCTTCTCGATTTGCTTCTTTCCAATATACATCATACCTGATACTGTATTAGTAATCAAGTATACAAAGCCAAAAGGGAGTTCATCCCACTGCTCCTCACATGTCCAGTGACCTAAATCCATTTATTACATATAGTCTGAGATATCCTCAACCATCTCCACATTAGACTCCTCATTCTCATCAGGAAGATGTACTTTCTTAGCCTTCTTCTTCTTTTTCTTCTTCTTTGCAATACGAGATTGTACCTTACCTAAAGGTTTAGCTATACGAGTATCATCAGGATCACCATAAACATGAGCACCCTGCATATCATCACCACCAGTTGAACCAACACCAGCATCACCAGCAGTCATATCCTCTTCAATGACCTTATAAAAGTATGCAGCAAATCTACCAGTTGATTTTTCCATATTAGTATTTAATCTAAGGTATGCAGTTACTCAAGAAGTATATTGAAGAGGTCGGTAAGGATCTCGTACTTGATGACTTTAATATCAAAGAACAAAGTCTGCGTTTACCTGCTCGTAAGCATTATTGGGTAGCTCGTCTTATAGAAGCAAAGATCGAACGTCATACAACCTTTGAGAAGAAAAAGAAGCTTAAGAAGGACATAACTAAAGAGGTAATTGCTACTTCACCTGTTAAGCTTTCGCATTCAGCAGCAGAACAAGCAGCAGAAAGGCATGAGTCACTTGCTACTTTAACAGCCAAGATTCAAGAGTTGAATATTATAATTGAATATCTCGAGAAGGTTGAGAAGACTATGTCTCAGATGGGCTTTGATGTTAAAAACATTGTTGAGTTGATGAAGATGGAGCAAATGTAATGATTCAGTTCGATTACAAAAAGAGTACACCCAAACAACCAGGTAAGCTCATTATAAGATGTTCGGATACAGAGCTATTCGAAAATATACGTGAACACTTCTCAGTAGAAAATACTGGAGCACGGTTTGCCAGAAGGTATGCAAGGTTTGCTCCAAGAAGAAAGTATGTTATTACACCAACAGGTACTTGCGAGTTAGGATTATATTGGGAAGTACGTCAATACCTTATTGCAAAGCAAATTAATGCACCGGTTGAAATATCTCCTGCACTTGCTAAAGCTCTTAAGGTAGGTCTTGATGCAGAAATGGTACATGACTTTAAGTTTACTCTTCGTAACTATCAAGAAGAGGTAATTAAAAAGGCTATTAAGCTTGGGACAGGTACATGTGTACTTGGTACTGGTGCAGGAAAGACATTTACAACAGCTGCTCTTATTGAACAGTTCTATAAAGCAAGTAATGACCCTGATACCTTCAAGTGTCTTATGCTTGTACCAGACTTAGGTCTTGTTACTCAGACTTTTGATGAGTTTATAAATGTAGGTATCAATTATAAGTGCACTAAATGGACAGGTAAGACCAAGCCAGACTTTACCTCGAATGTAATCATTGCAAACATTGGCATTATTCAAAGTAGGTTTGAAGATAATGATTGGCTGAGGCATATTGACTTACTTGTAGTAGATGAGTGTCATAAGATTACAGCTGGTAATAAAATCTCTAAGATTGTTCAGCAGATCAAAACACCTAACAAGTTTGGATTTACAGGAACCCTTCCTGAAGACCAACTTAATAAATGGTCAATCATAGGAAAGCTTGGACCAGTCATTTATGAAAAGACAAGTGCTGAGCTTCGTAATGAAGACTTTCTTGCAAATGTAGCTGTAAAGATACTCAATATTGGTTATGGGTCAGCTGCACCTCATTTTTCAGGACCATCAGGTTATAGAGATGAGTTAGAATATATTTATGAGAGCGAAAGACGTAATGACTTGTTAACTAAACTTGTTGATAAGCTACAAAACAACACACTTGTGTTAGTCAATCATATTGCACATGGTGAAGCTATAGAAGAATACTTTACTAAGCTTGAAGGTAAGCAAGTATACTTTATTAGAGGGTCAGTTGATGTTGAAGAACGTGAACGTATCAAAAAGATAATGGAAGATGAACATAATGTTGTGTGTATTGCTATTAGCGCAATCTTCTCAACAGGTGTTAATGTTAAGAACATTCATAACATCATCTTTGCAGCAGGTGGTAAGTCATTTATTAGAACTGTGCAGTCTATTGGACGAGGTCTTCGTAAGCATGCTGCAAAAGAGAAGCTAATTATCTTTGATCTCTGTGATCAACTCAAGTATGGTCAAGCACATTGCGATAAGCGCAAAACCATATATGACAAGGAGAAGATCCACTACAAAGAGATCGACATTAAATAAAAGCTTGATAACTTTAATAACCAGTCTATAATTAGGTAGAATGTCAAAAACAGCTAAGGAAGAATATTACATAAAGCCTAAAGAGTTTAAAGAGAGTTTGCAGAAGTATTATGATACAGACGTACTCACGGATGACTTGGCTGAGAATATCAAAAAGATCGCGTATGGTTTGAGCTATAACGGATCCTTTATTAACTATTCATACAAAGATGATATGATTGGCGATGCCTTGATTAAGATGTATGCAGCACTAAAATATAAGAAGTATAAGTTTGAAACGAAGTCAAATCCGTTCTCGTACTTTACTACTATTGCTTACCATGCATTTATTAATCGCATCAAGAAGGAGAAGAAGCATCACCAAACCATTACATCATACAAAGAAAAGGTATATGACGAGTATATGAGCAACCCAGATAACACACATGGGAATGTTTATGTAAAGCCTGTCGATGATGATTCCCAATATTAATAAAAGTAAGGTTGCTATCTTTAGTGACCTTCACCTTGGTGTTCATTCCAACAGTACAGATTGGCATAATTATGCCATGGAGTGGGCACATTGGTTTCGTGAAGAATGCCGAAGCAAGGGTATCAAAGATATTATCTTTTGTGGTGATTGGCACCATAATCGATCTGAGATATCTGTTAACACCTTGCAAGTATCTGCAGATATTTTAGATCTCTTTCAAGAGTTCAATCTTATCGCTATTACTGGTAATCACGATATATATTATAAGCATAGAACAGATGTTAACTCACTTTCTATATTTAAGAATCGACACAATGTAACAGTACTTGAGCAATATCAGACAATGGAAGCTTTCGATAAGAAGCTTTCTTTCTGTCCTTGGAATACACCTACAAGTGTTATTGAAGAGAGTGATGTTGTCTTTGGTCACTTTGAGATTGAAACATTCAAGATGAATGCTTTCAAGGTATGTGAAGAAGGAGTTAGTATTAAAGACCTTCTTAAGAAGTCAGAACTGATTATATCTGGTCACTTCCATACACGTCATGAAAAGCAGTTCGGAGCTGGTACCATACTCTATGTTGGTAATCCGTTCCATATGGACTTTGGAGATGCAGGTAACATAAAAGGCTATCACATACTTGATCTTGATACAATGGAGTATGAGTTCTTTGAGAATACAGTATCACCTTGTTATGAGAAACTTTACTTAAGTGAACTTGTTGAGGTCGGTGACATTACACCTATCATAGCTAACAAAATTAGAAACAATATTGTTAAGCTTAAGATCGATAAGAACATATCACAAGAAGACATGGATGTATTATCATCTGTTGTATCAAAACTTAAGCCTGAGCAACTATCAGTTGATTATGATATTAATTTTAATAGAATACTAGATAACAGAGATGATGTTGAAGATCTTTCAGGTGTTAATATTGAGCAAGCAATTGCAGAGTTCATTGAGACAATGGATTTAGATAATGCTAAAGATGTTATTTCATATACTCTCGGGTTATACGAACGTTGTAAACGATGAAGCAAGTTAATTTTAAACGTGTTGCTATTCAGCACTTCCTTTCCGTTGGAGAGGAGCCTGTAACTGTTGACTTTAGTAAAGGTCTTCATGTTATAACAGGCTCAAACAAAGATAAACCAGATCGTCGTAATGCGATTGGAAAGAGTACTATTGCAGACTCTATTTACTTTGCTATATTTGGTGATACTCTTAGAGAGTTAAAGAAGGATCTTATCCCTAATAACATTACTGGTGGTAAGACTCATGTCGAGTTAGACTTTGACGTAGTACTACCTAAAGAGACTAACCAATATAAGGTAGTTCGTCACCTTAACCCATCTAAAGTATTTATTTTTAAAGATGGTGTAGACATTACACGTGATAGTATTAGTAATACTAATAAGTTTATCTGTGATGTAACAAGTGCTACACCTTCTATCTTTCAGAACTGTGTTATAATGACTGTTAATAATGCAGTACCTTTCATGGCTAAAAGTAAAATCGAAAAACGAAAGTTTATTGAGGATATCTTTGGTATGGAAGTGTTCAGTAAGATGTTAGCTCAATTACGTATTGAGTATAATGAAATAAAACGAGATCATGACATTGAAGTAACTAAACTTACAGAGATTAAGAATCAAAGAAGTAATTATAATAAGCAGAAAGAAGCTTTACTTAATAAACGTTTAGAAAAGAAGCAATTATATGTCGAGCGTAAGGAGAATAACATCGATGAAAAGGATAAGCTTGTAAGTAGCTTAGATGAATTTAAAGATCAAGACACATCTGAAATAGAAGATACTATTAACAATCTTAAAGAGAAGCTTGTAACTGTTGAGTGTAAGATTGATGAAAAGATTGAAGATGTAAGTACAAAGAAAGCTGAGCTCTCTCATAGTAAAGCAACTTATAGTAAGATTGGTACAGATGAAGCAGAGTGTCCTGTATGCTTACGTTCAATGGAGGCTCATGATGTAGAGCATTTAGAGAAAGAGAAATCTACACTTAAGAAAAAGCTTATTAACTTTGGTGAGACTATTAAAGGTCTTAATGAAGGTCTAGAAAAGGCTAAAGTTGCTAAGTCTACAATTCAGAAAGCTATTAATAATAATACTAATAAGTTATCTGAAGCAAAGTTAGCTAATCAAAAGCGTGAAAGTATTCAACAACGTATTAATCAGTTAGGAGAATGGCTTGAGGAGCTTGAAATCGATCTTAATGCTGTTGATAATAATGATACAGACTTTGATACTCTTATTAATGAAACAGGAGAACGGTTAACTGAGATTGAGAGTAAGGTCGAATCATTTCGAAAGGATCTTGCTAATTTAGATCTTGTTAAGTATGTTGTATCTGAAGAAGGTGTTAAGTCATTTATTGTTAATAAACTTCTCGAACTACTTAATAGTAAGCTATTAACGTATCTACGTAAGCTTGATGCTAACTCGATTTGTATCTTTAACGAATACTTTGAAGAGGAAATTACTAATGAGAAAAATAAGATATGTTCTTACTTTAACTTCTCTGGAGCTGAACGTAAGTCTATTGATCTTGCATGCTTGTTTACATTCTCTGATATGAGACGTATGCAAGGTGGAGTTAAGTACAACCTTGCAATTTACGATGAGTTGTTTGACTCTTCATTTGACGAGAAGGGTATTGAACTTGTAACTCAAATCCTTCAAGAACGTACAGAAGAGCTTGATGAATGCTCGATTGTCATCTCTCACCGTAAGGAGTCTATTAAGGCTGTAACAGGTGAGGTTATATTTATCGAAAAAGAAAATGGCATTTCACGACGAGTAGATTATAATGAACAGTAGAATATATATTTATAGATGTTAGGTAGTAATCCATTTCCCTCACCATTCGGTTCACCATTTGCAAACCCTCAACCAGGAGCTGCACGTAAAGTACAGCAGAAAAATCCTGTTCCACGTGAGCAGAACATGCCTCGTTTTGTTAACTATCTTGCTGACTACTCTGGATGTGGTCATTGGCGTATACTTTGGCCTGAGCAGGTTATTAATATGACACAGCGTGGTGTCAGTCAATCAACTACTGCAATGGTAGCTGATCCAAGATGGTATGCCGGTGTTAAGTGTGTTAAGCTTCAACGACAGGCATCCAAGTCACAAGTCGACTTTGTCAAGCACCTTAAGAAGGTTCAACAAGAGCATGGATTTAAGATCATCTATGAGGTTGATGATGTTGTCTTTCGTGAGGAGATTCCTGACTATAATAAATTTAAGTTTGCATTTGATACTGAAGAGGTTCGTGCTAACTGTGTTGAGATAATGGAGATGGTTGATGAGATTACTCTTACATGTGACTTCATGCGTAACCTATTCAAGTCTAAAATCGATAATCAAAAGGTAACTGTTATTCCTAACTTTGTGCCACATACATGGATGGGATACTTATTTGACCGTAAGAGAGTCCAGCAAGACTTTGAGAAACATAAGAGGAAGCCACGTATTCTATACACAGGTTCTGGTGCTCATTATGATGTAAATAATAAGAATGGTGGTAAGGATGATATGTCAGAAGTTAATAGTATCATTCGTAAGACTGTTGACAAGTATCAATGGATCTTTGTTGGTGCATATCCACCACCATTAACGGATCTTGTAAAATCAGGTAAGGTTGAGTTTCATCCTTGGAAGAGTCTTCTTGAGTTTCCAGGTTTCATTGCTAATCTTGGAGCACAGATGATGGTAGCACCACTTACTGTTAATAACTTTAACAAATCAAAGTCAGATATTAAGTTTATTGAAGCTTGTACTTTAGGTATTCCTTGCTTGTGTCAAGATATGGACACATACCAGAATGCACCTGATGATCTTAAGTTTAAAACACCAGAGGAATTCGAAGAGAAGATCGACTGGATTGTTAACTACAAGAATCGTAAGCGTTACTTTGCAAATATCGACCAGTTACGTGAGGTTGGTAAAGGACGAACACTTGAGCTTGACCAAAACATTGGAGCTCATATAGAAGCTCTTATGACTCCGTATGGTGCACCACAGCGTAAGTGGCTTAATAAGTGGAATCCCTAAATAGGCTTGACTCTATAAGGAACTATAGTATAATCAACTATAGATGTATCGAAATGTTGTATATAACGGTCGTGAAGGTACCGTAACTGAGTTTGCGTGGAACGAAGATGGTGATCGTGTTCGTCGTGAAGTATCTTTCGAGCCATATCTTTATGTAGAAGATCCTCGTGGTGATAAGACTTCTATCTTTGGTACTAAAGTTAAGAAACGTTCATTTCAGAATGGCTACGGTCGTTATAAGTTTCTAAATGACTCTGGTGTTAAACGTGTTTTTGAGAATGCACCTCCTGTACAGCAATACTTGCTAGATGCTTATGGTGGTGAGAACGAAAAGCCTGAGTTCAATAGTAATCCTATCAAGTATTGCTTTATTGATATTGAGACCTACTCTGTTGATAGTTTTCCTGATGTAGATGATCCTACTCATGTATGTAATGTCATTACTATATGGGATAACTTTAGTAAGAAGTTTAATACGTTTGGTATTCATGAGTATACTGGTGAGGGTCGTGACGATATGATCTATCATTACTGTAAGACTGAACGTGAGATGTTTCTTGCCTTCCTTAAGTATATTGAGATGCAGCATCCTGATATCATTAGTGGTTGGAACTCTGAAGGCTTTGATATTCCTTATATCGTTAACCGTATGGAACGTATACTCGGTCAAGAGTATGTAGATCGTCTCTCACCTTTACGTAATGTTTTCTTCCGTATGCGTATGGGTTCATTTGGACGTGAGCAGAAGCGTTACTACTTTGATGGTGTTGCTAATCTTGACTACCTTGATGTGTATAAGCGCTTCTGTCTTAAGTTGCGTCCTTCATATAAGCTTGATGCTATCGGTGAACTTGAGTTAGGTCAGAAGAAGATCGATTATGAAGGCTTAGCTCTTCATGAACTTGCTGATCAGGACTGGAATAAGTTTATTGACTATAACGTTCAGGATGTTAACCTCTTAGTTGAGTTGGAGGAGAAGCTTCAATACATTCCCCTCTTAAGAATGCTTTCATATGTTGGTCTCACTACACTAGAAGGTGCTATGGGTACTATTGGTGTTATTAATGGTGCCTTGACTGTTAGAGCTCGTAAGCGTGGTGAGGTTATTTCAACGTTTGTTCGTAGTGGTAATAAGGATCATAAGAATCCTGGTGCATATGTTGCTGAACCTAAGCGTGGTTTTAAAGAGAATGTTATATCTTTCGATGCTAACTCTCTATATCCTAACGTGATGATCTCGCTTAATACTTCACCTGAAACTAAGGTGGGTAAGATTGAGAAGAATGATGGTAAAGAGATTACTATTCAACATACCTCAGGTAGACTGTTTAAGCTTGGTAAGAAGGACTTTGTTAAGTTCTTGAAAGATGAAGAGTGTGCTCTATCTAAGGCTGGGTTCTTATTCAGTCAGAAGAAGCAAGGTATCATTCCTGAGTTCCTCGAGTACTATTATAATCAGCGTGTTGAGATTAAGAAAGGTCTGTTTACTAACCAGAAGAAGCTTAAGAAAGACCCAGGTAACATCGACCTAAAGTATGAAGTCGAACGTCTTAACACTCAACAGATGGTTATTAAGATTCTTATTAACTCTTGCTATGGGTATATGGGTAATAAGAATGCTCCTATCGGTGATGATGATATTGCTGCTAGTGTTACTCTAACTGGTCAGGCTGTTATTAAGCATTCGAATGAGTTGCTCAAGGACTTTATGCGTGATGAGGTTGGCTCTGATAAGATTAGTGAACGAGAGCTAGAAGAGTGTATTGTCTATAACGATACTGACTCATCCTATATCTCTATCTCACCATTGATTGAGAATGGTGTTAAGTTCTGGGAGTCTAAAGAAGATGCTCTAGTTCACCAAGAGACTTACGATAAGATTCAAGAGATTGAGGACTACCTTAACGATGGTATTACTACTTGGGCTAGTAAAGCTCTACTGACTAAGGATCCTCGATTTGTATTCAAGCGTGAGATGATTGCTGACGTTGCTACCTTTATTCAGAAGAAGCGTTATGTTATGCATATCCTTGACGATGAGGGTATCAAAGAGAATAAGTTTAAGTATACTGGTGTTGAGGTTGTTCGTACTACTATGCCTGATGCTATTAAGCCTTATGCTAAGGGTATCATTGAGACTATGCTTACTACTCAGGACTTGGGTAAGACTAATAAGATCTTCAACGAAGCATATGATACTTTCAAGACTCTAGGTCCTGATGAGATTGCCTTTGTCATGGGTGTTAAAGGTTATGAGGCTCGAGCCGTGCAATGTAAAGGTTGGCAGACTGTAAAGGGTATGCCTGTTCATGCTAAGTCTGCTTACTACTATAACCGTATGTGTGATGAGCTTAAGACAGGTAATAAGTATGAGGCTCTTGCATCTGGTGATAAGGTTCGCTTTATGTATGTTGAGACTCCTAATAGGTACGGCATTAATTCGATGGGCTTTAAGTATGAATGGCCTGATGAGTTTAACGAGCACTTTACGATCGACTATGAGAAAATGTTTGATAAGATCTTATTCCAGTCGATTGCTCGGTTCTATGATAGTGTGGGTTGGTCTATTCGTAAGCCAACTGAGAATGTTCAAACAGAATTGTTTGATCTATTTGCCTAATTCATAAAGGGGTGTAAATAACTATATGAGTGAACCATCATATTTAGACAAACCTCAACTCGACGGAAAGCCAGGCGGCCACCCTGCATATAAACGTGGTCAATTGAAAGCTACTCTTTCAGTGCTTAGCATCGTTAAGTCAACCATTAATGGAACAGACAAAGGTACTGGTGAGTTCGGCTCTCCACAACTTGAAGCAGCACGTCAAGCAATTGTTACACTTGTAACAGCTCTTGAAGAGATCTCTGAAGCATCTACTGCTCCATCAAAGAAAGCTCAAAAGGCTCTTGAAGAGGCTCGTGAACTTGCTCGGCAGGTTCCTGCTCTTCGTTAACTTTCCACCCTCTCGTCGGCAGCATAGTATTTAATTCTATCGTGCCATATAGGACTTGCAAGAAGGATCGCTGGAGACAGCTTTCCTTCTTTTGTTAGTTGGAACATATGTGACATCCAAGTTTGTTCATAAGGGTGTCCCCATGTTGTATCGATAAACATCTTCTTGTTACCTTCTTTACTAACAATCATTGGCCAGTTACCATAATAGACGTCACCGCTAATATAAGCAAGCCCGTCAATTGTATTAATTGTATTAAACTCAGTCTTAGGACAGTTAGGATCTAATCCCTGAACTGGTAACTTACTATAATCAGGCCAATATTTCTCTCTCACATCTTGTGGTACATTATACCAAGAACATTGCCTATCATTATCAAAGTATACTTCAGTAAAAGATAACTTTAAGAAGTCAAAGTTCTCAACATAAATGATCTTGTGAATGGTTTCGTATATGTTTGAAATATACTTTCTAAAACCATTACGACAGAACTCACCATCTGTTTCTTTAGTATTGAAAGTCATATCATCCTCAAAGAACATCATATAGTCAGCATCTGATTCATGAAAGTGTTCAGCAATCCTTTGCCTACCACCACAGATGCCTGTATTACTACCAAGATGAATGTACTCAAAGCCATGCTTATCAGCAATCTCTTTATTACCTTTCATTGATTCCTCATCAGTAGAGTTATCAAAGATAAACAAGTTTGGATGAGTTAGTAGTCCTTCAGTTTCAACCATTGTATTGATTGTGTGAGTAAGCTGCTCAGGCATATTAAATGTAAGCATGTATACATTTGTCTTTACCATACTAGTTACATTATCAGGTACAGTACGCTTTGTTTCAAAACGTTTCTTAATAAAGTCACCATCTACTTTTACTAGCTCAGCTTTCTCTTCTATTATATCTTGAGTAAGCTTAACAATAAGACCATTTCCTTCTATTTGGAATCTTCTATATGTGTAAGGATCTTGACAAGCCATTATACTAAATATCGACTCCTCAGTACCCATATAACCATCTGTTAAAGTTCCTAATAGAGTATGATAATATTCACCGTTAACTCTTTCTGTTAGTACTTTCTTATGACCACCAAACAATCCACCCCTACAAACATACTTTACATCCTCACCAGCATAGTCATTAATCTCTGGATATTTAAAGCCATGAACTTCTGTATTTGCCTCGTAAGGAAAGGAGACAAACATAAATTCGTCAGGTGTAGTAAATGTACGTAAACTATCTAAAACAGGCTCATCCCTTAAGTGACCCTCAGGAACCGTATTGGTAAGGCCAGCGTCTAACCAATAGAAATAATCATGATCAAAAGGGTTAAAGAGTGCTGCCTCATGTAGCAGGAACATCTTTGATTGAACAATAGGATTATAATACTCTAACTTACATTGTGGTGAATCTGTTAACCACCCACCTTCACCAGTTTGATTAGCCCACTCCTCAGAGTTCCTAATCTCTTGTGTTTTATCCCAAAACGGATCATATATATCACGTATCTTATCTAAACCAAACACACGTACTTCTGTATTTGATGGTGATCTATATTGCCATACTAAGTCCTCAAGCTCTTCCGGTACAAATACGTACAGGTTTTGAGGAATGCTTAATAGCTTTACGAATGCTTCAATGTATACATCAAAAGATCTATTATGCCTTTTGATATCCCATAAGCCTGTTACAAATGTAGTATTGTTCATTCAAATAAATGGTGAAATAATTTCGGATTGAATTGTTTCCATTCTGGTCTTTCATACCAGTCGTCAAAATCTAGTGTAGTGTAACTGTCCATATCATCTGCATACATACAGCACATGATTCGTTCCTCATGATATAGGTCATCACTCTTATCAAGTACATTCAAAAGGTACTTTTCGAAGTTAGCAGCTAGCTCATCATACTTCTCTGATGTACAACCAAACATACCACCAATGATATGCTTATCAGCATTATAATTTTTATAAAAATGTTCAGGTAATGCCTTAGACCAATGATACCTACTAGTATTATTTTTCGCCATTAGTAGTATTTTATCTTCTGATAGCTTATTCCACCTCTTTAATATCTTCTGTCTAAACATGCTTATACAAAAATGGCTTTCCCACTTATTACCAACCTGATACTTTACTGGAAACAATCCACCATGTGATAGACCAGCATCAATCCAGTAGATTCTATCATAGTCATGCCTATCCTCAATCAACTCAGCCCAGAAGAACTTGTTATATTGAATCTCATGACACCTATCCCATTTTTTAACATGCTCAACATTTTTAACCTTTTGAATCTTATCATAATGCTTTGTATCATGTAGATCAAACACTCTAAACTCGAGTTTGGAAGGATCAGCACCTTGTTTATCAAAAAACCAAACCTTTAACTCGTCAATTTCATCTTCATGTGTGAAGCAAACAACTTTAGAGGGGTTAAGATTGAGAATATTAAGAAGGCTCCATCTGTAATGATGCCACCTTGCAGCACGACCACCGAGATCAGTGCCATGTAGTTGTGAGTATATACAAGTAATGAAAAGTTCCTTCATTACCCTATATCTCCTTCTATTGGGTCTACAAATCCATGCTCTTCACTATGAGGCCATACTCTCCACTTAACAATCTTATCATCAGTTTCAAACCACCTCCAAATCTTGCAATACTCTTCTGGATCGTTCTTCAACCTCTTAATCTCACCAACATCTGCATCTTGTCTATCCACTTCTTCACCTTTATCGTTAAAGAAAGCAACAGCCCAGAAAGTATAGTCATCTAATGGTACTTGCTCATATGTAATATCGATACAAAATTTAAATTGTCTTACAAAAGATGCATCATATGCCTTTTTATTTGTATAATCAGGATTTGGAGGATACTTTTTATCAAGTGTATATGGTTGGATCTTCTGATCTTTAAATCTTACACCAGCATACCTCTCATATTCAGCAAGTGTTCTAACCTTACCAAAGCCATACTTGTTCTCACCTCTCTTAAACTTCTCACCATTAATACCAAAGAGCTTTCTTACCCTCTCATATGACTTAAGGTTAGTATCAGTCCATGTCTTACTATCATCCCAATGCTTACTTGCACCTTTCCTACCATAGTGATGCCAAGCAATGACCTTATGTGGGTGATACAGATCATAACCATGTGTAAATGCTCTTACAGCAATAGAAATCTCTTCACCATGAAAGTACATCTCTGGATCATGTTGAACATCAGTACTAAAAGCACCATCAGCAAAAGCAAAGTGAGCAGAATAGAATCTACTCTTAACAGGTCCACCTAACCCCTTCCAGTTAGGTATAGTCTCTGGAATAGTATGAAGTGGACCATCATGACCAAAATAGTTATAAGAAAGCATCCAAGGCTCTTCATCGATTGGCTTATCTTTCTCTGCATCATAAGCTGGAATGTAGCTTGTAATAAGAGGCTTTTCAGAACCATTAAGTTCAAGACCAGCATACATGTTCTTAAGATCAGTATCCCAACCATTGATAAATCTATGATGTGAATCTAATTGAAAAGTGAAGTCTTCACCTTTGTAATGTTGTTGGATTGAGTGTCTTGCCCAACAAGCACCTTGAGAGTCATCAGAGTTAATATCAAGAATGTTAAAGTTCTTGTTATCTTTATACTCATCGAGGTTATCCCACTTATCATCAGGGTGATGTTGCCAACATATACATACATGTAGTAGCTCAGGCCTATCAGCCTTTTCAAGCATATCCTTTAGAGTAGGTAGTAGCTCTTTATCTCTATAAGAAGCTATTTGCACAAACATAGTGCTGTCTGGATAAGCATTTTCCATACACTCTTATTTATTTACATCTCGATCAGAGGCAACTTAAGGTAAATCGAACGTCTTTTTATCAAGCCAGCCATTATCTTTACTATATGGCCATACAATAGCCCTTTTTGGCTTGATTGACACATTAGTCTCAATCCATATATTACACCATTCATTTACATTTAATAAAGCTGTTAACTCATCACCAGTAATATCTTTTCTATATAATGTTTTACCATCCTCATCATCTAGAGCTACAGTAATAAAGTCTAATTCTTCATCTGGCATGTCTGTGTGATGGATATCAACACAATGTTTAAATCTTCTACTCCAATCACCATCTGGATCATTTGGTGGTAGCTTACCATCAATAGTTTCTTGTTGGAGACTTCTATCTATAAATCTTACACCTGCATACTCCTCCCAATCAGCAACAGTTCGTTCAGTACCAAGACCATACACTCCATACTTTTCCTCATCAGGGCAATCACAACCGTCAATACCAAGTAAGCCTCTCATAAGTGCATATGTCTCTTCATTATGATTGGTCCAGTTACCATAATTATCCCAATGCTTGTCTGGTCTATAGTCTCTACTAAATTCGTGATAGGCTACAATCTTATGTGGGTGGAAGATATCATAGCCATGTGTATATGCTCTAACACCAATAGCAATCTCTTCACCATGGAAGTAGTATCTTGGATCATGTTGAACTTCTTCACAGAATGAACCAAGTGTAAAGCAAAAGTGTGCAGAATAAAACCTACCTCTAACAGGCATTGTTCTTTCTTTCCAGTTAGGGATGGAAGTAGGTGAGAAGAACACAACACCGTCTGGTGTAAACCTATCGAAGACCATATGCCATGGATCTTTAGCCCACTCCTCTTTAGGTAATGATGGATGAAAAGAACTAATGTATCCAGTCAGTAGTGGCTTCTTATAACCATGTAGTTGTAACTGAAGTATCTCATTCTTTAGTTCAGTATCCCAACCTTCAACAAACCTATGATGTGAGTCTAACTGTAAGGTAAATTCCTCAAACAAATATTCTTGTTGAATTAGGTTTCTTGCCCAGCATACCCCCTTTGAATCTTCTGCCCTAACATCAATGATCTTAACTCTACTATCATCTTGATACTTATCCAACGTATCCCATTCATCCTCTTCGCTATGTTGCCAACAAATACATACACGTAAGTTATCTGGTTCATCAGCCTTATCAAATAAGTCATCCAACGTAGGTAGTAGTTGACTGTCTCTAAATGAAGCAATCTGTACAAAGATCTTCTTACGACCGTTAAGCATGTATATATTATAGTTACAGAAAAAGTAAAATCAACAGTTGAACTGAAGCATCTTTAGGTTATAATAAGGTTGTATGAGTAAAGAAATTATCGCAATCGTCGACCAAGTCGGCCGTACAGTCATTGGAGTTGAAACAGGTCAAACTGATGAGACTCTTACCCTTAATAATCCTGTTATCGTTCACGTCCAACCTGACCCAGCAAGTGGACAACTACAAGTTCAGACCTTCCCTTACCTCTTTATGGAGTTTATTGAAGGTGATAAGCAGTTGAATGAGTGGACCTTTAATAAAAGTGCCATTGCTACTTCAACAGTCAAGCTTACTGAACAGATCAAAGCACAATATACCGCTATTAACAACCCAGCTCCAAAACCAGCAGCACCAACAGCAGAGCCAGAAGTTATCAAGCTCTTCGGTGCTGATGATAAAGAAGCTAAGTAGAAAGTTTTTGTTTAAGTTTAAGAGTCTTGCAGTTTACTGCTTGACTCTTTTTCTTTGTATACTATAATAGGTTATATGAGTAAAGATTTTGATAAAGATACACTTGCTGCGTTAGACTCTATTGATAAGATTAATCCGTTTGCAACATATCTACAAGACAGCACCTTAAGTCGTGTTGGTGGTTGGATCGATACCGGTAGCTACGTTCTTAACGCTATTATCTCTGGCTCTATTCATGGAGGTATTCCAAAGGGTCGAGTAACAATGATGGGTGGTGAGTCAATGACTGGTAAGACTTTGTTTGTTCTTAAGATTCTAGCTAATGCTCAGAAAGAGGGTTTGATTCCAGTTATCTTTGATACAGAGAATGCTGTTGATCCAGAAGGTGCAGAGCGTATTGGTCTTGATATTAGTAAAGTAAAGTACGTACCTTGTGTTACTATTGAACAGACACGTAATGCTTTGTTTAAGTTTCTTACCTCTGTTAAAGAGAAAGGTCTTGAAGGTAAGTTCATCATAGCTATTGACTCACTTGGTAATCTTCAATCAGAACTTGAGCATAGCCGTATGGGTAAAGATAGTACTTCATCTGATATGGGTACTAAAGCTCGTGCTATGAAGTCTCTTATGCAGACATGTACTAACTTAGGTGCTACTACACAGACTACAATCCTTTGTACAAATCATGTCTATGATGATCCATCAGCAATGTTCCCATCTATTGAGAAGAATATGCCAGGTGGTAAGTCAATTGTATATCTTCCATCTGTAACTGTTCAGTTGGCTCGTAAGCCTATGAAGAGTGATGGTGGTAAGACTATGGATGCTGAAACTGCCGTAGGTCAGAAGAACTATGCAGGTATCCTTATTAGAGCATTGACTCGTAAGAATCGATTCATTAAGCAGTATCTTCAAGGTGAGATGTTTTTATCTTTCCATACTGGTCTTGATCGTTACTATGGTCTCCTTGATCTTGCTGTAGGGGTTGGAGCAGTTATTCAAACTGGTTCTACCTATCAACTACCTGATGGTAAGAAGATTGGTTACTATAAGAACTTCCGTAAGGATGTTGACCTTTGGGAGAATACTATCCTACCAGTACTTGAAGAGAAGATCAAGTTAGAGTGGGCTTATAGTGGTGGTGAAGAAGGTGAAGTACCTGATGAGGTAGAAGAGCAAGAAGTAGTAGTAGAAAAGCCTACTCTGTTAAATGAAGTTTTAGATAAGAGTAAGTAGTACAATGCCTGTATCAACTCATATATTTAAAAATGAAGCTGTTGAATTTGTTAAGAGCAAGTTTCATAAATATAATGATATACTAGACATTGGAGCAGGATGTGGAACATACTCCAAGCTATTACGTGACTCAATATCACGTATGGATGCTGTAGAAGTATTTGAGCCATATGTTAAGGATTATGGACTCAGAGATCTGTATAGAAACGTATTTGTAACTAACGCTATAGAATTTGATTTCTCTTTCTACAATCTCATTATTGCTGGGGATGTATTAGAGCATATTGATGAAGAAGCAGGTATTGAGTTTATCAGCCGTATATATAGTAAGTGTGATGATGCATTGATATCTGTACCCTTTCATGCACCGCAAGGAGAGCATTTTGGTAACATATATGAAACACATCTGCAGCCAGATCTATCACATAATAATTTTATGGAGAAGTATGTAGGGTTTAAACCACTTTGCTTACGTTATGATTTTGGTGTATATGTCAAGGATGATGAGAGAAACTCCAAACTACCAATTATCTTAGAAGAGGAAACATTAGGTACTATAGTTCCAGAATACGCTACTACATTCAAGCCATATATTCAGGAGAGCTTTCCTGACACAGAGATTATTACATATAGTGGTCCAAGTGAAGTTGGTGAAAAGAATGAAGGTATTAATGCTATTACTGCTGCATTAAGTTGATTACCGATACAGGTGTTATATAATTAGAGTATGAAATATTTTAGTCGTCACTTAAAGGAGAGTAATCTCAATTATGCTGAGCACTTTATATGTGCATGGGTATTTGCAATACTACATCTCGCAGTCGTTCCAGTAGCTCTTATTCATGGAGTACTACCATTCCTATTACCTGGTCTTGGTAAGAGATTTCATGCAAGGATTCATATACGGTATGATAGCCTTGTCAAATTTTTTCAAACACAAAATAGATAAACAACAATGAGTAAAAAACTTGTATTAAGTATTAGTGGTGGTATGGATAGTGTAGTGCTATTGCATATGGCTGTCGATAGAGGATTCGAAGAGATTAATTTAATCACTTACAACTACGGACAACGTCATATTCGTGAGATTGACTGTGTTCAAGATCAGATTGACTCGGTTAAAGTTAAAACACCGAACGTTAAGATAACACATTATGTAGCTGACGTTGGATTCATTAAGCAACTAGCTCCTACTTCATCTCTAACTAATACTGATATTGATAATCCTGATATCAGTAAGATGGCAGGAGATGCACAACCTGTAAGCTATGTACCATTCCGCAATCAGTTGTTTAATACTATTGCTTGTGCTTATGCTGAAGCTAAAGGTGCAGATACTGTTTGGTATGGTGCAGCGGAAGTTGATAGTCTAGCAGGTTATTGGGATGGTAGTAATGAATTCGTTAGTTCTATGAATGCATTGATTGCTCTTAATAGAGAGAATAGAATTACTATTGAAGCTCCACTCTTAACTATGAGTAAAGAAGCTATTGTTGAAGAAGGTGTTCGCTTAGGTGTCGACTTTGGTAAGACATGGACTTGCTACTCAAACCGTAAGGATGGTCTAGCAGATGCTTCTACACCATCAAGTAGTATGAGGGTGAAGGGTTTCATGGACGCTGGATATCAAGACCCTATTCAATATGTTCAGCAAGATAAACTGAATTCTATGTATATGTCTTTAGGTTGTAAGAAGATTTAATACAACGTAATCAAAAAGAAACCCAGAGGCATTTCTGCCCCTGGGTTTTTTATTTATGAGTTAGTTTATCTATTTATGTTTTTTATAGACCATAACGTCTAATTTCTTCAAGCTGTGATTGAGTCTTTGGCTTAAAACGCTCTTTAAAGCTAACAGATTTTACTTGTGGAGACTTTTTATATGAGTCTGTTACTTTTTGCTCCGTAAGATATTCTGTTGTGTAATTTTCCTCCATTGACTTCTCAGCAGCTTCTACCAAATATTGTTGTGTGCTACATGATGGGGCTGTAATACCATTTTCATCCATTACTGGTGCTTTGATATATCCCATGTTGTCATAAACACTCTCAAGTGTAAGATCTTCTTCATTCTCACGCGCCTCAAACTTAGCTTGAGTTGTGTAGTAATCGAGTAGTGATTGAGCAATTTCTGCTTTTTCTACATCACCATCTTCACCATACGCGTTGTAAAGCTCGTTAGCAGAATGTGCAAGACCAGCAGCTTTATGATCAGCACCAAGTTTAGCAGCATGCGCTGTGATTGCATCTCGGACTTCTTGCTTAATGCTACCTTCAGCATCTTCTGTTTGTGGCATAGCCTTACGACCATGGCGTACAATGTCTCTTGAGAGATGCCAAGCAGCTGAACCTTGCGTCCAACCTTGATCTTGTAAGTTATAAAGATCACCTTCTGCATCAGGATTTTCTTCTTGTGCACCATCCATACCATTAGCAGCAAGATCATCAAAACCTTGATCTTCAAGGTTACCGAGAATGTCCTCAGCTCTACTGAGCATCTCATGAGCTTCATCATCTAATTCATACTCACCGTCTTCAGTACCATCTTCACGCTCAGCATCTTCACCATTACGTAAATTACGTGTGATGTCATGTGCATCTCTCTTGTCAATACCACCCTCTGCAACTGCAGCATCAACTCTAGCTTGAAGGTCATCTGGATCTTCTTGATCTTCCATTTCAATATCTTCTAATCCCCCCTTAAGAGCTTTAACTGTACCAGAAAGGTGATAAGCTGGGATTTGATACTCTTCCATCTCACCCATTTGCTTAACAAATGCTTCGAATTGATCGATATTATTAATCTTTGGAGCGAACTCCTTAATGTTATTAATAACGTCTGGAGAAAGATCTTCTCCAGCTGGTAAATCTTCAAGCTCCTGTATTGCTTTAGCTAGTGAAGCTTTAACAAGAAGCTTTTCATCTGAAACAATGTCAACAAGAGCGTCATCCATCTCTTTTCCTGACTTAGCTTTACGAACTTCTGCAGCAATCTCTTGTGAAGCGGCTTGTGCTGCATACTTTTCTTCGCGTGAGCGGTTAACACCCATTCCAGAAATAAAATCATCTAATGTACTTTCAACGGTCTGTGCAATCTCATCAGTCTTAGCATTAATAGTCTCCTGATTAGCTTTAAGTACTGCAAGCATTGCTTGTTTCTTACCGGTAAACCCTTTAGCACTCTTAACTGACTGCAACTCTTCTTCAGATATTACATCGAGGTTAAAAAGAATTTCACGGATGAACTTGATTGTATCCAAAGGCGCAGAGCTTAAACCACCATCACGCATTGTTTTTGTCACACCACCAAAGGACTGGTGGGCAGCAGCGTAAGGTGAGGTTTTTGCCTCATTAAGCATTTGGACCTTTTTGAATAGATCATTGAACGAACTCATTGATATTATTTATACACTCTAACGTAAAATTATAGGAAAAGTTGCAAATTAAAAGGAACTAGCGTATAATTAAAGGTGATGAAACTGAGTTATAAAGACTTCAACAAGTTTAACGACAAAGAACTACGTGCTCTACCAGGAGTTGGTAGGAAAACAGCCAAGAATATCGTAGCTATGCGACCATATCGTAGTAGTGATGATCTATTTAAGGTTGGCGGGCTCGGAACTAATACTCTGCTGAAGTTTGGCATTGAGAAGACAAAGAAGAAGCGTAAAAAGTGGATTGATATTGATGGGATGCAATATCCACACTATACTTTCGCGTTTCATGAGGCAACTGGTGTTATGGACTTCTTCTGGCGCATTCCTAAAGAGTTTAGGCTTTATTATGGTCGTGAAGAAGAGAGTAAAGAGATAACTGCTAAGTATCGTGAAGAGCAGAACATTAAGCTTGAAAAACTCTAAGACTAGATTAAATTATAGTAAGAATGTGTGCTATATTTGGAGCTCCTGATAAATCTATGCTAGAGGTTTTATATACCGCTAACCAAGATCGTGGTACTTTCGCAAGTAGCTTCATACAACTCACATATGACGATCAATTCGTCTTCAAGAAAGAGGGAGAGATCAATTTTGATGAAACTAAAGGTTCTAAACAATCGAAGTATTGTTGTGGACATGTCCAAGCCCCTACCTCAGCAATGAGAGAGTGGTCATATGAAACATCACACCCATTCGATACATTGTCTTGGATGGTTTTTCATAATGGCGTAATCGTAAACGAAAAAGATATTCGTAGAAAGCACTTACCATATCTAGAGAATCCTGTTGATACATCTTTGATTGTTAACTTGATTCAAAAGTTTATGGAAGATGATAGAGCAAGTGGTACTAACCCTGTTCGATACATTAGACGTGCAATGGAAGAGCTTAACGGGTCGTTTGCAGTAGCTATAGTTGATTGTGATACAAATGAACTATACATTGCACGAGTTGGGTCAATCTTACACTATAATAATAAAGGATGCTATTCAACTATACCTGGTAAAGGATATACTGAACTAAAAGAAGGTGAGATTAGACGCTTAAATAAAAAGACTCTCAGATTTAACAAGGTTGGAGAGTTTAAGCATGAGTCACCGTTCCTGTTTATATAATGAACAACGATCTATTTATCTGCGCAGCAACAAAGGGCAGAAAAGAAGACACTCTCCTTTGGCAAACGAAGGGTGAAGAAATGGATGTCTTCTTCAAAGAGGGAAATAAAAAGCCTCTTCAGAAAGTATACAACAAAGCAATCGATTTTGCTATTAAAGAAAACTTTGATCATATTATTCTCTGCCATGATGATATCATCCTTGAGAATTTCGATTATGATAAACTGAAGAAGCACTTTGAAGAATATGATGTGCTTGGTGTTGCTGGTGCTTCACAAATTACAGTTCAAGAACCTGCCTTATGGCATCTAATGGGTGGAGGCTTCAATAGTGGTAATCTTCATGGTGCAGTTGCTCATTTATCTGGTCATCAAAAGTCGATGACAGCATTTGGACCATACCCACATCAAACATTAATTATGGATGGTGTCTTTCTTGCTATATCAAGGAAGGTATTTAAAAAAATTAAGTTCGATGAAGACTGCCCATCAGGATTTCACTTTTACGATCTCATATACACACTTGATGCAACCCTTGCTGGTTATAAGTGTGGTGTAGTAGATGCATATATCACACATGCATCACCAGGCCTTAGACAGTTTACTGAAGACTGGAAAGGTGGGCAGCAATACTTCCTCAACAAGTATGAGAAGTATGTTGGCAAGACTGTGCAAATATAGTTGATAATTAGTTTCAATCTACTATACTGATTACGATGGGTAAGCTTAATCTAGACTACTTCGAACAAATACTGATGTATAATTCGCTAACTGATAGCGGTTATCTGTCAACTATTGCAGATGTAGTACAGCCAGAATTCTTTAAGAGCAAAGATATAGCAAACATCTTTACGATTATTAAGGACTTTAATGATAAACGTAATCAGCTACCTACTACAACAGAGATTAAGCAGTACTTAGTAACAGATGAGCAGAAAGACTCATTTAAGAGATTGGTTACCTCATTTTCTGATATTGATAAGAACATTAATAAGGATGAGCTTATCGAGAATACAGAGCAGTTCTTGAAAGAGAAGGCTGTATACCATACAATGCTACAAGCAGCAGAAGATATTTCAGGTGGTGATATTGATACTTCTGTTATCCTAGATAAGTTTGAGAAGAGTTGTAATATTAGTCTTGTTACTGACTTAGGACTTAGTGTTAAAGATAACATCGATGATATTATCGAAGACCTTACTACTGTAGAAGATAAGATTCCTTCTACTTGGGAATGGCTTGATGACTCTTTAGATGGAGGGTTTATTAAGCAAGGTAAGTCATTGTATGTCTTTGCTGGTGAGACTAATATTGGTAAGTCTATCTTCCTAGGTAATGTAGCATCTAATATTGCTGCTCAAGGTAAGAATGTACTACTAGTTACTCTTGAGATGTCAGAGTTACTTTATGCTCGTCGTATTTGTACACATGTATCTAAGATTCCTATGAAGGAGATGGCAGTTAATGGTGCTTCATTAAGAGCTGCTATGAAAGAAGGTGAAGGTAATGTATACATCAAGGAATTTCCACCTTCTACTATTACTCCTAATACTATTAAGGCCTTTGCAAAGAAGTTTACTGACCAAGGTATTCACTTAGATGCGATTGTTATTGACTATCTTAACCTCATTCATAGCCCCATTGGTAATAATTCATATGAACGTATTAAGAATGTTACTGAACAGGTGAGAGCCATTAGTTACGTGTTCAATTGCCCTATTATTAGTGCTACTCAGTTGAATAGAGCTGGCTTTGATCAAGATAATCCTGATCTAGCTACTATATCTGAATCGATTGGTTTAGCTGCTACTGCTGATGTTATTATGTCTATCTTTCAGAATGATGAAGATAGAGACTTAGGTATTATTAGATTGGGTATGATGAAGAACCGCTATGGTCCACGAGGTATGACTCAAGCAATGCGTATTGATTACTCTACACTGTCTATTGAACAAGCAGATGATGTAGACCTTGAGGAAGATGATAGTATGTTGAATACACTTGCTGGACTTTCTCAAAGTATACAGTAAATAATTATGTGCACATCCTTATCTTTACTGATTCAGACCTCGATGGGGCCGGCTCTGCATTACTGCTAAAAGAGGTCTTTGCTGGTCACGATGTTATTATAGTCGAGACTACAGAGTATAGTATTCTTAATGAGTTTAAGAATAGGTGGAACACTTTAGATCACTTTGATAAGATATTTGTATGTGACCTTTCATTGAATGAAGAGCAAGCAATTGCTATTAACAGGGAAAACGTTGTAGTTGTTGATCATCATGAAACACATGCTAGGTTTGCTGATAAATACACTAAAGCAAAATCGATTGTAACACCATACTCTTCAAATACTAAACTGGTCTTTGATAAGTTTAGGTCAAAGATAGAAGTAACACCTGCGAAAGAGGCATTAGTAGGTCTAATTGATCAATATGATAGTTGGTCATTTGACTTTCCAAGAGAGTTAGCACCTGCACAGCTTAATGCTATCTTTAATGTTTATAATAGACCGAAGGTTGAGAAGTTCATTGAGTCATTTAAAGATGGATTAAGGGAATACACGCCTCAAGAGAAAGGTGCTATTAAGCTACACTTTAAAAGGTTTGTTGAGCAGTTGGAGAACCCAAAGTTTGCTGGAATGATCAAAGACTTTAAAGTAGTATCTACTTTTATAACAGCTCAAGTCAATGAAGTAGCAAATTACATGCTTGATAAGTATGATGCTGACATTGCTATTATGGTTAACCTTGATATTAAGGTTGTATCATTCCGAAAGAAGAAAGGTGTTCAGCTAGACCTTGGAAAATTAGCTGAGAAACTATGTGATGGTGGAGGTTCACATATACTAGCAGGAGGTAAACTAACCGATACGTTTGCCACCTTCACAAAAACCTTAACACCTATTTCATAATGCAGTTACCAAAAGTTATATCACCATCTGGAGACATTACAAAGCGAGAGCTTGACCATCTACTATTATGCTTTTGTACATTCTGTTGTTTGATCAAAGGTAAGAAGCTCTCACTTCAAAATATCTTTGTATTAGTACTCAAAGAGGAGAAGTTAAGAAAAATGCTAAAGACATTACTGACTGTTGACAATGACTTTGAAATGGTTAAGATGTTTATTGATTTTGAGCCACAGATTGCTGAGAGTAAGTACATTACAAAGTATCTCAACCAAAATAAGAAGATCTTTCAGAAAGGTACTTGATTTACACACCAGCTGATGATATAATAATATCAGCATGGTAACGGAGCGTGAGAAAGACATCTATAATAGCTATCTCTACGCTACTCGAACCGCGCAAGGTAAGCCAACTCGGTTTAGAAAAGACTTTAGTAAGTTAAAGGATGAAGATTTTGTAGCACTTAAGAAGCTATCTTCATTCTTCCTAAAGCACAAGCATGTCAACTATAGAGATTGGTTTGCTGCTCCATTTGAAGTGTATTCGAAAGATGAGTACTTTGATTTAAGGTTTTTCAACTCGAGAAAGGCTCTAAAGTGTTACTCAATCTTCATGAAGGATAAGGAAGTATCTAACCCTGACAGTGATGACAATATTGAAGTGTTAAAGGATGGCTTCAGATACATTGCCAAGTTTTGTATAACGAATTCCATTACATTAGATGAGTATAGAACACACTATACTAACAATATGCCTACTTGCTTGTTGCATTTACAGGAACATAGGTTAAACTTTTATACACTACATGCACTTGACGTTGAACCAACAATTAAAGCAATCGAAAAGGATGTGCTTGAATTCATCGTTAAGGACTTCTACACAATTTTCGCGCGTACGCGCACAAAATTCTATGGCTCTGCTGTTTTAAAGACGAAGGCCAAAGAGACAAGAGAAAAAGTAAAACAAATAGTTGAAAAACAAAAGTAAAAGAGTAAAATTAAGAGTAAAAAATTATGAGTGCGTTTAATATGTCTATGTTCGAAAGTATCAAAGGTGCTTTGGCCTCCAGTAATGAAGCTGGTCGTTCGAAGTTCTCTGAGATTATGCAAACCAAGCCTGGTAACACCTATACCGTTCGCTTGCTTCCAGATGGTAAGTCTCCAGCAGACACCTTCTTCCATTATTACAATATGGGTTGGAACTCATTTGCTACTGGTCAATATGTCCAAGCTTTGAGTCCTCAAACCTTCGGGGAGCGTTGCCCGATTAACGAAGAGCGTTTCCGTCTCTCACGTACCGGTAACGATACTGAGAAAGAGAAAGCAAGTGCGCTCCGTCGTACTGAAAAGTGGCTTGTCAACGTATATGTCGTTGATGATCCTTCCAATCCTGATAACAACGGTAAAGTTAAGATGCTTCGTTATGGTAAGCAACTTCATAAGATCATTACTGAAGCTATTGAAGGTGAAGATGCAGAAGAGTTTGGTGCTCGTATCTTTGACCTCGGTGACGATGGTGTTAACTTTAAGATTAAGTGTGAGCAGCAAGGCGATTACCCGACTTATGTTTCCTCTCGCTTTACTGGAGCAGGTAAGTTGAATCTATCAGAAGATCAACAGAATGATATCTATGGTGGTACACATACACTTAAAGAGACCTTCCCTGCTAAGTCGACTGATGAGTTGACACAAATGCTTAATGAGCACTTCCACTGTAAGGGAGATGAGCCTGTTGTTGAGACTCCTGCAGCTGGTGATACACCACCATGGTCTCCACCAGCAGCGGCAGCACCAGCAGCGGCGGCAGCGACTCCAGCACCAGCAGAGACGACTTCTGTTGAAGATGACATTGATGAACTTCTTGCTGATCTGTAATTATGGACCAAATGACACCAGAGGCCAAAGCAGCCGTGATGCAACTGATGGGTCAAACATATGGCCAGCAGAAAAAGCAGGATGAAATGTTAGTCGGTCAATCCGGTAACTTACGTCCAAAGTCTGAAGAGATGAAGAACATGGTTGAGCAGCTTGTACGTACACCTGTTGTACCTGGCACTCAACAACAGCAGCAGCAACGGGCACAAGCTCAAGCTCAAGCTCAAGCTCAACAAGCTCAAGCTCAACAACCACAAGCTGCTCCAGCTCCAGCAGGACCACCAGCTCCGGTGACACCTGAACAAGCAATGGCTCAACTACAACAAGCACCTGCTACACCTCCTCTAGAGGTTAATGCATTTGCACCAGTACCTGGAGGACAAACTCAAGAACAACTTGGATTTGACTTTAGTGAGCCAGGTCAGTTTGATCAACTGCTTGAGGCAGTTAAGGAAAGTAACTTGCTATTGAAGGCTATTAAGCTACAATTAGAAAACAGCAATGTCCAACCAAAACGCAAATCAGTTAAAGCTAAAATCACCGAGTGACTTCACCGCGTATTTAGATTCTTTATCAAAGATAAGTGAGAGTGCTATTGTAACGGTAGATCGCGAGAAGATGTCAAGTCTTGTCGCATCTACCGACAATACTCTTATCCTTTACGCCGAGTACGGTGTTGAATCGAGCTTGTTCTCTACTCTTAATATTCCTGATGTTAAGAAGTTGACTCGAGTTCTTGATGCCATCGACAATGAGGAGATTGATCTTAACATCAACTCAAATAATATCGAGTATAAAGGCAATGGTGTTAAGTTTAAGTACCATCTATTTGACGAGGGGTTTCTGACTAAGCCGAGTCTCAATATCGATAAGATTAACGCATTTACGTTCGATATGGGATTTAAGGTAGATAAGAATATTCTTAATCAGATCTTCAAAGGGTCTGTATTTGCATCCGAAACTAATAAACTATATTTCTATACTGAAGAGAATAGAGGTGGTGAAGGTTTTAGGTTAATGGCAGAGCTTACTGATAGAGCTCGTCATAATACAGATAACTTCACTTTGTGTATTGGATTGGTTAAAGAAGAGCTAAGCCCTATTCCTATTAACTTTGATAATGTAAGACTATTGAATAATATCAGTGGTGAGTTTATAGTAAGAATCAATAAAGAGTATGGTGTAGTTGTATTTGAGCAACAAGCAGATGACATATCACTTAAGTATATAGTTTCCTCACTAACACAGTAAAATGATAAATAAAGATCATAATTCAAAAACAGTAGATCAGTGGTTTAAAGATAATGGTGATGTAGTTCACCGTTTAAACTACCCATTGAATCAAGACTCAGTTGTCTTTGACATCGGAGGATATCAAGGTAACTTTGCTGATCAAATACATAATAAGTTTAATGCTACTGTTCATGTATTTGAACCAATGAAGCAATTCTCTGACTATATTGGTAGTAGATTTGCAGGTAACGATAAGGTTCTTGTTTATCCTGTCGGTGTTGGTGCTGAAACTAAAGACCTTACCATTTATGTTCCTAACGGTCAAGACGAAGCTACTCTACATCCAGGTGAAAGTTCTATTGCAAGAGAAGAAGAGATTCTAGTCGTTGATGTTGTTGAAGTATTTGAAAAGATTAAAGTAGATCACGTCGATTTAATGAAGCTTAACATTGAAGGAGCTGAGTTTGATTTACTTGAAAGACTACTTGATACTGGTTTACATAAAAAAGTAACTGATATACAGATTCAATATCATATAATTGATGAAGATAGTGAGGCAAAAAGAGATTCTATTAGTGAACGACTTTCTGAAACACATGAATGTACTTGGAACTACCCTTGGGTATGGGAAAATTGGAAGCTAAAGTAAAACAATGTTATCAAACAATCAAAAGAATAAACTTAAGACTGCTGGGTACTTTATCAAGCGTCTTAAGGATGCTGGGTATGTAACACTCCGTATGTTTGATAAGTATAATGAAAACGACACACGTAAATGGACTGTATTGGTAGATCCTTGTGGTGCATCAGTATATATTACATGCTTTGAAAATAGACCGTTTAAAAATGAGTATCTATTTAGTTTTGAAGATGGTAATCAACGTTTTAGTAGAGGTTATGTACTTAAAACAAGTTCTATTGAGGTAGTTATACAGCGTCTTGTCGATCATGATGTTTTACGAGTTGAAGATAGTAAGTTCTTGAATAAGTATAATAAGAATGAGTGAAGAAAGTGAAGAGCCGTCCAATGATGAACTCAGAGAGTTACTGCATGACGCTCTAAACTTACAACCAGAAGAATTAAAAACATTTAAGAGTGAAGCGGAGTTAAGAGCTAAATTGAAGAGCATTGTCTCAGAATATCTTGATTCCTTTTACATCTTCGGCTATGATATTGATGGTAAAACAATTTTAATTAAAGGAGCTAACTCAGACCAGCAACTTGACGCACTTGATACATTAGCAATGCGTTTATTAATGGCAGGTAATTTGGGAAGCACCTACGGTAATAATGGATATAAATAAAAAAGAAATATTTGCAGTTCAAGCAGGTGATTATGTTGGACAAATGCTTATTGTGGTCCAAGTAACTGATCAAAGTGTTGGTTGCTTAGCAGTACCAGACATGAAGAATGTTAAAGTTCCTAAAGATAAATTTGATTTCGGAAGGAACCTTGGTATAATAGAGTATGTAGAGGAGGCCCCTAAAGATGTCTTTTTAGTCTCTGAAGCACAATTCTATAAGAATGAAAACCTTAATAATTGACGGTAATAATCTGATTCACCGAACATATTGGACGGCTAAGAATCAAGCTAAGCGGTATGATGATGGCTCGACCGATAAGGTTGCTGGTTTACACATCTATTTCACCTTGAATGCTATTTACTCGTATGTAAATAAGTATAAACCTACCAAGACAATTTGTGTATGGGATGAAAAGCTTGACTATCAACCGAATGTTCGTAAAGAGCATCTTGATGAGTATAAAGGTAACCGTACTAAGGATAGTACACCACATGAGCAGAATGGTAAGATCAAAGAGATGTTAGCATGCTTAGGTATACCTTCAATCTTTCCACGTGAGCGTGAAGCTGATGATATTGTAGCTTATATCTGCAAGTCATTCGAAGGTGATAAGGTAATCATATCTGTTGATAAGGACTTCTTACAGCTGGTTAATGATAAAACCTTTATGTATGACCCGATTCGTAAGCGTGAGTTTAGATTAGAGACCTTTAAAGAGGATACTGACTATACAAAGCAAGAATGGCTACGTGCTAAATGTCTTCTTGGTGATAAGTCAGACAATGTTCCAGGCATTCCAAGATTTGGTAAGGCAAGAGTTCGTAAGTGGCTTGATGGTGACATACAACTTAATGAAGAACAAGAAGCTATCTTTGAGAAGAACATGAAGGTGTTTGACCTTAATGAGA
>Ga0222716_10000516_pt1 | contig 33435 bp, 29 predicted proteins | sample C33_13DmetaG_FD_165044 | JGI IMG/M metagenome (GOLD analysis project Ga0222716, IMG submission 165044) | Estuarine water microbial communities from San Francisco Bay, California, United States - C33_13D | ecosystem: Environmental > Aquatic > Marine > Unclassified | place: USA: California... | reverse complement strand
AGTTTTCTCATTGTCTTTGCTTACTACTCCGGTTCTTTCATTTATATAGTTCGTTAGACCTTGTCCATACAATGTCTTTGAAAGAGATATTGCTGTATCTTTAGACAACTCAGGGAAAAGGTAAATAATCGTACTGGATACGGCAGAGGTCATTTTGTTTTTTGAGAGAATCGTCGGGATAGAAACCTCTTCGCTCTCTTGAAGTTGGCCTATGATGTTCCTGCTCTCTACAGAGGTTTGAAGAGCCCGACGCGCGGATTTCGAAGTCGAGTTTCTGAAATCCAGAGACATCTTCCCCTCCCGGGTTCTTTTCATTCCGTGCAAAACAGAAGGAACAACCAGCATTTCAAAGTCACTGTAGAATTGATTCTTCATCTTAACAAGATCCTCAAGACACATCCTTCTCTCGGAAATATCTTTGAATTTACCTGTTTCGAATTTCTTCAGCAATTTTTGTCTCTTTTCATCCGTTACAACTAGTTCTTCATATACCTTCCTATTCATATGTTCGATCGTCATCGGGGTGAATCCATCCTTTATCAGGGTTTTCTTTTTTGTAGCCTTTCTGTCGCTTCTGAACATTCTCATACCTTCAAAATCTCACGAAAAAAAAACACACTTCAGTAGACGACATCGAAAAAAATAATTCATCTTTACATATACGTCAACTACGATGAATGTATCTATGTCCGAGGAAAGGATGAGCATGGAGAGGTACGATTCAGCGAAGGAGATCCTTGGGCTGACAGAAGAGGATCTAGACCTGGTTTATATGGTGAAAGAGAATGCGGGAATCCTTAATGCGCAAGACTTGGCGTTGAAATTGACGAAGACTCTGAGGACCTCCAATTACTTTGCAATACTAGAGAAAAAGGAAGAGGAAGAGCGCAAAAAGATGGAGGAACAGAAGGTCCTAGAGAGTGCTCGAAAAAAGCTTGAGGAAGAGTACATGAGATTGGACGAGGAGAGAAAGAAGAGGCTCAAGGAGTTGGAGACGATACAGAGTCCCGCGAAATTACCTGAGCCTACCGCTTCTCTAGAGAAGTTGAATATAAAAAGGATGAATAAGAAAAAGACCAAGAAATCCAAAGTCGAGATATGTCCCCAAGATCAGGAGTTTGACTTTGAAGATTACAACAGATCAGTAAAGATCTCCAATGAAAATATTCCAACTTGCGCCCATACCTCAAAGCGAGAGTCTATTCTTCAAGGGCTATTCTCGACATGCGCGAAAAGAATCGATTCTGTTCATTCTGAACACTGGGAAAAATATAAGCTAACTGTAGAGATTATGTTGAATATGATACTTGACAATAACAGTACTTTAAGAATGATGTTTGCTAAGGATCTCTCTTCAGAGCATCTTGCAATTGCGTTGAAAAGGAGATTCAGAGGAAACAAGGAAATGATTGATAAGTATTCTTCAAGGTACGAAATTATCAAAAGAATAAAAGAGGAACTAGTCGTCGAAATGCTTTATCGGGCTGAAGTGTCCCTTCGAGAATTCGCTGCAAACCCAGGCAAGCATAACCCGAGGCTATTCTTATTCTGGAGTGATAACATTGTTGAGAGCTTCAGAGATTTCGTGAGGATACACGACGACGACGAGACGCATTACTATGTCGAAGGAAATATGATTCGTCCTGTGAAATTTCAGCTCAAGTACATAAACAACATATGCGATCTCTTGAATAAGTGTGTATGTATGGGAGACAGCGTAAGCGTTACGGTTCGTAACAATACCTTAAAAAATAAGGTATTTCACTATAAGGTTCTCGAGGACGGAAGTCTTGATATGAGCCTATTTTGTAGAGAACTGTATAGTATCAACGTTTCCCCCAATCCAGTGGGAAGGGAGACTGGTGTTCATTGTGAATGTTGAAGCAAAATTAACGTTTTTTTCGGGCTTCTTGTATTTCTTTGAAAGAAGTTGTTGGACGCGTTTGTCTTGTTCGCACGATATATGGTTGTCTTTTGCAAGCCTTCTGGATGAGACTCCTAGAGAGCTAGTGTGAGGCTGTATTTTGCATAATTCTTGAGGGTTGCTGCAAGTGGGATGAAAACGGTTTATTCCTGCACCTCGGAGAGTGCATGGAGGGTGAGAAAGTCTGGTATCCTCAGTGGTTTGAATAGGCTTCTTTCTTTCTCCCATATCAGACTGAAATGGACTAGGCTGCTGAAAACATGCGGTTAGAGGGCGGTCTCTGGAGCTGAGTAGATTCTCTACATCCACGTGCGTTCCTTGGGGACGAGAAGACCTTCCCATCTGAAACCCCGTAAGATAATTCCCGGAAATATCGGAATGTCCAGAGTCGGGGGTAGAAAGAATCCATTCGACAGGTCCTGTAGATCTTTTGACCTGTTCTCCGTATGCGCATACGTCATATCTGCTTCGTTCAAAGCTCATTTAGAAATAAGAAAAAAAACTAATTTTCGTAGAAAGTAGTAGTAGTAGTACGAGAAGACACACAGAAATGGATAATGAAGACAGAATAACCGAGATGCTGAAGAAGTACCTCGAAGACGTTCCAGTTCTTGAGCATCCCGTTATCCAGGATTTCAAAAATAAGCTTAACTCAACTATTTCAAATTGCAAAGAACGCTGCAAAAATAGTGAGTGCAAAATGTATGGAAAGGATGGGTCCTGCCAAACTATAAGGAGACAGACACGTTCAATTGATGAAGGGGAGTCAGTATTTATCGTATGCACCTTGTGTGGTAAGCAGGTCTCGTTCTCTAGGGGGTGAGGTTGGCACCCCCCGTACTTCCGAACCCGCCTGCTCTTGTGCCTTTTTTATCTGGAATTTTGAAGATTTGGGCTATTCTTACGTCAAGCGTTTTAACAATCTCTGCCTGAGTAAGTCTCTCTCCATGTCCTATCCTAACAGGAACAGAGGATGTATTTGTTACGATTGAAAAGACCTCATCTACATAGTCGGAATCTATAACACCTTCATTGTTAGCCAGGGTCAAACCTTTTTTTAGTGATACTCCAGATCTGATATGAATTCGAACACTGCAATCTCTTGGTATGTCAAAGGATATTCCTGCCGATATCTTTGCTCTGTGCCCAGGATCTAATGTAAAATAACCTTCACTTGTCTTTTCATATTTCTCATTTTTATCAGAGAAACACGTTATATTCTTTCCAGACGGGAGAAAGCAGAACAGGTCAAAACATGCAGAGTCTTCTGTAGCTCTGACTGGAGCCATCGACTCTGAATACAATGCATAATACCCGAGCATAAGAGATAATACAAAAATTTTTTTTCTCTTTCATGTACTTCGATTACAACGGAACGACCCCGGTTGATCCAAAGGTGGTCGAGGAAATGTCCAAGGTTACCTTAAGCTATTCTGGTAACCCAAGCTCTTCCAACAAAGAGGGCAGAAACGCAAAAAAAATTATCGAAGAAGCGAGAGAGTCCATATCTAGAAGTATCGGAATACCTCCGAACACGTTGAGGTTCACCTCTTCCGCCACAGAGTCAAACAACACTGTTCTTTACAACATATTATCAGAAAACGTTCGAGGGAGGACGATCCTGACGACCAGAACCGAACACGCCAGTGTCATTCAGACTGCTATGGAACTAGAGAGGGAAAACACGGACAAATCTGTAAAGCTGACTTATATCCCCGTGAATGAACTTGGGCTGATAACGTTTGATTCATTTTACGATGCCGTTACTCCCGACGTTGGTATCGTTAGCATCATATATGCGAATAACGAAACGGGGACAATTCAAGATGATAATGTCATACGGAGAATTGGTCGTTGGTGTAGATCTAGAGGGGTAATTTTCCATCTAGATGTTACGCAGGCTGTTGGAAAAATACCTATAAACCTGAACAACTTGAGATGCTCAACGGCTTCCTTCAGCGCTCATAAATTCTACGGTCCTCGAGGTATCGGAGGTCTCTATGTAGACAAGTCTGTCAAAGTCAGACAACTGATGAAAGGAGGGCTTCAAGAAAAAAACACCCGGGCGGGAACAGAAAATGTCCCAGGAATCCACGGTATGGCAGTTGCGCTTGATTTGGCTATCGAGAGACTTGAGGTCGAGAGTGTAAGGGTACGGAGGATGAGAGATTTCCTTAGAGAGAAATTGCTTGAAAGTATAGATAATTCCGTCGTATTTGGACCATATAAGAAGCCAACCTCAGTTCTTCCAAACACCATCAGCATATCTATCCCGTGCGTGAATTCTAGAGACTTCATGGACCTCCTCGATCGGGAGAATGCTTCAGTCAATGTGGGGTCGGCATGTGGTAAAGGAAAGAGATCTATGACACTGGAAGCAATGGGAGTTCCAGAAGCTGTTGAAAAAGGTATTTTCAGGATATCTTTGGGAAGACATACAACTTATGGTGAATGTAAAAATCTATATCAGCTTTTCGTGAATACGTGGCTTAAGGTGGGGACAACTCCATGCAATAGAGAAGAGGAAAAGGAACTAAGAAATTGGCTGAAAAAAGTCGAGGAGGAATACAAGAAAATTGAGTCTTGAAAAGAATGCATTCCTTTTAGACTTTGGCCGGTCAATCGTCATGGATCTTGCGGACATTTTTCGTGGATGACTTGAGCATTCTCCCCCCTGCATAATTTGAATGGGGGAGTTTTGATGCATGCATTGTCGTACAGCCAATCGTGGACGCGTCCGAGTCCTTGCGAACTGAAGTGGATCACCACAGACGAAAGCATCACTGTGCCACACGTCAGCCCCAGGAAGATGTTCATGTTAACCGGGATGGAATCGGACGACAGGACGTTGGACGTCACCAGGCCCGACATCAGCACCGCTCCTGAGAGGGTCGGGAGGATGCTCAGGCGCACGCTCTCCCGCAGCCCGATCACGTGACTGCTGCGGTTCTGCGACGTCCATGCCACCCATGAAGACGACTTCCCGAAAATGCTCGCCCACACGACGCGGACGATAGACCACACGTGGAATGTGGCAATGATCGGGGAGAACAGGACCGAGTAAGCGGAGGCCACCGCGATGGCAAGGACGTGGCGTGCGATCCCCGCCACGGTTGCTCTCCCGAACAGCGCCCGAGGGCGTATCAGCAGGCTCGCAAATGGCGGGATGAAGAGCATGGTGTATATCGCCGCCCCTAACCATACTACCCCGCCAATGCCGTTGTCGTCTCCCCCCACCGCGAACTGTCGCATGTAGCTGTCGTCTCCGAAAGACCCGATAGTCAGTGCCACAATCGCGATCCAGAAGAGAGACGACAGGTACGCAAGGCTGGACATACTCAGCTGGACGCGGTTCCAGAACCCGATTCCCTGGAGGCGGAAGGCCAGGGAGAGGTGTTCCATGTTTCCTTGACACCACCGGTGGTCGCGTGTGACCCACTCAATCAGGTTGGGCGGGAGGGCCTCGCACGACCCTGACTCGAAGTAGACGCTCCGAATCTCATACCCGCACCGGGCGAGGATCACGCTCTCGACAAAGTCATGGGAGAGCGGCGGGCTGCAGCCGGAGGCGGCGTAGGCGGGGAGGACGTGATCTACGAACGCTGCTGTGCGGATCAGGCAGTTGTGCCCCACGTAGAGCGACCTCCCTCCCTGAACGATCGCGTTGCCGACGTGGGAGATGTGGGCTGCGGTCTGGGCAACGAACTCGATTGTCCGGGAGAAGATGGACATTCGTTCCGCGCCAACAGGAATAATGTTCGGCTGGACAATGGCGATATGCGGGTGGGCGTCAAGTATCCGCGTCAACTGCACAATCAGCTCGGGGTCGACGACGCTGTCGGCGTCCAGGACGCAGAAGTAGTTGTAGTTGCACCCGTTCTCCTCGAGGAAGTCGCGGATATTCCCGACCTTAGCGTCCTTGTTGACCACCCGCCGCCGGTAGCGGACGGCGGCGTCCTGGTCGGTCGCGTACACGATGCGCTCCTGCTCTGCGACCGTCTCGTCACGCGTGTCGGACAAGACGTGCCAGTCGAACCCCGCAGACTCTTCACTCCGGCACATACCCAGCATCACATTGAGCCTCTCACGGATCTCGCGCGGGTCGTCGTTGTAGCAGAGGAGGCACACGGCCACCTTGTTCCCCCGCGCGCCAAAGGGTGCGACTGGGGGGTTGACCGAACCCTCGCGACCGAGGATGAACGTCCCAAGCCCAATGGCATTGAGGCAGAAAGAGTAGGTAATCTTGCCAACGCAGAAGAACATGGGCAGCGCCCCGGCGTATGTCAAAGGTGAGGGCGCGACCCACACGATCCGCGTCGTCGCGAACGCCGCGAAGACGGTGGTGACTGCGCTCGTCAGGAGACGGAGCAGCATGTTCGTTCCCGGAAAAACTCTAACCGCTCCGGAGTGGTAGACAACCTTTTACACCAACTTTCTAAAACCTATCATCTATTGTAGACGTAGTAATTTGTAAGTCTCCTTCCTTTTGAAATGAAAACAGATTTAAAGGTTCTGTATTTCTTGTCTAGGGTTCTCAATACTCTATCGCACAAACTTACTCTTATCCTATCTGATTCTTTAACATTAGAACAACCTCTAATTTTCAATGCTCGCTTCGTAGATGAAGATTTCTTTTTTGCCCTCGTCTGCGCCGCCCTCGCCTGCGCCGCCCTCGCCTGCGCCGCCCTCGTCTGCGCCGCCCTCGCCTGCGCCGCCCTCGCCTGCGCCGCCCTCGCCTGCGCCGCCCTCGCCTGCGCCGCCCTCGTCTGCGCCGCCCTATTCCTTTCTAGGGCCAACTGTCTAGAATGGACCCGAGCCTGGTTTTCCGCGTTCGTAGTGGCTCTTTTTAGGGCCTTCTTTGAATAAACTATACGATCAATTGCCATTAATGCGACCTCCACAGAATTATACACCCTCTCGAATTCTATGGAAGTCTTCTTCACCTTGTTGTCAAACTCTACCTCGGCTGCCTTATCTCTCAACCTCGGGTGTATATCAATCTCTAGTTTCTTCATAGTGTGTCTGTAGACTTCTAAGTTTGCCTTCTCCATCAACATCTCTCTTTTTATGAGGGATAGCTCTCTCTCAGTCTTTTCAGATTTTGTTGCTGCCGCTATAGCTGCTCGAATCGTTAATATTGTCGACATAATCTTATCACTCACACTATTGTATTCCTTCATCATTTTCTCTCTTTCTTCATTGTACCTGATTATGCATTTTTTCTTGTCCATATCTGTACCCGCTTCAATGTACTCACTTCTACTCCGTCCTTCAGTTGGACACTCTTCAAATTTCTCTACCATATCTCTAGAAAGCATTAGTGATAACCATAATGCAAATATAGTGACTGACGAAATCAATAACAAACTCTGTCGTTCCATACCTATCATTCCACTTTTTTACTCTTTATCAAGCCTCTAAAAAACATCGTTTGGCTGAACGCAGTTTGCCATTGAACCTTCTTTATCTCCATCATTCATCTCGTATAAAGAAACAGCAAACTTCACCGCTTTGCTGCGACGTATATCATCTGAAGAAAGACTGATAATGTCGAACATATCTTGATCCTCACACATTTCCAGTCTTTCGACCAAGTCCAATAGACCGTTGTTTCCATGTTTGCGATCTGTTTGTCCTATATCTCCGTTTATTATCAGTTTTGAGTTACTTCCGATTCGAGTAACTAGCATTTTCATCTGAGATACAGATGTGTTTTGAGACTCGTCCGCCAAAACGATAGTTCGATCGAATGTTCTACCTCTCATATGGGAGAGTGGTACAACCTCAATCCTCTTGGTGATATTTCCTCCGATTGCACTGTTCTTTGCGACCATCAAATAATCGTATATAGGAATGACATATGGGTCCATCTTTCTCTTCAAGTCTCCTGGAAGGAACCCGTGACTTTCGTCAACCGTCACAGCCGGTCGCGTAATCACCATCTTTTCATACTCCCTATTTAGTAGAGCCTCTACTGCACATAAGACCCCTATCTTTGTCTTCCCCGTTCCGCTTGGTCCAATAGCTACCGTGAATGGCTTTGATGACCTGATTGATTTTGTATATATTTGCTGCTGCGGTGTTGCCTTCATAATAAACACGTATGATACTACAGAAATTTTTCATTATCCGGTACTTATTGTGGACCGTAAAATTGCAACATCTTACCCCAATTACCATCTTGTTTGTTTTTGATCCAATCCTCACTTGATTCAACATAGACCGATTCAGGCTCACGTTCACACATGCATTCCTTTGTCACATCTTCATTAATATAAGGATTGTAGTAGGTGTACTTGTAAATATAAGTCCCTTTTTTGCATCTCTCTCCGCATTTACTGGTTATGGTATGGTTGCCAAAGTTATAGTCAACAACTGCTAACTTCTCGTTTGTCTTTGACCTAAATACCTTTCTAAATATAGAATTTGTTTCTACATCGTCCTGACCAATAAGTTTATTTTTATCATCTAAGAAAGACGAGGAAATTGTTGACATAACCAAATCAATAAATACATATATAGCGCCCATAATCAATATTAATCGTGTCACCAGATACACTATGTCTTGCCTAACCTTCATCTCTTCTACGAAAAAAAGTTTACCCAAACCTCAGATCGCATCCAAGAGCAGATACGTGATCGCTGAAAACCGTTGCGGCCTTTGGAAGTATTGTCTCGCTGAACTCCAAGCTTTTATTTCTATCACACCGCGTGCAAGAAGTAGCCCGTCTGTGCAGGAGAGAGAAGCACGAGACGCATATTTTGTAGATCGAAGCGTCACTGTAATTGACAATGAACTGCTTGACAATCGTTACCATTCCAGATGCAGTGTATGCATCAACCTCCATGTGTCCCTGCCTCTGCCCCCCGTTATGTTTCCTTCCGGACATAGGTTGTCCGGTTATCTTATCGTGATTTACTTTTATTATAGAATTGTCTTCTCCCATTGTTACCGAACAGTGTTGCAAATGGTACCCTGGAGGTCTATTTATCATATACAAAGATACCGGACAGCAAAACGCCTTTCCAATATATTTTCCTCTGTAGTCGTAAATGTCATCTAGCGCACCTTTGTCCGTATCCTCATGATTTGAGATATCCAGAATCTTCTCGTACAACTCTGTCAATGACATATTCATCTCTTCATCTGTCGGAAGTACTCCTCCGTTCATGGACACAAACTTGTGGACTAGGGAATTGAACACAACTCCCACAGTCATTCTAGTGGGAAATGAGTGAGGATTTATAATAAGGTTTACGATGTTTGTCTCTCCATTTTGCCCAACAGCTGTTACCCATTTTTGTGGGTTGAAGTAATTTGTGCAAACTGTCCCTTTCTGCCCAAATGGGAAACATAGCTTCTGGCCTGCTCCAGAACAGCTTTTCTGAGACCAGAATGCTGTGGTATTGCACCCCTTTACTGTAAGGCCTCCCAGATGTCTCAGCATTAGTGGTGTCTTTGGGTCTCCTCTCAAGTCTTCTGGAGCTCTTACTGCTGTTCCAGATGGAGTGTTCCGCTCTATAACTTGTCCGCTACGAGACATATCCCCTGTCTTTACAGCGAGTAAAGAACCACTAGAAACTAAACCTTTTGATATCACATTGAACGAAATGTCCACGTTAGATCCAAACCCGTCCTCCATCGGAGCGTAATGTGACAAAAACGCGACATATACCTGAATAAACATCTTCAAACTTTTCTTGTTTTCTCTATGTTCTTTTGTGCTCAGTGGACTAAACTGCGGCGGCGTGTAAACACACCTCATCGTAACGCTTCCCATCTCATCTGATGAAGCAGCCTTGCTCATTTGGTTTGCGTGAATCCCTTTCGTAGTTGGCTCTCTCTGAATTCCGATTAAGCCAGCCTCTCTGATATGTCTACAGTACCCATATCCTTGGTACTTAATATCTCTCAGAGAATTCCCTCTGAACTTTTTTTCCAATGTGTCTATATATACTAGTTCTCCAGGTGTTCCATAGAAGAAAGGCGCCATCAAACGACCCTCATACCCTCTTATAGAATACAGATAAGTATCTGGGTCGTAGGAGAATGATAGCTCCATGTCAACCAACCTTTTCAATCTCAGATTCATCAGGACCTTGTCTAGAAGGTAAGGTCTAGATGCAAACCCTACAAACATTCCATTGAAGGTTAAGTTAGAATCGCCGGGCATTCGCTTTAATATGTCGGTGTCATCTTTGAACAGTTTAAGAGTAGGGATAACATCTCCTGATTGATTGGTTTTGTTCTTTATCACGGTGATGACGTCTTCAAAACATTTGATTTTAGTACACTCATTCGATATCAGTACATTCAATGGAACATCCGTGTTCTTCCCCACATTCTTTCCATCTGTTGTCCCTGTATTGTCGAGATACCCAGACTGAAATATCAGTGGACTTATATCTTGGGACTCGCCCCCTCCAAGTTGAGCATGCGCTTGAGTGCTACTACTGGGATTTGCCACAGTGTAATGGTCTCTTTCAGCGCACTGCAAGTTATTTGCAGTCGCGCAAGTTGACTCGGAGGTCTCTTTACCAGGCTTTGCCTTGTTCCCTCTTGTACCGTCGACAGATTCCTGTACATCCATTATATCTCTTTTGAAGAGGATATCGGGAGACTTTGCGGCCCCTCCGTTCCTGTCCAACTGTTGAATCACGTGTCGTCTTATAAGATTCTTGTAAAACCGGACATGTTTTCTAACGCTCTTGATGTACAAAGCGTCTCTGTCGTCAAAGGAAATTCTGGTGCAGAGTCTGTAAATCATGTGCGTTATCATCGACAGTAAACTAACAATCTCCGATTTCGTCATATCGCTCAGTGGTGGGAATACGTTCGAATTTGAGACAGACCTTAGGTATTCTACGGGATCTTTTGCGTCAGTGGTCGAAAGGAACAGAGAATTCCTGATTATACACAGACAGTTCATCAACTGATCTGAACACGTTGTTTCTTCCAATTGACCGATAATCATGTTTGTTATCGTTGTTGTTACGTCAACTTCTGGGCAGTCCAAATAATCCTCAAGGATATGTGACAAGACCCTGTATAAATTGAGGTAACAAGTTTTTCGCTGTTCCCCTGCATTCGATACAATAACAGACAGGGTAAATACCGAGACTCCTTTATCTTCTTGAATAGTAATATTGATGTAAGTATCATTGAATTTCCCCATGATTGAGTCAACCCCGTTCTTCTTCTTCAGATTTTTATGCATCTTAATTAGGTGCTTATCTCCCTCGAATCTGTTTTGAACAGTATATATGTTCCCATCCATGAGATAGGACCCTACGAATATTTGACTTATTCCCTGTTCTTTTTCAACGTCTTCCAAACATATTGGTCTTGGGAAAGATTTTTTGTGCTCTGAAATCCCTTCAACATTCTTGTCATTGCAGGTGTATACCAACTCAAACTTCAGAGGTGAACCTTCCAACCTTGAGAAACCTGCAGGGTCACTGTCATCCTCCAGAGATTTAAATTTATATGTCTTCGAATCATCAGAGGAAATCTGGGAGAGCTGCAATTTAACATAGTCCTCCACAGTCCTCCTTAGACTTTGAAATGTGTGTGACTCTCTGTTATTGTAATCAGACCCAATGCTATTAAGGTTCTCAATTACCTTTCTTGCGTTCCCATCTGGTGTTAGCGCCATCTAGAACAGTCTACCCTGACATTGATTTATTTTTTAATCTCACAGTTTTTTTTTGACTTTTTTGACCCTGATTACGTTCGCAATCTAACGCAGGAAAAAAAGCAGGAAAAAACTTGTGCCATACCTTCTTCAGTTGCATCAACGCCTGCCATTCCACTCTCATCTGCGCTGGCAGATGGGAAAAGGAAGGAGACTGTCTGGCAACTTTACCAAATCTGTCTCTTTTCCTGTAACGACACCTGTAGGAGGATGATTATATGGGATCATGACTTTGCCTAAACCTTCTTCTGCAGACTTGGTGGGACTCTGTACGCGAATGCGCTTGGAATCCCTCTGAGCATCTCTGTCTTCTAGATCCATTCTCCTCTCGAGACTGTTTACTCTCAGTAGGGCCAGGTCCAGTTGGTTCTTCAGCATTTCAACCTCCGACCTTAGTTTGTAGAGTTCCTGGTTCGGGTCGGCAATTTGGTACTTCTTCTTCTGAACCTCGATGAACCTGAGATAATCTTCCATATTTCTGATGATGGGAACTGCAATGTTCTTTCTTGGAGGTCCGTACGTCTGAATAAAACGTCTCTCACAGCTCAGATAGTCACTGCGAAATTGGATGTGATGGTGCGAACACCCAACAAAGATGGTTGTTACTCCGCCCAATCCATCATCAAGCTTCAGCTGCCTGAGGTCGGGACATGTCCTCCCATCTCTGACAAACGGAGAGAAGTCTTCGCACGCTCTCTCAGGATGGTAAGTAACCTTTGAATGGATCTCTGAATGTTTGCGATTGCACCATTCGCCGTGAGTACAAAAGGTTTTCCTTTCAGAGTGTACAAGGGGACACTTAGGCTCATCGCACTTGCAAATCAACTCTCGAGGAATTGAGAAGGACATCTTTTCTTGTTTCTACGTCCAAAAACACATTCAATTATTTTTTTTCATATTTTCTTTCAGTCTTTTAACTTCATTTAGATAGATGGTCCTCCTTTCGGAGTGATCTACAATCGGATTAGGCGTCTTCGAAATATCTAACCATTTTGCAATGTACGCACCACAGGGGTCGTGACGCTCTTGCTGAGACCATGGATTGAAAATTCTGGGTTTCCCAAACGGCTCTGGGTCTGTTCCTGTACCTGCATTCCACTGCCAATTTCCAGCATTGCTTGAGATATCGTAGTCCTTCAGATATTTTGCAAATAATCTTTCCCCTTTTCTCCAGTCTATCAACAAGTCTTTAACTAAAAACTGAGCGACTACCATTCTCACCCTATTGTGCATGTATCCGGTGTGAATCAGTTCGCGAATCCCGGCGTCGACAAGAGGAAATCCTGTCTTTCCCTCCTTGAAACGATTCCACCAAACAGTGGATTTATTCCAATTGAACCCTACCCTGTCTTCCCTCCACTCTATCTTATCGATGTCCTGATTGTGATATCTCAAATGATTATAGAACTCTCTCCAAACAATCTGTGTTTGCAATGCCTCTACGTTTTTCAATGAGTGGAAAACCCGTATTGGACACAATAGACCACGGGACAAATATGGCCCAAGCCCTGTTTTCCCATGCTCCGAGCTTGGGTTGTCTCTATTTTTGGCATATTTGTCCCCCATTGTCATTGCTCTTTTTAGAACTTTATCTGCTTCATCAAACATCCTAATTCTACAAGGCATGTAAGGTGTCTGTTTTATACCTGCCATTATATCCAGAACCTTGTTTCGAAAGGGAGTGAAGACCTTATAAGGCTTGATGTCTTCTGGGGATATTAGAGATACATCATTTACAACCTCTAACTCTACACCCTTTCCAGAGATTTCTCTTTTAATTCTACGGATAGATTTTTTGTCGAAAGGATCTCCAAATACAATTTTTTTAACGTCCTCTCCTTCTAACAGAAATACGTCTCCTAATCTTTCGACTCTTTTACAACCATATTTGCTGAGCTGGTCGACAACATCTTTGACAAATTCCCATGCTCTCTCAGCCTTTCTGGGGAGATCGTTTTCAGCGAGTTCTTCGACAAAATATGTCACCTTACCAATACACTGTGGTCGCAGGTTACGAGTCAATATCTTCACTGTCACCATGACATCACTCAATTTTTTTTCCTCGTAAATACAAGAAGGGATTTCCCGACGACGATGGATGTGTAGAAATTGATGGTGAACTCTTTCCCTGACTCTTTCAAAATCAAGTATCTTTCAAGAAATGCCTCTGTTGATCGTCTGCGCATCTTCAAGTTCATCCCAACCTGTAAGGAAAGACGACTAAGTAATGTATTCCAGAAAAGTCGCACAATGGATACATCGTGCGTTACCACTCTGAGCGAAACCTTATCGGGTTCGACTGCCATGCTCTCCATCATTTGGTCTACGGTTCCTTTCATGATAAAGCTCTGCATTGCCTTCAGATCCCTGGTAAAGTGGGAATGTATGTTTTTCATAAGGTTTGGGTTAAATTCGTTCATGGGTTTTATAACACGATTTCTAAGGATACCTCGTGAACAATCCTCAGAAGTAGAATCTTTGGAGAAAGGAATTTGATAGACTTTTGCGAAGTCTATAAGATCTTTTTTTCTGAACAGATCTACGAATGGTCTGAAAACACGTGTTCCCATACTAACGCTCGTGGAGAGCATTCCGCTCATACCGCTGGCGTCAGACGCCTTCCTACCGTGGGCGCAAAGATTAGCGAGTAAGTTCTCGTCTATATCGTCTAAGTGGTGACCGAGGAAAATATGAGGAACCTCTTTTCCGCAAGAGAGGTGCCGATAAGCTGCGAATCGATAAGTTCTAGATACTTCTTCGTACATCTCTCTTCCGAAACCGTGTGAATTGAACATGGATTTTGTAATTCCAAGCTTGTCCAGCCTAGAAACAGAGAAGTTAACGTTCAATCTGTTCGCCCAACTGCGAGCGATGGACTCTTCTGCGTCTGACTCCTCCCCTCGATTTCCATAATTGACGTGTATCGCATGTATGTTTTTATGAGGGAAGATTATTTTTACCATGGTTAACAACACCATGGAGTCGAGCCCTCCGGACAGGCTTATTACTATGTCTTTCATATTCACTTCATTATCATTCATCCATCTTTCAACATAGTAGCACATCGGGTGGAAGGCGTGCAAGGGAGGGAATGTTCCTAATTCTAGCATTGGTGATATCGAGGGATCAAGGTACGATGAAACTAAGTTCTCACATTCATAATGAGACCCGTCCCTCAATGTCAAGGATACGGCTAGGTCGCTCATCGAGATGTATGTAGATCTTACTCCTCGTTTTATCAAGGATGGAAGAGAAGAATTTGCGTATGTTCTCTTTACTACCTCCAATATTTCTAGGTAACCAGAAATATCCTGTTTTATTTTTGCACAATGTCTCATATTGATCAAGGCGAACGCCAGTTCTTCTACAGAAAACACTCCAGAATACACAAGAGAACGGGACTTTTCTAGGGCTCTGAGTGTTTCGGTTTCCACGTTTTTCTTGGTAGTTCTGTTAAGACGATCGGAGTGTCTGATATATTGGTCTCCTTTCAATATACCAAAAACAAGTCTAGTTCTATCGTTTGCATATTCTGATTCAGTATCAACTGACTCGAATCTATCGCACACTTCAATGTCAATGTCGGTTCCAGAACGTTTCCCAAACCAGATATCCGGCCGTGAGAACCACCACGCAATACATTCTTCCATTCTAGCATGGAGTAGTAAGAGTGGTCACAAAAAAAAAGTTCTATATATGGATCTTTATACCCAATATATCAAAACAATTATAACATATTGGGTTGTTTCAACAGCTATAATATTTACGATTCTTAATGTTGGATTCACATACGATTCTGGAAATATGAATGATACTTCCCAGATTACAAAAAATGAATGCAGCAACAATTCTAATGATAATGTTGCTGGTAATGGCAACCTGGAAAAGGAGTATACAATCCAAGATATCAAAGAAAGATTAATAGTAAAACTAACAGACTTGAACCCTCCCATGTACGAAATTACGCCTGTCTCATCAGGCGAGGGAGGCGTTCCTCGCAGAGCTTACTATCTTGAGGCAGATAATAAAAGGGGGTTGTTCGTCAAAAAATTCAAAACAATTTACGACTCAAACGATCCGACGCCCATAGACTTTGTAACTGTACAGATGCGTGAAAATTTCATAAAAGACACCATTAACTACTACAGGTCCAATGGCATCTATATGTCAAGCAGGATTGTCACTCTCGATTGATGGAAAACACCGCATTTTCCCACAATCGTCCATGTAAAGTCGTAGCTTCTTCTTCTCTCCGACGGAGATATCACTCGTCAACTCGAGCATCTTGTCAGATTCTTCGAGAGTATCGACGGACACTTCTTTTTCTTTTCCGATGATTATGTAAACATCAGGAGTCTTTGTTTTGACGACATAATACGTTCCCTCTTCGAGGTCGCTCATGTCTTCGACGTATTCACTTTTCCATAATTCTTTTAGTTCAGAGTCTCTGACGACACGTATCCCAACAATATCCTTAGAATCCAATAGATGAGGAAGGTGTTTAAAGGCGGTGTCGCTCACGAAACTTTTGTTCACTGTAATTTTAAAGAAATCCCCAGAGTAATCCTTCTTTCTTGAAACAAGTCTATCGATCATTTTATCACTTTTGTCTATAGTATCTACAATAGTTCCATCCGCAATATAACACAGACTGACCATAAATACCCACCCGTCTTTCTTCTGGATGGCCTCTCCTTCATAAACGGAGGCGGCATCTAGCTGGACAGGATTCCATTCTTCGCTGGAAAAGAAGGCTGTCCCGGTCCCCACTATGATTCTTGGAAGCTCGTATCCCTTTACGACTTTGCGGTCGACATAGAACAAAGAGGGAATTCCATCTTCAAGTAGCCGTGTGAAAACCATCAAATAACTGTTTCCCCTAGAACGATAGATAGATCTCGAATTATCTAACCCAAATGCACACGACGAGTCTTTTCCCGCAATTGTCTTAATCACGTCCTTCATGAACTTGCCAGAGTAAGAATCAATAATGTCCTTCTTTGTCTTGTCCGAGTTGATGTTTAGACATCTTCTAGAGCAAAAACTAATAGACCCAGTCTCCATTCTGAACTTATCTTTTTATCACCTATTCGACCACTCTTTTTATTTTTTCTCTGAAGATGGAAAGAAAAATAGATGTAGACCTGGGAGAGGTGAGGAGGGACATTGATCAGGGTTCGAGAGAGACCAACTTTCATAGATATTCTAAAGTCATGTTTCCAGCCGAGATTTCAGAAAGTGGTGGAGTAGACTCGGAATATAATCGGGAGTTCATCGGATACATTTACAAGGGAAATGCGGTTGTTCCAGTAACGCATCCTATAGAAATACGGGATGCTCCACAAACCATTGTAGAGTCTTCAGACGGATGTCAAAGTAGAACTAAGAAGGATATTGTTAAAGGATGGACGGCGATTGTGAAATCAAAAGAGTGCGTTCTCCTCGACACGCCTTATAGGAAACTTATTCGCGGTATAGGGTTCCCGGATGTTCAAGATGGTATAAAAGAGTTGTATAAAAATTCAGGTATGAAGGAAGAGTCTATAAGAAAAAGGGTTATGGATCTGTATGGGCGTGCTTTTGGAGAATTGGTTAACGTTAGAAAAGGGCAGATAATCAAGATCACTCGTGATATTACAGAAGTTTATGAGCCAGAGACAGAAAACCTACCGTATGAAGGGATTGTTCCTGAGATCAAAGATCCAACATATAGCAATCGGGAAGAAGACAATAATGTAGTCTTGGAGGATGCTGATGACGAAATGAAAGGAGATTATTACACCGTGGACTGGGTTGATTCCATAGTATCTACCGTAAGTTACAACTTAGGATACAAAGGGGAGATCAAGGTGCCAATCCTGTACGGAAGGGGTATGAAGTCAAACACCGACGAAGAGATGCCGGAGGAACTACATCGCGTGTTCGATTCTATGATTTCTGCTCCGAGAAAAGGAGATCTCAAAAATATAAGTATGCTCATATCTGAAAAAGAATACGTGGGGTACTCTAAAGGTCGTCTTGATACATTTCTTAAGCTTAAAAAGGCTTTGATAGAAACTGTTCCTCTGATCGAGGAGGGAATAGCGGTAGTTTTGAACAGAGTCTGTGAAGACATTATACGGCAATATTCGTATTCTAAAGTGTTTCCAGAAAACTTCCCCGTCCATCCTCTAAAGTTGGATTCTCTCAGGGAGTATATGGTCGAAAGAGTGATAGAGCTGGCGGGGAAAGACATCCTAAAGAAGGCGAGCATCCTGAAAATCATGAGAAAAACAGTTTCAGATCTCAAGGGAGTGGAAATTAAGAGACCTCTCGAGAGAATAAAGGATAAGGATGATAAAAAAGACATAGTGGTACCTTTAGGAAAAATTCAAGAAGATGTCCCAGCTCCAAGAACAGATATCCAGAGTGAAACCAACCTGGAGAATATTCTTAAGGACAACAAATATATCTGGAACTACTTTAAAGAGGTATACGGAGATTCGCCTGATAAGATAATAAAGGAAGGAAAAACATCAAAACTCAGGTCACCTCAGAGAGATTTGTACGAGAAACTGATACAAAACATACAAATATTCTTACTCCCTTCTATGAAATCTCTGAGAGAATTAAGAGACAAGGAAAGAGAGAGAAGAGAGAAAACCAACAGAGAGGAATATCTTGAAAAACTGGTTAATACAAACCCTCTCCAATTTATCATAGGAGAGGTCGAAGTTGACGAAAACAAAGAAGTAGAAGTGTACGACGACGGATATATGGAAGACGACCGCAACCTAGCCTTCAACTAGGCAGCCCTCTTTGAGGTTGTTTTGGGCGGAGACCAATAGTCGCCTCTTCTTCTTTTCGGACTGGTAACGCTGAGTGTATTGTATACATCTTTTAAAAGTCTATCTATAGACCATTCTTTCTCACTGTTCTTTTCTATCCCAGTCATGCATGCTGTTCTCAACGTTGAGAAGTACGTTTTGAACGTAGATTTGGAAATACCCTTCGTCGAAAGCTTGTTCCTAACGGACTCTGAGACTTGCTCATCAGTGATATTCTCTAGAGAAGTTTCGTCAAAGCTTTTCCACCATGTCGCGAACATGTTGGACTGCATGACAGCCATCTTTGCATTTTCGTTTATGGAGAATATTTCTTCCATGATTGCTCGAAGTAGCTTCGGTAATGATTTTAAAAAGGTATATTTATTTTATTTTTTCCACGTTTTCCAAAGAATGGCAATGACCAGAATGAAAAGAAGGATCATGATGATGGTCTTGAGAGTGTTGAATGAGGGGATTTGCACGGTGAACTTTTCTTTCACCTTTCCATTGCCTTTGCCCTGGTTTCCAGAAGAACCTGTAGTAGAAGCATCGGCAGGATCCGTCGTGGTGGCGGGATCCGTCGTGGTGGCGGGATCCGTCGTGGTGGCGGGATCCGTCGTGACAGGCGTCCCTGAAGATGTAGGCGATGTTTCGGTGGTTGCTCCAACCACAGGTTCAGAGGTCTGTTGGCTGGACTCCCGGCCCTGAGATCCACCTGCATTGGAACTGTTTCCTTGGTTTCCCGATCCGCCTCCAGTTCCGCCACTGCTCTCCTGTCCTTGAGATCCGCCCGCGTTCTCTGACCCTGTTTGACCGGGAACGTTCCCCCCGGGCGTTGTCCCAGGGGGACCAGTGCTCTCACCTGGGTTGGTGGGATTTGGTTCCTTGGGAGGCTCTGTGGGAGGTTCGGGGTTGGTAATTACCTGAACAACATCGGCCAGTTTTTTGAAGAAACCTTCACCTCCACCCTTACCCCGAGGAGGCTCGTTGCTCGTCCGCTGACCTGTCACACCTCCAGGAAGGCCTGGAGTGACAATGTTGGGGTTTTGGGCATTCGTAGCCGCTGTGGCACTTAAAAGAAGATCTTGAGGTATTTCCTCGAAAGGGTAGAGGCGGTTGTTACCTGATGATAGTTCAAGGAAAGAATTGGATAGTAATGACATATGTATTGACAAGAAAAAATGTCAGGATAAATGGAGCCAAAGGTCATATTTGTCTTGTTTTTAGTATCTATAACCATATTGATTGTCGGGGCCAGCTTTGGTCACTCGTGGCTAAATCTGTTGATGTTGGCGTCTCAGACGGTGAGTTCCCAGATAAGTCGGGAATACGGGTCCATTTCTAATACCGTCGGTGGGAGAGCCGTGGCTGGATACAGAGGAGAACGCGGGAGAATAGATGTTCCTGAAGGTATAGAGCCCCCAGACTCTTGGAGCAGGTACATTGTCGAGTTGTGGGGTAGACTTCTATTGATTATCATCATCCTGGTGCTGGGATCAGCCCAGTTGATTTCTACTTTCATGAAAATACTAAACAAAGAAGAATCGTCAAGAATAACAATCGTGGAGATAAAGAACAGGGCCATCAAATCTCTTCCCATCGTAGTACTGACGATTTCGACATTGGCTATTCTTCCGGTTTTATCAAGGTACACAAGAACGGGGGAAAGAAAAGGAGTAAGTGCGATAAAGGATAGGGAGTCCAAGGTAGTTCTGAAGCTGCAGTCTTTATCGAGGGCATTGCCTTCGAATGTCAAGAATAGGATAACGGGTGTTATCGGACATTCATCCTCAACCCCTTCTTCTTACAACTTCGGAAACATGAGTGGCGCGGATAAGGTGAAAGCCGTCGCGGCGGCGTCTATCCTTATTCATCTTTATACGATAATTCCAGAAAAGAACAGAGAAACCGTGGATGTTTCCGGGCTGGTGGACGATCCAACAAGTCTTATCATTGAACTTCCTAGGAGTTACAGTGGGCTTACTGTTCCAAACTTCCATGTAATATATAAGCAAAATCAGCTGAACGATTCAGAGATAGAAGCGGTGGCGGATATATTGACAAGCGTGAACATACAATTAAGCGAGCTGAGAAAGGCCTATAGGGAACTGGAAGATACGATAGGGAAAAGATCTATGCTAGAGGCTGTCACGGTCTCTGCAATAATTCCGTCGTTTTACTTTGTTCTCAAGAAAAATCAGATGTAGATCGCTGTTATGTTGCCTATTTTTTTAACGCTAGCCCCGTCCTTCTTTGATGCCTGGGCAATAGAGTTTATCCTTTCCGAATTTCCAAGGAAATCTCTGTTTGAGACAACGTACGGCAACCCAATATCGGATTTTGCGAACCTCTTCTCGAGTTCTAGAGGAAGGTCAGCTTTTGGTCCGACCTGAGTCCCTCCATAGATACCGTTGTTTGGAGGAGGGACGTACTCGTCTTTCGTGGGGACAAACTCGAAAGGGATCATTCGCATACCAGAACCATAAAAAAAATGTATGATGTATGGAATGCGAAAACAATTCAGAAACCTACTGTAATTTATTTACAAAAGATGTTCTTGATGAAGAAGATGTTCAGGCGCTTCTTGAGCTACAGTCTAAACTGCCCGTTCTTAAAAAAGAGATAGTAAATGAGTTCTTCGGACTTGTTGATAATTCCAAGGTTGTTGTTCTTACAGCGAGCACGGGGGCAGGAAAGTCTACTCAGATCCCTGGTCTCCTCTACCAGAAACTGCAACGACCTGTTGTGTGTAGCCAGCCTCGCAAGCTCCCAGTTAATGAAATAAGTAAACGACTTGCTAAACAATACGGGGTCGTGTTGGGGAAAGAGATAGGTTACTCATCGCGCGGGGACAGCAAGATATCGAGGTCGTCGCAACTGACGATGGTGACGGAGGGAATCCTTGTCAACAAAATGAGGGCAACCCCTATGATGGAGGAGTATGGCGGAATTATACTGGACGAGGTACACGAACGGTCGATCGATATGGACATTCTTTTGTTTGGGGTTCGCGAGATTGTTAAACAGAGAGACGACTGTAAAGTTGTGATCATGACGGCGACGGCCGAAAAGGAGACGTTCATAAACTATTTCGAGAGCCAGGGTGTAAAGACGGGGTTCATGCACGTCGAGGGGTCTCCTTTCGATGTCGATGTCGAGTATTTGGAGCAGCGACCTCCAAAAGAAAAAATTGTGGACTTCTGCGTACGGAAGGCATACGACCTCTGCATGGAACCTGTTAAAGAGATGGATAAAGAAGACATTCTTGTCTTCCTTCCTAGAATAGGAGATCTAGATAAAGCTTATAAACAATTCAATGAGTTGATAGCTGGAAACCCAACGCTGGGGATACCACTGAAATTGTCGAGTTCTACTTCGGCTGAGGATCAGGACAATGTCACCGTTCATCCAGCTTCGTCCTTTGAAGTCAAACGAAAAGTGATATTCTCCACTTCTGTGGCAGAGACGTCAATAACGATAACAACGCTCGGTTCTGTAATAGACTCTGGATACGACATGCGTGTTTGGTACCATTTCCTGAGCTCTTTTGATGTTTCTGACATGATGAACACTACGAAAGCTTCAGCAAAACAAAGAAAGGGGAGGGTGGGAAGAGTTGCTAAGGGAAAATGCTATAGGATGTACACGGAATCCGATTACGAGAGTTTCGAGAACGATATTCCTCCAAAGATCACTTCTGAGGACTCTTCAAAGAAGCTCCTGGGATTGCTTGTTTCTTCTTTTTACAACAGTGGTGACACTCTTTCCATGAAAGAGAACGTAATGAACGCGTTGATTACTCCATACGACAATGACAGGACTCTTGATATATTTACCAAATTCAAGGAAATGGAATGTACAAATGGACAAGGTAAGTTCACTGAACTAGCTCGAGTTATCGATAAGTATACTTCTATATTGCCAATAGAGTTTGGCAGAATGGTGATATATTCCAAACTATACACTCCCAAAATATATGAATCTGTTATTTTACTATCCTCTTCCGTAAATGAATTAACGTCAGTAGACGATTTATTCTTTAAGACAGATCAGGTCAAGGCTCCGGATATGATTTGGGCAGGCTCCTCCGTAAAGCAGAATGAGATAGATATTGTCGAGGAGGTCATAGGCGGGTTTATCAGAAAAAGAAGAAAGGGGTATTCTACTTGGAGAGCTCGAGACTGGTCTAGAAAGAACGACCTTAATTTCACACGTCTGGAAAAGATATACGAGACATACCAAGATATTAAGCATTCTATGGAAACTAAGGAATTCGACGATGAGGTTTACCAGCTTGATTTATCAAAGAATGACCCACTGGTAAATAAAAACAGAGATAAGATAAAATTGAGCCAAGTTATCAGAGCCTTCCTCTCGAGGTCGAAGGCACTTCCTAACGAAAATGGTCACATTGTTAGAGCGAGGACGCTTGTCAGTGGGCGCAAAAACATAAAGTTGCCTGCAGAACTCAGAACTAAATTGTTCCCTAATTTGAAGGCTTATGCGAAAAATAAAGTAGTTACATTTATGAGATCTTCTGGGTCAAATATAGATTCTACTGGTCTTCCATCAAGACTTACCATAGGCCTTACTACGTCGTACTAGGAAGTATTCTCAATGAAGGACCCGTATAGTTTACAGCTATTTGGCATTTTTTCATATTATTGCTAAGTTGGACCCTTTGGATCGCATCTTCCGCTATTTCACGGGCCTCTCTGTCCTCTGTTACGGCATAATTTCTATAGCTCAGACATGCGATACTGTTTGGGGTACTACTATCAGGGTTTATGTAGAGCTTGCCTTTGTTGAAAATAGGGGCTTTTTCGCTGTCTCTGTCAGAGTAGCTAAATAAGGCCAGATTTCCATTTATCCATACTTTGAAAACATTGTATCTATCAGGATATACCGTCTCTTTGAAAGATACCAGGATATGACGGTAACATGCGCTCGGATCCATTAACGTGTTAGCAACAATCTTCACATTCTGAACACCGTCCACCGTTGCGAATGATATATCTATTGTTGATGTATTGTCGTTTATACTTATATTAGGTTGAGGCATGGTTTCGATTCCTTTTCTCAAAATGACCCCAGACAAAGTTCCTAGGGCAACAAAATCATAGGTGTATTCGACTCCTCCTTCCTGATCGATCGATTTCTGAATTGGAATGTAGCTGTCCCCATATCCCCTGGACGTGTTGACCGTCATACTCCCTGTATGAGGAACGCCCCCTATGATACGACTTATGGTTCTTTTTGAATATTTGTCCCGTCTGATGAATAAATTGACAACCACAAGATATGCAAATAACACAAGGGCAAACGATACCAAAATATTGATTGCGATTGAAACCCTGATATCCATATAGTGCCATGAAAAAAACAGAAGCTAACTGAACAATTCCTTCCTCGTCCTCTCGTAGAAGCCTGTGCCCTCAATGTAATTTTTTCGATAGACAATCTGGGAATCGGTGGGAGGAATCAGAATCTCTATTTCTATGTCAGCCCCCCAGCGAACGGTTTCTAGAGAGATATTATCCATAGTCTCTATATAAAAGTCTAGTTTTTGAGTTTTTGGACATGTCGTGAGCATCTTATACAACACTTCAGAAGAAGATGATCTCCCAGATATCGTATGTGTCAACGGGCTTTTCAGAATCTTGTATGAGTTTGTCTCGATAAAGTTCGACCTGAGATATACTATGATTTCTCTTGATATGTCAACCATCTTCTTGAATGTCTTTGCCTGAGATGGCAAAATATCGACATATGCATTGCCTGTTCCGGCAAAAGGCGCGTATACAGAGTAAGTATCAGAGGTAGTGTTTGTTGCGACCACTCTGTCTCCAGAAGTAGACAAAGAAAACACGATATCGGGCGAGTTCACAGCTGTATTGCATGCCAGGATAATCTCGTCTGGATCGAGATCCCCAGTTTCAACCTCACTATCGACGACAATTTCCCCGTTCTTCTTAGTGGTTATCTGTTTGTTATGATCGTCGACGATACAAGGTTTTTCCACACTAAAATTAACTATTTTAATGGATCTTACATTCTCCAAAGGATATGGAAAGACCACATCTTTTCTTCCCATAGAGCTCAGAGTAATCGATCTCTTCACCGTTACCCAGTCCTTAATCGTCTCCGTATCCATTCTTTTCAAACAAAATCAACAGTGTCTTCTTCATCAAAATCCTTCCACCCCAAAGCTCTGTAGCTTCTTTTTCTAGAGTTTGTTTTGTATTTCAGACACGGGTCTATCAGGTCTACAACCAGAGTCCCCTTTTCGTGTTTTTTTCTCATAGCTCTTCCTACACATTGCTCCACATTAGCTGAAGGAGGAGTAGCAAACATAATAGTATCTGCTCTTGGACAATCCAGGCCCTCGGCCGCCATAGACACCGTCATGAACATAATCTTGGCATTTTCCAACGTAGAATCCAACTCAGATTGATGTATCCCTCCCATGTAGAACCCCAGTTCTCGGGGCCCTGGGCGCTCACCCTCCTCTAGATCCATTAGATTCTTGTGAAGATATTTAAGAAGTTCCTTCCTTTGAGACAGCACAATGACGCAATTTCTCTCCTTCTCTCTTACTCTATACCAGAGATCTCGAAGAATACGAGATGTGTCTCTCAACCTGAGTTTGTCTGAACATATGTTGGTAAGTGTCTCAACGTATGAAAGCTTTCCTCTAATGACAACAGGGTCCACGTAGCTGACTGTGTGAAATTCAACATTTAAAATCTCTTTAGAATTTCTATCAACCTTGAAGATAATTGGGCCAAGATGCGCGTTGATAACGTCTGTCATGTTGTCTGTTCTCTCAGGAGTAGCAGACAACCCAATTCTATAAGGACTGTCTACAATACCGTAAACCAAGCAATTGATGAAAGTCGTAGCTGCTATATGGTGGACCTCGTCGAAAATAGCGAGGGTTGTCCCAGATAACATTTTTCTATATGCTGAAATATTATCTTTTCTCGTCAGTGACTGAAGAGTTACCGTCATAAACATTGCGTCTTTATCCGGTTGCTTACATCTGCTAATATCCTCAACGATTGCTCCAGGGCAAAATGTTCTGATAGCATCGCTCCATTGTTTTGCCAGCCAGGAAGTGTGTACAACTATAACTGTCTGGCCTCCCTTTTTTCTCATTAGATGGACAGCTATGTAAATCGCCAACGCTGTTTTCCCAAATCCACACGGCATACATACAACCCCATTGAACCCCTTCTCACTCGACTTCTCAAAACACTCTTGTTGATAGTTTCTGAGGGTTCCCTTGAATTCAACCTTTTCATTCTCAACCTCTAAATCAGGGATAGATCTAAACCCTAATCTCCCAAATTCTTCAGAACCTCTGTAACGCGGAAGATAAATTTTTCTGTTATTTCTATCCTCAACCCACATATTGAAATCTTCCATAACTATATCTCCTTTGTAGTTTGTCATACGTCTTTTGCATATGAACTTATCCCTTTGAAACGATGTTCCTGAATTGATCTTGAACATTGTATTCTTCTGTTACAATACAAAAAAACTTTATTTTTTTCCTCTACCTAGAGGTCATCTGGTTTCTTTGCTGCCAAGTTCTTTCCACAGCAGGCCAAAAATTGAAAAATCGGGGGATAGTGTTGCCATCATCCATAACCACAATAGGCCAGTGCCTGCACACCACGATGTCGACCGCCGACGAAATCGTTATCGTCTCCGTCAAGCCCACGGGCACGCCCAAGAGGCGCGCCGTGTGCTACGAGACTCCGGAGGAGTGGCTCCGCCAAACCAGGCGGAAGCTTACCAAGGAGAAGAAGCTTGCCCTGAAGAAGAAGAAGCTTGAGGAGAGGATGAAGAGGTGGATAAAGGGGAGACCTGAGGAGGAACTCGCGACCGCGAGGCGGACGATGGAACGCTGCATCCGGTGCGGCAAGAACCGCGACATCATCGTCGCTGCCATCGACAGGATGTTCACCACCTTCCTACTGCGGTACGACAGTAGCGACGATACCACGGACGCGGTCGCGAAGTTTGCGGCGCTGTTCGACATCACCGAGCGCTTCAATGCCATCCTCGAGATGATCCACTCCACCACCGATAAAATCGGCGACGAGTACTGACTGCTTGGTCGCCGCGGTCATGTCCGGTGCCGATGTGTGTTTCATGTGTCGCATGTCGCATGTCGCATGTCGCGTGTCGCGTCGCGTCCTCCCATTCCTGGCGGAGACGTACCGCCGCGAGGCGCCCAGGACGGCGATGAAAAGGGAGCTCCCCGCAGGAGGAGGCTGGGGACCCTCCGCAGGGGGGGGGGGATTCCGTCCGCAGCGGGGCTCCCCGGGGGGGCGCCGGGGAGGGGTCCCCCCTGCAGCGCGGGTACTCGTGGCACGTGTGGCGGCCAGAGGCGCGGCGGGGCTGGCGCTCGGGTCATCAATTCATCGACTCTTCTTCTTCATGACCCAGACCCCGTCGCGGTAGAAAGGCTTCGACACGTCCACGCCGTAGATCGCCTTCATGAGGGCCGACACCTCCCGCCTCGGCATGGCGGTCATGGCGGCCGTGGCGGCCGTGCCGCCCGCCGAGTGGACCGTCCGGCGCAGGAAGGGGAGGGGGTTGGTGCCCCTGAGCTCGGCGACCACGCCCGGCCCCGAGATCCACGCGACGCCCCCCGGGGCGAGCAGGCTGGTCAGCGTGCGGAGGGCCTCGGGACGCCACCGCCCCTCCTCAGTGAAGAACGCGGAGTAGTAGCAGCACATGGTGGCTACGAAGCGGAAGCGCCCGCGGAACTTCGCGGGGGGGAGGTCGGCGGAGCGGAGGTCGTGGACGATGTCCGGGCGGGTCCTCGGGTCCACGTCGAGCGTCGCGATTGCGCCGGAGCGGAAGCCCTCGGCGGAGACGGGGAACGGGAAGTCGCAGCTGGAGTCCCCCGCGACGAGCGGGTGATTCGCCCCGTGACACAGGATCAGGAGGCGCCCGTCGAGCACGGGCAGCGGGGACTGGCACGTCATTGATGATATAAAAAAAATTATTCTCAGACATGTTGCGATTGGGAAGAGGGCAGAGTCTTACCGATGCCCTGAGTGTGAATACGGATTCATCTGTTGTATGCGCCTTAAAGACTTCACAACCTGAGTCATTTACTGATTTTTATACTTCTCAGGGAACCTCGTATATGTCGACGTCTGGAGGAGGAGATATTGTTTTTGGAAGCGGAACCCCCCGAACTCCAATGCTTACACTATCCCAGACTGGGACTACAATTCATACAGACATTTTAATAGAAGGCAATCTTAATATATCTAACTTCACAGTAAACGACGTTATTACATCAACTGGATTAGATGTAGGTGATATGAAGTTGAGGGATGCGTATTTCTATTTCCCAGGTTACATATATCTTCAGCCCCCGGGGGGACAAATTCCTTCTGGAATTTCCCCTGGAGACATAACGATTTCTGGGAAATTAACTTCTGGTTCTGTGGATTCGAGTGACGCTACCTTCAGCGGTGTTATGACATGCTCACAGTACTCAGCTTCAGGAGGGACGTGTGTGTTCAACGCTGGAGTAAATATATCCGGAATATTAAATGCTTCTACAGTTTTTGTTAATGAAGATGTTGAAATATATGGAACAACAACGCTTGCGGAAACTCAAATCAAAGGAACGCGGGATCTAGTCAGTGATGTAAGAACTGTACTAAACTCAGGAAACATCCTTAATGGAAGCTCAAATTTCGGGAGTACGTTAGGTGGTTCTCCTCAGTCAATAGAGTTCAGATCAAGCACCGACGACTTGAAACTGTCAAACACTTCCTCACTATCTTACCATGATATATTGTGTGTTCAAGATTCCAGAGTCATGGGTATAGGTACTCTTAACCCCCTTTCGGATGTCCACATCGTAAGTGGAGCTCGGGACCGGTCTCTAATGATAGACATCGTCCCTTTTGCGAAATCGACTTCTTCTAATTTCCCCGCTTTTCTTATTAGAAACTTCACCGGAAGTTCGAGCAATTATAAAGTATCCGCAGAGAGTAAAATGTTTGTTCAGAACACGGTAGGGGTTTCAAGAGGAGATGGGTTCTGTATCAAAATAGACAATGCTTCGTCTGTATACGGATGGGGAAACAACAATCACGGCCAACTCGGAAATTACGATGAAAAAATTACAAGGTATGCAAAGAATCTTGATCCTTCTGGGACTGGAACACCTCTTTCCATCTCAGAGGTCTGTGCAGGTAGAAGCCACACAGGTGCATTGACAGTGGGAGGTCTTCTTTATTTATGGGGGACTAAAGAAAAGGGAGAGACAGGGAGGACACCCTCCGAATATTCTGGAGGAAATCTTGTTTGGGAACACATTGGGCTCGGAGACGGTTACACTGTGGCTTTGGAGACAGGCGGGGCAGTATACTGTTGGGGAAGCATAGCTGAATCCGACGTTCCAGTCATTGTTTCTGGAGTATCTGGCGCAATACATCTTTCCTGTTCCAAGGATGTATTCTACGCTCTAACGGACACAAACCAAGTTTATAAAATAGAATCTCCCACTAACGTGGTAAATATCACTCCTCAACTAGAGGCAGTAAGTCCAGTCGGGACTTACCCTGTGTGTCTGGCGGCCTCTTCAAAGAATGTTGGAGTTCTATTTTCAAGCGGAGATATTGTTGTTTACGGTAATTCCAATGAACATGGCGAGTTTTGTGTAGATCCCTCTACAACCCCTGTTACTGTATACACTGCATCCTTGGTTATATCAGGGGAAGATATTGTGGCAATTTCATCAGGCGAAACCCACTTCTTGGTCATCAAACGTAATGGCTACGTTCTCTCTTGGGGGTCTAATATCTTTGGTCAGCTGGGCAGGGTTTCTGCAACACCATGGATTCCAGATAAAGTAAGAGACGATAATGCCAATACAGTATCTTTTATCAATGCATTCGATCAGAGCTCTTCATCTCTCGTCAACCTGCTTGATCTGTCAAACACTTCTAATGTTCCTTTCAGCTTCTCTAGGGGATCCCCACGTCTGGTGAGAGGTGCTGCAAACCATATGCTTGGATCAGCAAACTTTTCTTCTAACACATCCTCAGTATTGCTTGAAAGCGGGAAATTATTTATTTGGGGGAAAAATCAAAGTTCCGAACTTGGGGTTGTATCTTCGAGAGACTCCCTTGTCCCTGTTAGACCAAGAATGACAGCGTTTTCTGGTCCTATGGACGATCCAAACGAAACACTTAACATTGAAGAGATTTTCAAAATAGAGAGATCTGGAGACGTTACCGTCTCGGGAAGAAGCGTTTCTAACATTTTCCAGGCAATTTCTTACCTTGAGGCTCCAAAAGCCCACTTTGAACGATGGAACACAAGTCCCACTTCAGGGGGGTCAGACATTGTCTTAACAGAAACGTCTCTTGATATTGGGACAAGGTCTCTTAACGGGATAACATCTGCGGTTGCCGACAATATATTCGTTTCGAATATAACCGTCACGGGAAGCTTTAACCTGTCTAATTCCGACCTTGTAATTACAGGAGTATCTTCTGCTAAATTCAATTTCAAGAATACCACTAACGCTAATGCCGAAATTCTAGTAGAGAATCCGAATGGGAGTGCGGAAGTCGAATCAAGAGGCGAGGGGCCTGGAGCTTCGGGAATACTTAGGTCTAGCTACTTGAATGGAACAACAAATATTCAAAAAGAAATTAAGTCTGAATCAAGCGGAGTTAAGGACACTGTAACCCTGAACGTGGCTGGAACGACATACACTGAGACTTCTACATCTACCCATATTCTCTCTGATACCTCTGGAGACCGACTTCTTATGACGATCTCTACAAATCCAGTTGGAGGAGCTTCCAGCTTCCTTAGAACAGCTGTGGCGGTGGAGGGTAGCTATTCTACTGGTGGAAGTGTATTGGGACAAACCGTAAGGGTCCTTGGAGATGTATACCAAAATGATTTCAGTTCAAAAGTGGACCCCTCTATTTCCATTGACGCCTCATACCCATACTCCCGGGAGATTGTCTTTGGTCCTGGAGAAGGAGTAGCTGGAAATCTGTTGACGGTAAGAGGGAACACATACGTTGGAGGAACTTTGACCACTACGACTGGGACTGTACAAGCGAGCGATTCCAAGCTTAAGACGAATGTTGTGCCTTTAGACACATCTGAGGCGAAAGACTTCATAGGTTCTCTGAATCCTGTAAAGTTCGATTGGATACAAAACAAGGGTGAAGATGTCGGATTCATTGCTCAGGAAGTGAATAATGATCTTGTGACTGACCAGATCTCTGATAGTGTTCTTGGCATTAAGATGGATCGAATCATACCCTATCTCGTGGCGGAAGTCAAACGGCTGAGGGAAGAAATTGATACCATCAAAATGTATATTTGAAAAAAACACCTAGTCAGTAGTTCTCCCTTGTCATCTTTGAAAGTTTGCACATTCCGCATTCGTTCCTTGTTACCTTAATTTCTATGTTCTTGAAATCGTTCCTGAGCCGTGCAACAATATCTAGGTTATCTACTTCTGATTCTGCAGTGTTGCTCTCTTCAGATTCTGTGAAAGGTGATGATATTTCATCGTCAAGCTTTGGATCTCTGCTCAAATACTCCTCAAAGTGCTTTCTCAAGATGTCCCTGGCAAACTCTGCATCTACCTTACTGTAAACATTTGAAGGTATGTCAAACTTCAGGGTATTTTTCCCTATAAGAGCAGGTCTCTTGAAGAAGTATGTCCTTCTTATGTCAATCTCTCCAATAACGGGGTTAACCACTCCAAACGAAAACCATATATAGCAGTTGTGGTCCAGACTGAAAATATCGGAATCTCCAATCCCCAAGAATGCGTCGAGAGTCCCTGGGTATTCTTTATACGTAGGTGAGTCGATCTTCTTGAAGTCGCTCAGCCTCACGTTTTTAGAATTTCCAGAAATATTTTCGATTTCGACTCTGTAGGTAAGACCATCTGGACTTCCGAATGGCAAAGTCATCATTTCGATCGATGCGACCACCCTTTCGTTAGGTATAACTGCCTTTGTTTGACATGTCAATTTTTTCTCCGTAGGACTTACTGTAACTCCTCTGATCTGACGAACGGGAAGATCTATAGAATTTCTCAGAAGAAGCATAATATTGCTATTCTGTTCCTTCTTGTCTCCTACGCCGTAGGACACTTCAAAAGAAACATAGTCTTCCTCTTTCTGTCTAGAGGAAGCCCAAGTGTGACCTTGTGAGCACGTAAACAAGCTCAACATATTTTTTGAATTCATCTCTACAAGATTTATTTTTTTTGAAGTTCACGTATGGTCACAGAGGTTATCCTGTACATACTGTTGTTTGTAATCATAGCTGCCGCTGGAACATTCGTATATCTTCATCTCAGAGGCCTTGTCAAAGATAATTCAACCTCAATCGAAACTACTGCTACGGCTCTCGATGGGAGCGTTAAAGCAATAAACAATGAGATCCAGAGTTTAAAAGAGACTGATCTAACTAACAAGACATCTTTCTCCACTGGGGCTCTATCCTCAGATACCCTAAAAGTAGAGGGAAATATTGAAGCAGAGAGCATCCTCATCAAGGGCAGTACCGGGGACGTAATAAAAGCAAGCAGCGACGGCGGCGTCGTTGCTTCCGCGCTATCGACCGACTCGCTTAAAATAGGAGACATGACATTTTCTCCCGAAAGCAACATCAACACTGTCCAGCTTGGAGAAGCCGGACGCATCTGTTTTGGAATTGACCTTACGAATAATTGCCTCAAACTGGATGAACTGAGAGCAATCAAAAAGAACATATCGGATATCGAAGAACTTAAAGCTCACACGCACGACCCCGTTCCTACAGAGACGAGTGTTCCCCCCACGACTACAACCACAACAACCGCGACTGCGACCCCTACAACCACCGCCCCCGCCACTCAATAACAGGAAGGCGGTGTATCTCATCTCTCCCTCTGGGGGAAAGTTTGCCAATACGACCACGGAGATTCTCAAGTGGTTGAAGAATAAGAATACGAACCCAGGGTCTTTGGAAGGTATTCCGAACGCCAGAGAACTGGTGTACAGTCTCGAAGGAATAGTACAATTCCAGGAAGATGCCAGTTGAAAAAAAATAAATTTTTTCAATTCAAAACAGAGACCAACATGGAACCTGTGATCAATTTGGCAGATGTTCAAGCCGTCTCTGCTGGAGGCGGCCACAGCATGGCTTTGACGCGCGATGGCCAGGTTTTCGCCTGGGGATATAATGGATGTGGACGACTCGGGGATGGAACTGATGAAACTCGGTCAACTCCAGTAGCTGTCCAGGATCTTGAGGATGTGATCTGTATCTCTGCTGGAGGCGGCCACAGCATGGCTTTGACGCGTGATGGCAAGGTTTTCGCCTGGGGATATAATAGATATGGACAACTCGGGGATGGAACTCGTGAGAATCGGTCAACTCCAGTAGCTGTCCCGGGTCTCGAGGATGTGATCTCCATTTCTGCTGGATGCGGCTACAGCCTGGCTTTGACGCGTGATGGCCAGGTTTTCGCCTGGGGAAGTAATGAGGGTGGACAACTCGGGAATGGAACTCATGAGGATCGGTTAACTCCAGTAGCTGTCCCGGGTCTCGAGGATGTGATCTCCATTTCTGCTGGAGGCTGCCACAGCATGGCTTTGACGAGCAATGGCCAGGTTTTCGCCTGGGGAGGTAACAATTATGGACAACTCGGGGATGGAACTGGAGAGGACCGGTCAACTCCAGTAGCTGTCCAGGAACTTGAGGATGTGATCTCAATTTCTGTTGGAGACTACCACAGCATGGCTTTGACGCGCGATGGCAAGGTTTTCGCCTGGGGAGATAATGAGTGTGGACAACTCGGGGATGGAACTAGTGAGATTTGGTTAACTCCAGTAGCTGTCCAGGACCTTGAGGATGTGATCTCCATTTCTGCTGGAGAATGCCACAGCATGGCTTTGACGCGCGATGGCAAGGTTTTCGCCTGGGGATCCAATTTCAGTGGAGG
>Ga0222716_10000515_pt1 | contig 33436 bp, 23 predicted proteins | sample C33_13DmetaG_FD_165044 | JGI IMG/M metagenome (GOLD analysis project Ga0222716, IMG submission 165044) | Estuarine water microbial communities from San Francisco Bay, California, United States - C33_13D | ecosystem: Environmental > Aquatic > Marine > Unclassified | place: USA: California... | reverse complement strand
GCACGCATCGGGAGCGTGTGCAACTATTGTTTGCATCGATGCAAAAAGCCCGTCATCGTGTACAAGCCTTCGGAAGCGGACGAAAAGGCGGAGGAAGAGCGCGTGCAGACGAAACAAAAAGCCGCGTCGTCGGATGACAAGGAGAAGGCGAAAGACAAGTGATTGCATGAATGCACAGATTTACAAATTGATGATGAGACAAAAGAGAAGCGACATCAGGATCGATCGCGCGGCGATGAAAATCGGTGAAGAAACGATCCTTGCGATGAAACACAAAGACTTTACGTTTATCACGTCACGTACGCACGCCTGATGAAACGCGATCGCAATCGATGGCCCGCCTGCTCGTTGAATCGTGACGTCGTTGCGACTTTACTTTGACGCCTCAGCCGCCGCCTTGGCCGCCGCCAACACGTCTTCGATGGGCGCGTGATCGCCGAAATTTCGCTCTTGAAACTGATACTGCACCCCTTGTGAACCGGGCTTCATCACGAACATCCCACCCATGATCAGCCCTTCGCCGTTCACGTTGTGTTCCTTCACGCCGGCTTTCTTCGCGTCGCCCGCGTGTTTCCAAATGCGAGAAAACGGATTCAAAAACGCGCTCAGCGACCCTTTCTTCAGCTTCCCACCGCCCACAGCCTTAAAGAACGCCTTATCTTCGTCCAGGTACAAGTGTTCGGGCCAAAAGTCTCGCTTGAACTCCTCCACCTCCGCGGGTAAGCCTTCCTTGAGGACGCACGCCAGCGCGCACCCGAGCGCGTCGAACTCGCGCTTCCTCTCGCGCACCTTCACGGCTTCCCCGCGGCACAGCACTCATCCCGGCCTGCGCATCACCACGATGACGCACGGTTTTTCTCGCCACAGCCCCGACGCCGCGAACGATTCCTCGTCGTCGCGCTTCGGCAGCGCCCGCAAACGAATGTCCTTGACGTCGTCGAACGACGCGGTCACGCGCGTGTGTTTGTCCGAATACGTCGCGCGCGCGGCCGTCATCGAACCGCGAGGCGCGGCGACGGTGGCGCACGCCGCGATGGAGGCGGTGAGAGCGACGACGCGAGCGGGAGAGCGGGCGAACGCGCGAGCACCACCGAGCATGAACCGCCGGGGTGTGACGCCGCGGGACGACGCGCGCGCGAACGGCGGACGCGCGACGATCGATCGACGCGACGCCGCGACGCCGTGACTCCGCGTATGATACAAAAGAATAAAAGAATAACGACGCGCGCGAGGATAACGACGCGCGCCCGCGTCACGTGAGCTGTCCCGAGTCCGTCACCGCGACGGCTTCCGACGTCGCGCCCGAGCGCGAACCGACGGCTTCGACGGCGTCGACGACGTCCATCCCGCGAACCACGCGCCCGAACGCGCAGTGCTTACCGTCGAGATGCGGCGTCGCCGCGAGCGTGATGAAGAACTGCGACGAATTCGCGTTCGCGCCGGCGTTCGCCATCGACACGACGCCGCGCGCGTCGTGTCTCAGCGTAAAGTTTTCGTCCCGAAACGTTCGCCCGTAGATGCTCTCGCCCCCCGTGCCGTCGTGACGCGTGAAATCCCCGCCCTGGATCACGAATCCCGGAACGACTCTGTGCACGACGCTTCGCGCGTAGTGCAGCGGCTTTCGCGTCGACGGCGACGCGCGTTCGCCCACGCACAGCGCGCGAAAGTTTTCGCACGTCTTCGGCGCGGCCGCGACGTCGAGCGCGATCTCGACGCGTCCGATCGGTCGAGCGCCGACGGCGATGTCTAAGAACACGATCGGGTCGTCCATGCGGCGCGCGAACGCGACGCGCGCGCGAGGATGACGTCCGCGGGAACTCGATTGGTTTCTCCGTCTCTCGCTCGTCGACACGTCTACGCTTCTACGCTAAAACACCGCCGCCGCTCGATCACTCGCGCGCGTCGGTCGGGATCGCGTCCTCGCCCTGCACGCGAATCTTATACTTTTTCCGCAGCGCCTCCAGTTCGGCCTCCTTCACCGCGCACTGCTCCTTGATCGCCTCGATCGCGCGACGCAGATTCGCCGCGTTCGACTCCACCGCCGGGATCACCTCCCCCACCGTCCGTTCGACGAGCACGCCGCCCACGGAGCGAAAGCATCGTCGACTTGGGTCTAGGTTCTTGACGTTTTCGAGCACGTTGACGTGCTCGCGCAGGCTCACCGCGAGCTCGCCGATTTTGCCTCGCGCCAGGTTCACCTCTTGACTCAGCGTCTCCCAGTAGTTTAACACGTCGCGCTCCGTCTTGAACGCGGGCGCGGTCGGCGACGGCGTCGGCGCGCTCGCGGGCGGCGCCTTCTCCGTCACCGTCATCGGCGCGCGCGCGATCCGAGCGACGTCGGGGGGGACGAGTGCGGACGACGACGCGCGTCCGTCGCCCGCCGTTGACTTCGGGAAGAAACCCGTAACACAACGCGACGCGCGCGACGGGGGGGCTACTCTTTGAAATTTAGGCGGTACGACGGTATATTGTAGCCCGCAGCATGGCGACAAAGATATCGAACTGGCGCAGTGGAAGCGCGTTGGGCCCATAACCCAAAGGTCAGAAGATCGAAACTTCTGTTCGATATGTACACTTTTTTAAGCCCATCACCAATTTTTTGCCGCGCACGTCGCGCGCGCTTCCAAGGACTGCTGGTTTGTTTGTACTACATCTCGCTCGCTTCGAGTGTCTACTTGCGCTCGTTTGAAATATTATCCCTCTCATCGTTCGTCGTCGCCGCTCGAGGCGCCTCCGTCCATTATCATGGACCCATACGTGCCTATATTTCGCAGTACGTAAGACTTGGCGAGCGTCTCGGCGTTGGTGATGCACACGTTGTTGGAGTGAATCAACTCGGGCGGCCCGTCGAGATCGTCTTCCCATTCGTCGTCGCTCGTCGCTGGGCCGCGTTGGAGAAAATCGCGCATGGCGCCGATGGTGTAATTGGAGAGACCACGCCCGAGCTCGGCGCCGTGTTCGTCTAAAATGCGCACACTTTCTTGCACGCCAAACGTGCCCTCCACGGCGACGCATTTCGAAACCATGAGCGCCATGCCGTTTAGCACAGCCTTGGCGCCGTCTTCGTCGACTCGCACCTCGCCCTTGATGGGCACCGATAATAACCAACGCTTCTTCCCTCTCGCGCTCTTCTTGGCCGCTAAAAATCTGGTACCTATCCCAGATTTACCGGCCAACACGTCCATGATGGCTGTGCCTTGCACGGAGGCGAGACAGATGACTGTCTGACACCCCGCCGCGCTCGCGATGCGCGCCGCTGTGAGCTTGGTCACCATCCCACCGGTACCGACGTTCGAGCCTGCGCCCGAGTTCACGTCCACGTCTAAGCCGTTTATATCTTCCACCGTTTCGATCTTCTTCGCCGTGGGATCGCTCGCTGGATTTGACGTGTACAACCCATCGACATCCGTCAATAAGAATAAATACTGCGCCTCGACGAGCGCCGCCACCTGCGCGCTCAACGTATCGTTGTCCCCGAACCTCAACTCCTCCACCGCCACCGTATCGTTTTCGTTCACCACCGGAATCGCCCCGAGTTCGAACAACTGCTCGAACGTCTGTTTCGCCTTTTGATATTGCGTGCGATTGGACAGATTCTCCAGCGTCAGCAACACCTGCGCGCAGCTCGCGCCGAGCGACGAAAACACGTCCGTGTAATACCTCATCAAGTACGGTTGCCCGATCGCCGCCAGCGCTTGTTTGCGCGCCAGCGACGGCTTCGTCGCCGAGGGTTTTATCCCCATTTTCACCATCCCCGCCCCCACCGCGCCCGAGCTCACGAGCACGACGTGATATCCGTGACGCTTGAGGTCGGTCACCGTCTCGCACAGCGCGCAGAGCTGCGACAGGTGCACGCACCCGTCGTTCGTCTTCAGCAGCGAGCTCGTGCCGACCTTGATGACGACGATCGAGCGCTTGTTCTTCGCGTCGTCGTCGCGCGACATCGCGCGCGCGCGTCGCGCGGGCCTCGCGCGATGCGGAAACGCGTCGCCACGAAAACGCGTCGACGAGTGCCGGCGCCGGGCGTCACACGACGGCGACGACGACGACGACGACGACGACGACGACGCGCGATGGCGACGACGACGACGGTGATGCGCGCGCGCGCGAACGTCGCGGACGGTCGCCGTCGCACCGCGCGACGCGCGCGCGGGGCGCCGATGCGCGTGCGCGCGTGTCGAAACTGCGCGCGGACGGTCGTCGTCGTCGCGCGCGCGCGCGAGGGCGTCGCCGCGAAGGGAGCGATGAGGGACGAAGAGTCGACGAACGAGACGCCGCGCGCGGCGCGGACGAGCGAAGGCGACGAGGAGGAGGAAGACACGATGTCGATGAAAATCGCGATGGGGTTGTTGGACTTTTACAAGCGCGAGGTGTCGCCGATATTGCCAAAGAGTTGTCGTTTCGTACCGACGTGTTCGGAGTACGCGCGTCAGGCGTATAGGAAATATGGCACGAGTAAGGGGTTCGTGCTCACGGCGTGGCGAATCGTGCGATGTAATCCGCTCGGCGATAAAGGGTACGATCCGCCGATGTGGCCGCCGCCGTATCTGGGAAATTCGCCCGCGAATTTAGACGATTGATTTTAGACTATTCCTAGCTAGTGCTGTTGTAACAACGGTAGATGTTGACTGCTAATGACTAAATATCATCGACGTCGTCGTCGTTGATGCGCTAGTACTCTAGACACGATGGAACGGCGCCCTTGTTGTCGGTCTCCAATCGAGCGCTCAGGAGCACGCCGTACGACGCGTCGGCGATGGTTGACGCCGAATCCGCCGACCACGAGCCAGAAAAGTCTCTATTGAATGACTTTGACGCTTTGGGGGCTTTGGATAAGATTTGGAGGATCTTCTTTGCCGTCGCTGAGTCCGCACACAGCGAAAATTCGCGTAAGCAGTGCGCCGGCAAGTGCGCCGCGTTGGACTGCAGGCGAGCTATCGTCTCCGCAAACTCGCTCGCCAGGAACTCTCCTCGAGGATCGTGTTTAATGGACGCAAATTTCGCCAGCGCCCTTGCAAGGTCTGGTATATCACTTCGTAACCCTTGCGCTAACCGATGGGCGATCGCTCGCGCCTCTGAATCCCCGATCACTGCGGACGATTCAACTTCGACCGCCGCGAGGGCGAGCGGAATCAAGGCATACGAGATCAAAACGCTCAATTGAAGGCCATTCCATCGCTCGTGATCAGGTAAGTAAGGCACAAGCATGGCCAGTACACGTACGGCACGCACGAACGTTTCCCTTTGGAAGAACCCTTTGATCACGAGCAAGACGAAGTCGACCCAGGAGATCTCCGGGCTGGGCATTTTTGCCGGAACAATGGAGAGCAATTCCTCGTACGTTTCCACCATGGGGATGTCGGGATAAAAGGAACCTCGAGGCAGAGGCGCACACGAAGTGATGACGTCAAACGCCATCTTAGAGTGATCTAAAGTCTTGTAAAGGAACAAGTACGATAAATCAAGAGCGGAAGAGTACAGCGAGACGTCCATCGTCCTTAAGCACATTGCCCCGCACCAGAAAACTTGCGTGTACATCAACGTCGCATGCGCACTCATGTCACACAGAGACGCACCGAGCGTTTTCAACAAGTGTTGCGTGAGTTCCTTCGACATTTCGTCATTTCTCTGATCTTTGACTTCACCAGACATCGACGCACACGTGCATGTTGCCCCTAAAAGTGCCTCAAACGCTTCGTCGTCAAGAGGAACATTGAGCGACATCAGCGTTTCAGCCGAAGCGCACGCCAGCGAAAACGATGGTGATCGCAGGATCCATCTTCGAGCTTCATTTGCCCAACGTTGAGGCAAATTTCCATCCAAATCGATCGCGTGCGGCAACGTGTTGATGAGAGTTCTGATTTTACCGGGTGTCCATGCTTGCGAGCTGTCGTCCGCAAACAGTTTCCCCAAACGATATGCCGGGCTCTTTTTCTTCAGCGCACGTATCTCACTCGTTTGGCCCATCGCCAGATTACAGAGCAACTCACCGCAATGCTCTCGCACTGATTTCGTATGTGTGACTATGAGAGTCACCACGATGGCGTGTGCGAGCACGGGTAAATGAAACCTGAAGTCCTCGCGGTGGTCCAACGCGAGCTCAGATAGAAGTATGATTCCGACATCAGCCGAAGAGATTTTCGACGTGGCAGAATCTTGTGGAAGTGGCTTCGTGGCATCACTTTCGTCCGACTCCAACGCGCGGAAAGAAATCGTGTAAACCAACTGATCGATGACCTGTTGCGGTGACGTCCGCGCGATCCAACCACACGCGGCTTTCGCCGCGCGGAAAGATATCGCGTCTCGATCAGTCGATGTGATCGTTCTCTCTTGAAGAAATCGTAGCGTGGGCGCTATGTTTCTTGATTGAACACCGATCGCCGACCAAAGCTCTCCCAACTCTACCCAAGTGCCCTCATCTGAGTGCGTCATCACGTTGTACAAACCAAGCAAGACTTCATCGGCTTTGCCGGCGGCGACTAAATGCGGTAAGTGTAGAGCCGATATCCATGGGACTAGGCACGCAGAAAGGTGACTTGGATTGGAACCACTCTTCGTTTGCTTTGTTTTGTTAAGTTGTCGTTTCCAAACCTCGAGAAGAACGTCTTCAATTTGCTGTGTATCCGTCTTGACGAGACGCTCGCATTCTTCAATAAGCTGCGCTTTGTTATCTATTTGCAAGGGGAGATGGCCATCGATCAATCCGCACTCTCGATTCACGGCGCGCAACAAAACTCCTGCTGCGGATCGAACTGCAGCGTCTTCGTGCATCGTCATGTAAAGCACCAACGAAATTAGTTGAGGACAGGAAAGATTGTCCACAACTGCATCGCTCATTTCGGCGAGAATGACAACATACATGCGAGACACCGTCGCTGACGCAGAGTAGCAAAAGTCCAAAGATGCTTCGAATACCGACGTATTCGAACGCAGCATTTCGACGACTACTCTTTTGGAGAGTTCTAGACTCTTACCGTCGCCGAGTTCAGCGAGACGGTTCACCCAATCGAAAATCTTCTTCGCCGATTCTCGCATAAAGTGTTCGCTGAGACTCAGCGCCGCCAGCGCTTCCCTTGATGCAAAACCAACGTCTCTCTCGGTGGGTTTGCGCGTGTGATCGCGTGCGAGGTCATCGATGAGCGTTTGCACATGCATGCGTGAAGTTGAATCGCCACTGTCATCCAATGCCTTCAGATTTGGCGACTCTTGCCATGCGTGAAAGTTGTCCCATAATTCAGCATGCGTCACTGCGGGCAGTGCCCGCACCTTCTCCGCATCTGTGAGCACTGCACCGATGATTGCGGCTGCCGAAAATCTGAGCTGGATTATCTCAGTAGGCGAACACTCTGCTTTTGCAGTCGTTTTCAAGTACGAACAAACCATCAACACGAAATCGATAGCTGCATTTAAGTTCTTCGTAGCGTCAGCAGTGGACGCGAAGACACCACGCACCGCGTAGTCTTGGTACAGTTGCCCGAAGCGGATGACCATGTTCAAATCTTCTCGACGTTTTCGCCTCATGAGAGTGGACCTCATCAACCCGCTCTGCAACGGAAGCAACGCACTTAAAATTGTGGTCTTTGATTGTTCGGGCACGAGCTGGAACAGTCGCATGATAGCGTCGACTTCGACAGTGGATTGACCCAACCGCGGAATCACAGTTTGCAACAATCCCGCAAGAGAACCCCGTTGGCCGATCGTGACGACTTGTCGTGCATCAAGCCCGCCGCCGCCGCCAGCCGCGCCATCGGTGGAACAAACGAATAGCATGTAGTTTTGCCATAAGTTGTACCTGTACTCAGACGGCTTGACTGGGACGACCAAGAGTTTGCCGTCTCCCTCGGCGACCATCATCGCTTGAATTCGTTGATATGCTTGCGCGTGCGTCGTCGTATGGACGGCGGCACACTCAAGCGCTGTCGCACGGCTGATTTCCCTAATGAGAGTCGGAATATCAGTGATGGCTAAATACTTTTGTAGTACTGAATAGAGCGCCACACGGGACGTGGTATTGTCGCCATTCATCGAGTCTACGCTTTCGCGCAGGTTGGAAATTTCTCGCAGTGCTTGAACAGCGCCGGCACGCACTGAAAAGTCTGCATCGCAAACCAATAGAAGAGCCGCCGCCTCTGCGCGCTCGCCACTACACTCACATTTACTACTTGCGCCGTTTAGTAAACTATCTTTCCAAATTTTGCAAACACCAACGAGAATGTTGATCGCCGACAACCGAGCAGCGGGCGCAAACTCTCTCAAGTTCAATACAGCCGACGCAACCGCCTGAAGCGTTGCGTTGCGCTGGCTAACATCGGACCTTATGACGTGCAGCAAATATTCTTCTACGGCATTGCGAACCGCGACAGAGTCACTTTTTATCCAAGAGCACGCGAATTCCACCGATGCCGGCGCAATATATTTCGAGTTGGTGAACTTCGAGCACTGCAGCGCCGCCGCTATCGTCGCAGCCGAATCCGAAGCCGACAAGCCGGTCAGGTATTTTGGCAACACTCCGTCAACGTACGCGCAAAGAAAAGAATTCGAGCGCATTTCGTCAGCGCTCATTTCTTGAGTCATTTTGGCGCACAAGATACAGGAAGCAGCGCGTATTGACTCGTCCGTTTCCTCAAGAAGCATTTTGAGAACGTTCGAACCCTCCACCAGATTGACTTCGCGAATCGCCATGACACAATTAGCGAGAGCAAGCGGACGCTCGATATCCTCCAAGCCGCTGTCACGTTTGATCGCTGAAATGCACGCACTTAAACTCTGCTTCGCGAATTCCATGACGGTCATGTGCTGGTCTGAGATACCCATGACGACGCCTCGAATCGCCGCGAGCAAACTCGAAATCTTCATTTTTTGCTCAATGCTAGCCGTGACTCTACTCTCGAGAAAGAGTCGCCACGTCGGCATTGCATCAGCTGGCAGTACTTCTTGTGTCAATCCCAATCCTATAAGAATCGCTCGAAGAGGTAAAGCCGCCGTGGCGTGCTTTTTCTCATTTTCGTTCGACCACTTCACGACTTCAGCGAGCACCTTGTTCACAACGGCCACGTCCACACTTCCTGGCACCGGTATACCGCGCGACAGATAACGAGTGGTCACCGCCGTTAATGTTGTCGAGAGAGAGTGCCTGAAATCACTCTTTCTGTACGAAGGTGCCCATTTCATTGGAGAAAACTCCACCAGGAATCGCAGCAACTGCGTGCATGCGTCGTCCGCGACGGGATCCACCGCGCTCAACGCAAACAGTAACCAATACACCGCTTCGCGAGTAGCCCAAGATTGTCGAGATTTCAGCGCTTCTCTCGCACACTTTAGCACTACGTCAGGCGCAATTGCGTATAACGCGCGCATCGCTAACGCAAGTGTCTCTTCTCGCGTCGCCACGTCAGGTATCGTCAGCGCGAGCTCTTCCATAATTTCTCCCCATCGCTCTCGATCCGGCGCTTGTTTTGAAACCGCTAATCTCGCGACATCATCCACGAGCGTTTGACACAATTCATTCAACCCGTCACTTTTCTCAGAACTATCATTCGCGCTCTTCACACCTCGCGCGCTCGTAATTTCAAGCACCGATAACCACCACAATCTCAACGTCGACTCGCTCTTTGTCCGCGCGCGCGCGCGTAAAAGAGCCGCGAGCGCGCGTTCAAACGCATCGGCCGTCATGGCCCGCCACCCGTCGCCGTCTTCGAGGCGCATAGAACGCGGAGTCCACCCGCAAGACTCAATCGTTCGTTGCGTCTCCGAAAGCAACTTTGACGTCGATGCTTCTTCGTACGCGCCGTCGATGTCGTCGTTTATTAGGGACAACGAGCGCTCGAAACGATCGACAAAGACATCTATGTCTTCGTTGTCGCTTCGTGACTCCATCGCGCGCTCGCTTGCGCGCGCGGCGCGGGACAATTACGCGACGTGATGTGAAGCCAAGACGACGATGCGAGACGTGCACGCGTTGATGAAAATGTGATGACACACGCGTTCACGCGTTCTAAAGCTACGATCGGTACACACACATCTGTTGACTGTGTGCGCCACTATTCGTCGTCCTTCACGACGATTTACTATCAACTAATACGTCTTGCGTTTTCGGCGCTCGAGGTTGAAGTGCCGCGCGATGGGGCGCGGGAGATAATCCGACCACGAAGCTCGTGCTCGAACGCGCGCGCGTTTGATATCCGAGCTTACGCGTCGACCATTGGTCCAGGAGTACACCGTTAAGTAATACGTGACGACGATGAAGAAGAGAAAAGCCAGAGCGATGTAATAGCCGACGCCCGGCGAATCGTGATGAGCGCTCATCAGTTCAAAAACCCCATCGACGTTTGCGCACGTCATTTGATCGCAGTAGTACTTGGTGAAATATGCATTCAATTTTCCAGCCTTATCCCGCGCACTCCCGTTCTCGTCTGGAAAGCATTGCGTCAACATTTCATGACATTTGTCTCGCACGACGGACACTTGTTCTTCATCGCACCACGTCGGTTTGCTCCCACGCCCATTCTTCACGTACTCTGCGTGCTTATCGCACTGCAGCACGTCGCAATAATCAGCCAGACACACGTCCGCGGTCGATGGAATCTTATCGCCGTGTCGTCGCTCCATGTGTTTATCGACGTAATACTCGCTCTTAAACACCTTCCCACTGTACAGCGAGCGCCAGTAAAGCTTGGAATGTCGCACCGGTTCCTTGTGGATCTCGTGCTCGTAGAACAAATCACGCGCGTGGCTAAACGGGCAGCGCAAATCAAGCGCATATCGCGCGCCATCGGCGACGGGATAAAAGAATTCGTTCAGCACCGTTCGTGCAGCTCTCGATCGTTCTCTCGAGCACGCGGCGGCGAGACCGCTCGAAGAACGAGTCGCGTCGGTGGCTTCAGACATCGCGCGTGAATCACGTCACGTCGCGTCGCGTCGCGCGACGCGACGCGTTGGCTAGTGCAGTGAACGTGAGTACGGTGAAAAGTCTAAGATTATCTATTTCAACTACCTCGCGCGTTTTGCGGAAAATAAATCTTCGAAAGCGATGCGCTTGGGGGCTAACTTTTTCGCACGAACTTCGATTGGCTCCTTTTTCGGCATGTTTGCTCGCGCTTCGTCGGCGGCGGTACCATCGTCGACGTCGATGACTTGAAACGCCGCACCGTGTGAGCGTGCCGCGACAAGCAATGGACACGCATCGTGGACGTCCAAAGGGCAGCCCCAATCGACGGTTTCGTTCAATTCGTCGCCTGTGAATTTTACGATACCCACGAGCGAGTCTTTCGTGGTGAATCCGTCGCCTTCATACCCCGTGTACCCGCTCTCGACCGTATTCTTTAGCACTTCTTTGCCGAGCTGTCGCTCGAAAACTTTTTGCTCTACGGTGCCAGCAGAGACGAGGCGATAAATCGTGACCGGTTTCGTCTGACCATCGCGCCAAATTCGGCCCATCGCTTGTCGGTCGTGCGCAGGATTCCAAGATACATCCATGAGAATCAACCGATTGGCACCGACAAGGTTCAACCCGGCGCCGCCTGCAACGACGGAGAGCAGCATGACTTGACCGCCTTGACCAGAGTTGAAATTCTTGACGATGGATGTGCGCAAATCGACTGCCGCTGCGCCATCGAGACGCGAAGTGGTTATATTTAATTTTTTGCAGATATCTCCCGCGGTCGCGAGCGATGCGGAGTAACCGGAGACGACAACGACGCGCTCCGTTGGGTCGCCGCGCTCTTTGAGCGCCTCAAGCATGCGCCGCAAAATGGTAAATTTCCCCGAGCCATCGATTCCTCCCGCGTAATCTCGCGGCAAAGCTTTGGCCATAGCGGCTTTCAAATCATCCACTGACTTTGCAGACGTCCCCGCGCGCGCGATGACGTCCGTCTCCACCTCATCATCGAGCTCCTTTTCCGCATCCATCACAGTCTGCAAATGCGAATCGGCGCTCACGAGGATTTGATCAACCTCATTCGCTATCTGTCGCAAGATTCCAATCGCACAAAGCGCCGCCGCGCCAGACGACGCACTCGTGTCGCTACTCGTCCACGACTCCACTAATTTTGCCCCAGCCTCGTAGGCTTGCCTCTGCGCGGACGTCAAGCGACAGAGCACCACGAGCTCAGTCTTTTTCGGCAAGTACGCCGCATTCGTCGAAGATTTCCGACTCAAAATCTTCCCTTTCGTTCGTCGATTGAGTTCGTCCGCAACCTTGCGACCTCGTGCAATTTCTGCCTCGCTCGCGCCTCGCTCGTACTGCCTCTGAATAGGTTGCGTGAAATCGCGCTGAAAATCCTCCAGCGGCCCGAGGATGCCCGGTTGCGCAAAGTCCAAAACCGCCGCGTACTCGTTCAAATTGTTCTGAATCGGCGTCCCCGTGAGCAGCACTCGCATGGGCGCGTTGATTTCTCGCAGAGCAGTCATGGTTTGCGAGCCCATGGCGTTGCGCAATCTGTGCGCCTCGTCGCACACCATTAGCTCGGGCTTCATCGCCCGCACCCGCGGCGCCAGCCGTCTCGCCGTCTCGTACGACATCACGAGCACCGGCCACCGATCGAACGAACTCTTCGATCCCTTCGCCGGTTCCGCGCACCATCGATCGCACGCCGCATCCACGGCTTCGGCGTTCCCTTCCGCCAACGACGCCTGCACGCGCACGCCTCCCAACCACTTCGCGAACTCGGCGCCCCAGTTTCCGATGAGCGACGCCGGGCAAATTAAAACCGCTCTTCGCGCCGTCGGCTTCCCGCACGGCCCCTGCCGCAACATCGTCCACAGCACCGCCAGCACTTGCAACGACTTCCCCAACCCCATCTCATCCGCCAACAGCACCCCTCGCGTCCCGCCCTCGTCCGCCGCGTCCTCTCCGTCCTCTCCGTCCTCTCCGATCCCGTGCAGCGCTCGATACATCCACCTCGCCCCCGCGCGTTGATGCTCGCGCAGCTTCCCCGACACGAACGGATCGCACGTCACGCTCGTCGCGCGTCCCGCGCCGTTCGTCCTCTCCGCGTATCTCTCGCACTCCGTCTCCGTCGCGAGCACCAGCGCGTCTCGCGCCGTCGCGTCGTGCGCGGACGCGACGCGCGTCCGCGTCGTCTTCACCGGCGTCTCTCGCACGACGCGCGGCGACGACGCGGCGACGTCGCCCGCGGCGCGCGCGAGCGGCGCATCGCGCATCGGCGTTCCCGGCGCGTCGCGCGTCGTCGCCATCGCCGCGCGCGCGCCTGTGCGACGCGACGATTCGATTCGATTCGATTCGATTCGATTCAAATCGCGCGAGCTGTCGCGATTTCGGGACGCGCGCGTCGACGACGTCGGCGCGTCGCGCGGTCGCGAGCGCGCGAACGCATGGCGCCGTCGCCGCTGCTGGCGCACGTCGCGCGCGCGAGCGACGACGACGACGACGACGACGACGACGGCGGCGCGACGGCGCGCGTGGCGGCGAGAGGACTCGCGCGAGAGCTCGCCGAGGCGACGACGTCGGGACGAGAGGACGTCGCGCGCGCGATTCGAACGCTGTGCGACGCGACGACGCACGCGCGAGCGCAAGATGAGCTGGCGCGAGGGATCGTGGCGATCGCGCGGTCGGGGAACGCGAGCGCGAGCGCGTGCGCGACGGAGCTCGCGAGCGGCGCGGCGAGCGCGAGTACGAGAGCGAACGTGCGAGCGTTGACGCGAGGGATGGTGGAGTTGTGCTGCGCGTTCGGGGATGGGGAGTTGGCGAGGGAGTGCGGGGTGGGGAGTGGACATCCGCTCGTGCGCGCGCTGAAGGCGCACTCGGACGCGGGCGCCGGGTTGTTGGAGGCGACGGCGAGTAAGCTGGCGCTGGGGTCGATTTCGGATTTCAACGCCCTGCGGCAGTTTTTGTTTCGCGCGCTGTTGGAACATCCCGCACCGGCGCCGCGAAGTTCGTTCGCGATGTTATTGCACGCGCGATTGATGGGCATCGCGAGCGGGCGCGGGGAAAATGCGCGCGCGGTTTTAGGGGTGTGCGTCGAGGCGCTCGGGGCGTATCGAGCGCCCACAAGTGAGTCAAGGTCGTGGATCGCGTGTGCGGCGGCGGAAATTATAGATGCCATCGAGTGTAGACTATTCGACGTCGAGGACGCGTCTGCGCGCGAAGTTGTCCCGTTGCTGGCGGAGGGATTGGTGCGACAGACGCATGCGGCGGCGCGCTCCGGCGACAGCGTCGTCCCCTTCGTCGGCGCGCTGAAGCGGTTAAGCGAGCTCGGAGAAGTAAGCGTGTGTTGTGAATTGTTACCATGCTTATCGCTCGTACATAGCGCTGAGGAGACGTCTGCTTTACTGGCACTTCTGGCGCCGTACTTTCCAACGAGCGGCCCCGCGCGAGCTCTCGGCGCGTTGCACGCGTCATCAGCGTTCATGCTTCCAGGAGAATCGGGTGCGCGCTTGGCGCTCTCGCTCGCCACGTTGCGAGACGATGATTCGGCACGCAATGTCGAAAGTAGTAGACCACTGGGACAACTGGGAAACGCCACTCGGGATGGGTTCGTGAGCGCCGCACTTGAAGGGAATTGGGACGACGGAGACACCGCGACGCTCGCCGCATGCATTCGAATCGACGTCGACGTCAAGTCTCCATCGCTCGAAGTCGCATGCTTGTCTCATCCGGTTCCCTCGATTCGTGAGTGCGCAGCAGAAACACTCGGGAGAAAGCTCGGAGGCAAACGGTCACAAGGCTCGTCGAACATCACGGCGACGCTCTTGCACTTGCGAGAGGCTTGCAAGAAGTCGTCCAACGCACGTCACGCGAAGTCCACGCTCGCGTCTTTGAACGCATTAGCCACTGGTGCTTCTAATTTCATGGCTGCGCCGGTCGTGTTGCGCGCGATTTCTCCGCTCATGAGCACAAAGCCTGGGGAAAAGTCGCCCGACGCTCGTCTACACGCATTAGCGCTGCGACTGTTGGCCGAAATGTGGGTCCACAATCGTGAGCTTGGACCTCGTTTGCGAGGAGCTTTGGAAGAAGCATCGCATTCTCACGAACGCGAAGTGATGATTGGGTGCGCCGCCGCCGTCGCAGCTGCAGCAAAAGCCCATCCCTTTCGAGCGGCGGAGTTGGTGATACCCATGCAAGGCTGTTTGAAATCAGATTGGCCCGAGGCACAAGCGCTCGCCCTCGAAGCAATTGACAGCATGTGCGCGCACGACGCGCTTGACTTTTTACCCGCGTTCAAGGTAGTCACCAGACACATACCCAGCCTTCCGCAGCACCCACTTGTGGCACGAAAATGGATCAGACTGATTCGACACGGTGGTCGCGACGGCGCTTCGTTCCCCGAAGCGACGGCGACGCTCATTGACACAGTATGGAATGCAATCAAAACGTCCAGGGACGCTCGTGTTCGTCACGAAGCGTGGACTTCGTTGAGTGGATACGATCCAGATTTCATTATCGAAAACGGTTCGCCGACACCGGCAGAAATTGCGGCGAGTGCGCTGTCTGAAAGTCTTGGAGAAGAATCATTCGTCGGCGCCACGAGAATGCTTCGGACGATGACGAAACACGAGGCGAGCTTGTTATCTCGCACTGCCTTAGTGGCTCGAGAGTCTCAACAAGTCTCGCATCCACCTCCGTCGGATCCGCTCATATATCGAGTAACGCAAACACTTCCGAAAAAGTTGCTCGACAGTCAGCCGTGTTCGTGCGCTCGCTTACTTTTGTTCCGCCCGCACAAGGGGAAATCGGAAGCGACGCGTTCAGTCGATGAGAATTCCCAGAGGCGAAGTCGTGCAGAGGCGTATCGAACTGAGTTTAAGCGCGCGATAAAGCAAGTGTTTTGGAGTGGGGTATGGCACGTCAATCTCGTCACGCGCGCGTGGGCTCGCTTTGCTCGTCGCTGGTTCGACGCCGAAGTTTCGGCGAGAACCGCCGAGAACGGATTGGATGAGCTGTATGCCGAAGTGCGAGCGAGCATTAACGCCACGGCCATGGAAGCACTCCGAGATATTTCCATGCCCGATGAATTACAAAATATAGCTTTACTTCTCGCGACACCAGTTTTGGTTGGAAACGGTGGGCTCGGTGCAGGATTGGTGGATTTATTGCTCTCACTGTTGGAGGAAAAGTCATCCATCGTAGGCGCCGAGCGCGGGTTGTACGTCGCCCTCAGTCTCGCTGCGGGTACTCTCGAGGATAGAGGTGACGCGCAGCGCCCGAAGAAGGTTGCTGAAATTATGATGAAGCAAATCAGCGATTGCCGTATCGATGGCGCATCGACGATGGGTGTTACCGCGGAAGCTCTTGGTTTAATGTGCCGCGAGTTGTCGTCTGGCGTCTTGCTCGGCGGCTCGTCTTCGTCATGGCGATTGGATCTCGTCAGGAGAATTTACAGCTTCCTAGGCGCTGCCTTGGTCGCGCTCGGTGAACCTTTTATGGATGTGCTGAAAGTTCATCCAGCGAATGACATTATTTTACCTCCGAAAGGCGACTTGTCCGATGCAGTCTGTGGAGTTTACACTGGATTGTCGAGGGCAGCGTACGCTTTGGATGTCTTCGAAGATGAAAAAGCCATGACGAACACCTTAGCGATCATAGACTCGCTCATCGGCGCAACGTCGTGCGGAAGATTTCCTGAGAGTATTGTTCTACCAGTTGCCGTGAAGTTATTACTCAATCATAGGCACAATATCGAGAGTGAGGCCCTCGCGTTGAAGGCGCTAAGGACGACACATGATTCGGAAAAGCCCGCTATTCGCGCCGTTGCCGGCATGATTCTTGGTATAATGCTCGACCATGGCTGCGCGATTCCGATACAAACCGTTCAGGAAGTTATTGCGAGAGTCACTTCAATGGTCAGAGATGACATGGCGACATCGTTCGACCGTTCGATCGGTGTTCTATCCCTGTCTGGAGTGTTGGGCAGCGCATGGGACGGCCACGATGTGAGCGTCGCCGGAACATTCGATGAAGGTGCGGTATTTTCAGCGCCGTTGCTCTGGGGCGGTGATAAATCGAAGATCGAGGCGAAACGTGTTCTGAAGACGCTGGAAAGTATCGCGTACGCGCCAAGCGATATTGTTTCGAAAGCGTTGCGAGATTTAACCATTTGGACGCTCGCTGGGGTGTCAGACAGAGCGGCACAAATTGCCGTTACGATTGGCCCGAGATCGATTGATTCGAAGTCGTCTGTTCCGAAAGACACCGTCATTGGATTTATGATGCATGTGCTTTTGGATAATGTCGTGAGTTGTCCGTCCCGAGAGCAACTGAACGGCGCGACGTTGGCGTTGGATGTACTGCGAGAGCTCGCTCGCTTACCAAATGCTGGCTGGTCAAATGCCTTGCATCGTTGGTGGCGAGTCGCGACTTCCAGTGGCGATGTGGATAAAGTTGAAAAGAATGCGCTTCAGTGTGTTTGCCTTCGAATGTGTCGCGCGCACCCGGAAGCTTCAATAGGTCGAGACGTCTTGGAATCGCTCATAGCACTCTCTGATGCAGACTTGTTCAATCTGGCGCCGGAGGCACAGCGCTTGGTGATGTTGAGCGCTCCATACGCGTGCGCTTTACGCTCTGAGACTGGTGGTAGTGCGATAAAACGATTCACTCAAATGGCTTTTTCACCGCACGCGTCCGACGGTTGCGTGGAGTCACTTTGGAACGGGTTGATTGATATCTCTGAAAGCGAAACGGCTACAGCGGCGGTTTGCGAACTCGTGTCTCGTTTAAGTTTGACTGATACACGAACGCTTGATGCAGTCTCCACGTGCGTTAGTCAATTTACTTCATCGGTGTTACGGGAACAAGTCGTGAAGAAGCTCGCGCTCGACGTCAAACCCATCGTCTGCGCTCGCTTATACAATGCTGGACAAGTTGCATCTGAAATGCTCACATCATTGGCGACTTGGCCAAAGGCGACGAGGACGGTCACTTTGAGAGCGACGGCAGGTCACCTCACCACAACATCAAATTCGCTTCGAGCACAAATGATACACGAAGCCGCCAATCTCACCGATGTCGATGCGATCCCATGCATCGCTATACTTGCCGTAGCGTGGGGACCGACGTCGTCGCTCCTGTCGATGACATCCACAGAGCAGTGCATTCTCGCACTTCCATATACTTTGTCGCATCTCCTGCGAGGGGAGTTATCAGGCATGGTAGAAACACTGGTGTCGTGTCTGCTCAGAAATTTGAACGGTGACTATTCGAAAGTAGCGACGGATACATTATTAGAATTACGCGACGACGTGACGCCTGCGCTTTGGTCGCAAATCGTCGATTCAACGCACTAGCACTACTTAGTTTTACATAGTCATTTTAGACTCGCCTACCGCATCTCTCATCGCTTCTTCGACATCGAACCCGACGCTCTTCGCCCAACGCCTGGCGTCCATGCGACCCATGACGATCATCTCCTCCAAGACGTCATTTGAGCCCGGCAGTAGAGCAAAGCGAATCGCCTCCGAGTAATCCCACTCTGGCTTCCCGCCTGCGGCGTCCGGGGCCACGAGCAAGTTTCGCGCGTCATCATCGCCCCATCCCGCCCAGAATGAAGCTTGTTGCGCGAAGACATCACCAGACTCTTTACCATCTCCAGGTTCGGCTTTGCGCCACGCGTCCAGAAGCGGAAAAGCACACACGCGAACGCTTTGCTCGGCGCCCGGAGGCGTCGGCGTTAAATTATGCCATCCCCCATCCACGCACCACTTACCTCGGTACCTTCGCGCCGGCCACCCACAATACAACGGAATATGACACGACGCCAGGAGCGCCCCAACCAAATCGTCGAAACTGTCGAAATTTGACACGAGTTGGCCGTCCAACGCAAATTTCCCATCGCGCATCATCGGCGACGATACGCTGACGAATAAGTTCCCGCGCGAGCATCGCTCGTGCGCGTCGCTCGGAAGTTCTTTCCTCAGCGCATTTTCTAGCACCGCACCGACGCGTCCGACGACCCCATTCGCTCGACAATCCGCCAGGACGTCCATTAAAATTCGCTTCCCGTCCGCTGGCGTTAAGCCGCAGCAGTGCATCGCGGCGACGAGCGATCCCGCGGATGCGCCCGCGCACGGCGTCTCGTCGCTGCGCATGACTTTTAGAGCCACGAGCTCCTCCCACACGCCGACGTGGTACGGAAAGAAGAAACCAGCGGCGCTGAAACCGACGCCGTCGGTCGCGGTCGACGTCGACGACGATGCGGCGACGCGACGCGACGCCGACGCGCGAGCGAGCGAATGTCTGCAGCGCGCGGACGTCGACGATGCGCGTGGTGTCGACGTCAACTGCACGGCCGCGCGCGATGTTGCGCGTGCCATGGTCAGACGCGTCGACGACTGGCGTCCAAATCATCTTTATCCGCGCTACGACGCGAAGGCGCGACGACGGAACTATGAAGTATGAACCACAAACTATGAACTAATGCCACACGGCGTGCGGAAAAGCCGCCCGAAACGCCTGGTGTTCTCCTATCATGTCGTGTGGTTTCATCTCTACGTATGGAGGCTTTGGTAGGTAGAAGCCGTAAAAGTGCACCTCGGCGCAGGACGGCGCGAGCGCGAACACGGCCAGAGCCCCCGTCGACGGTAACTTCGTGTCATGTCGACCTCCAGGACCATCCGCGGCTTGTGCCGCCGCTAAAGCACTCATGCTATCCGTATACGCCGCCTTCGGTATGTAATGACAACCGAAATTCGTTTCGAGCTCGCTCTTGCTGTACTCGATCGTCCCCAGGTTCATACCGTCGCAGACTGCGCCGCACTCAAACGCCGGTTCATAACGCAACATACAGCGATTCACCCGTGCAAACTCACGAACGAAATCACCTTCCTGCCCGTGAGCATGCAAATAGGCGTGGCAAGTGTTTGAGACCACGTACGTCACCTTGTGCCCGTAATCCGCGCCGCCTCCGGCGCGCTCGTAAAAGTTATTCATCCGTATCACCTCATCGTGCGCGTCGATCGACGCCCCGAGTCCGCGCAAGTGCGGGTCGTTGGACACGAACGCGCACGAACGATTTCCGCGAGGGAACGCGTCGCTCGCGATCGTCCATCGATGTCGATGCAAGGCGCCGACGTCGGCGCGACCGCCCCGCTCGACGCGCGCAACACCCAACGCGCACGCGAGCGCGAACGCGAGCGCGAGCGCGGCGCGAGCGCGGCCGAGGACGCGCGACGGGACCGCGTGCGCGCGGTTTTCGTCGCGCGCGCGCAGGAGCGACGACGTCTCGTCGATGGGCGTCGACATCGTCGCGTCGGCGAGTGCGGCCCGAGTCGGAAGTGAGCAAAGTAAACTATCAGACTATTGAACCTTCGCCTTTCGGCGCGGCTAGTTTGCTAAGGTGCGCCGGGCGGCGCGCGCTAGGTTAAGTCGTCGAGATCATCATCCACGAGCGCGGCGGGCTTGGCGTGTAAAAGCCGCTCGGACGTGCGCGAAGCGCCGGCGTCGATCACGGCGGCGTCGTATCGACGGCGCACGAGCTCGCGAAAGAATCCACGCACGACGTCCATGTCTACGCGACCGAGCGCAGCGGACGTGCGCAAACCGCCACCCGGTGGAAGTTTCGCGAGTGCGGTCGCCCCGAACGAGGGTTGGCGTCTGTGCGCCGCTGACGCGCGCGCGGCGTCGCCGATGGTTTCTGGAAGAATCGACCGCCGGCGCCGGCTTTCATCGCCAAAAAAGTCTAGCGCGCGTCGTAAAAGTCCATCTCTTCGACCGAGCCCATCAGTCGCGCCGCGTTCTAAATCTATCTTATTCGCCACGATCAAACACGGCACCGGTAAACCGCCGAAACCGTGCATCACGCACGGCTGTTCGCCGCTCGCGAAACTCTCCGCCGTCGTCGCCGTCGGCGCCGAAAACGTCCCTCTCGCCGCCACCTCTCGCGCCCACGCCTCGCACCGCGCCCCGCTCGCGCGCGTCGACGCATCGTGCACGATGATCACCCCGTTTATCTGATCGTAGAATATCCCTCGCTCTCGTTTATACTGTCGATGTCCGCCCACGTCCCACAGTTCGACAAAGTACGCCGCCGCGTCGCGCGTCCCCGTCGTCGCCCCCCCCTCGCCCCCCTCGCTCGCGTACACCACCTCCGCGTTGCACCCGCTCGTCCGCGCGCGCTCCCCCCCGTGCCCGCGCCCGTGTCCGACCAGCGCGCGCGTCAGCGTCGTCTTCCCCGCCCCCGAGTCGCCGATCACGAGCACGCGCACCTTGCGATGCGTCGTCGTCGTCGTCGCGCTCGACGCCGACGCGCTCTGCGGTCGCGACGGCGCGCGCTCGCGCATCGCGGCGCCGTCGCGCGCGCGCTCGATCGCCCGCCGCGCGGCGACGCGCTGTCGCGACCGTCGCGCCGGCCGTCGGACGCCGCGGGTCGGGCGACGCGGCGCGCGCGCGACCCCTAAACCCTCGTCCTAGGGGTCGATCCCGAGTACCGCTGGACGATGATTACATACGGGGCGCGTCGATCGACGATTCACAACTTCACAACCCTAGATCGAAAACGAAACGAAAAAACGCGCGCGCGAACGCGATCCGACGTGGACGCGCGATCGAGGACGCGATGCGCGCGACGCGCGCGGCGTGACGTCGCGACGCGAATCCGGAGACGAGACGCCGCGCGAAACGCGAGACGCGCCGTCGACGCGCGCGGACCGGGACGCGGCGGTTCGGCGACGCCGACGCGCGCGCGCGATGAGGGCGACGGCGACGACGCGAGGCGCGCGCGCGACGACGACGACGACGCGCGCTCGACGGGCGAGACGGGTCGCGGCGGCGCGGGCGCGGGCGGCGAGCGGTGGGGTGTCGAAATCATCGCTCGACGAGGGGTACAACTGCGTCGTGCGCGAGGACGGGGTGCTCGTCGCGGAGGGGGACATTCCGAGCGGGACGTACCAGGTGAGCGCGTGGTGGGCGGGGGCGAGAAACGACGGGAAGGGGAACGCGCCGAGGTGCGACAGCGAGCGACAGCGCGGATGCGAGGTGCGGTGCGAACTCACGGGGGAGGGCGAGCTCGTGTGCGAAGGCATCGAAAGCGGGACGTACGTCGTGGTCAACGTCGCGGATCTCGACGAGGCGTGCGCGGTGACGTTTGACGGCGAGAGCATCGAGTGCGAAGGCGCGGGAGAACCGTTGGCGAGCGATACGGGCGATCTGGACCTGAAAGATTCGTCACAACACGGCATTCGCATGGGGGGTTAACGCGATGGACCCATCGAGAGACTATCGAATCGTTGTTATGAAACAAGACGTCGGCGCGACGAGCGGCGGCGCGCAAAATATATATTACAATTCCTCATCGCGCCTTCGAGTTACGCTCCATGTTCTCGAAAGAAGGGGCCAGAATGTCTAGCAGCCCGTTCGGGTTATCGATGTGCACCCAGTGCGCGGAGTTGCGCAACAAGTGCACGTTGGCGCCGGTGCCGCGAATGCGCGCCACGTCCTCGGGCGTCCACACGAACGCCGACCGTTCGGCTTGTACGAAATCCAAGCTCAATCCCGCGGGCTGCGTCTCGACCATTGGCCACAAATCGCACGCTTCGTACGACGCGTACATCTCCGCGATGCCGTCCAAATCAAACGTCCAATCGAATTTCCCGTTCCCATCCGCTCGTAAATTCGTCGTCATCCACTGCGCGCCTTCCACGGTGAATCCCGCCCCTGTGAGCGCCTCCACGAGCGATCTACGACTTTCGATCGGTCTTTCGAGCGTGGTACAGAAACGAATCGTATCTCTCGGGTGATCTCCGACGTCATCGCACCACACGTCTCCCGGCACCGTGTCCAGCACCCACACCTGCACCGGCCGCGGCAGCGCGCGTCCAAACTGGTGCACCATCGACATCGCCACCTTCCCCCCGAACGAGTGCCCGATCAGCGTGTACGGATATATCTTCAAATGATTCAACACCCCCAGCACGTCTCTCGCCGCGTTTTGCACCGTGTTCGCCCCCTCTGGTTTCTTCTCCAGCGCCGTGTTCGACTCCCCGTGATTTCTCAAATCCACCAACAAAAACTGCCACGACGGAAACTTTTCAGCCAGTCGCTTCGCGAGCGATTGCAAGTTTCTTCGCGAGCCCAGGATTCCGTGCACCAGCACGCACGTCGGCGGGTGCGGTCCGTCTGGCTTTTCCACGCTCCATCGCACCAGCGCGCCCTGCACCATCTCGTGCGCCAGCGGCGCCGTCGTCGTCGCGCGCGTCGTCGTCGTCCCGGTCCCGGTCGTCGTCGCGTCGTCGGACGCGAGCGCGGATCGACGCCCGCGCCGCGCCGCCGCGACGCGCCGCGACGACGACGACGACGCGCGGACCGACGACGACCGGGACGACGACGCGGCGCGGTGCGATCTTCGCGCGCGCGCCGCGTCGCACGCGCGCGCGCATCGCGACGCCATCGCGCGCGCGTCGAGGACGAGCGCGCGCGCGACGGCGCGAGGCGCGCGCGTCGACGCGCCGCGACGATCTGGCGCGCGGCGCGGCGCGACGTCCCGGCGCGTCTCGGATGGGCGGATGTGCAAACACCCGGAAGTCGCGCGGCGACGTCACTTTTTCGCGGACGCGACGCGCGGGCGAGCGCGCACACCGCGCACCGCGAAGACGCGCGCGCGATGACGACGACGACGACGATGACGACGACGACGCGCGCGACGACGGCGCTCGCGAGCGCGCTCGCGCGAAGACGCGCGACGACGACGCGCGCGATGCAGACGAAGACGATGAAGAAGATGAAGGCGACGACGACGACGACGACGACGACGACGGGACGAACGACGCGGCGGGTCGTCGTCGTCGACGCGATCGGGGCGAAAAACGCAGAAGTCGCGTCCGCGACGACGGCGACGACGACGACGACGACGACGACGACGACGACGACGACGGCGCGAGCGGTGTCGAAGGCGATGTTCCTGAGCGCGGCGACGCTGTTGAGCGCGGCGGCGGCGGAACCGGCGCTGGCGGCGGCGGACGCGCAGGGCGCGACGGCGTTCGTCGCGGGGTTGTTCGCGTGGATTCCGAACGCGTTGAGCACGCCCGAGGCGAAGGAGTTGGGGTTGTACACGCTGAAGACGCTCATCTCGTGGGGGGTGCCGAGCGCGACGGTCGCCGCGGGCGCGTTTTTTCTGATTGCTTCTTCGAGACGCGGAGGGAGACGGGACCGCGAGAAGGGTAGCGGTCCTTTCGGTTTCATCAAAGGCGGGGGCGCGGGTGCGAAACCGCGCACGGAGCCTTACTTGGAGATTAAGCGCATGAATGATAAACTCGATGGATATTCGTTGTCGTTCGAAGCGGCGACGGTGAGCGAAATGCAAGCCGAACGACGCCGCAAGAATATGGAATTCAGCAAAAAGTTCGGCGCCGCCCTCGGATCGCTCAGCGAAGACGAGTGCAACGCTATTCTCGAAGCGAACAAGAAGTGGGCGATGACGGACAAGCGCTTGATGGACCAGATGAACGAGCTTTTGGCGCAAATGCGGGCGACGTCGTTGGAATCCGGCGGAAAGCGCGCAAAGAGCGACACCGAGAGCGAAGATTCCGAGAATCCCGAGGCGGAGGGTGAAACGAAAAGTAGTGGATTCAAGAATCCGTTCGGTGGCGATAAGCTCGCGGGTTTGACCAAGAAGCTCAGCAAATTGACAGCCGACCGCGCCGCCGCTGAGGACGCGTACTTGCAAACCGTCGGCGCAGCGTTGCCGAAAGCTCGCCGCGAGAGTCTCATGAAATTGCTGTCTGACCCACGCGAAATCGCCGGTTGGCAAATGAACGCAGACGTGCTCGCTTTGAACCCGGAAACGGACCAAAACTCAAAGACAAAGAAGAAGCATGTCTTTGTGTTGAACTTTTTTGGCGACGTGCGCGCATCTCAAGCGGAGCAGCTCCGTGAAGAAGTCACTGGTTTGTTACGTTCGGCGAAAAAGGAACGAGGTGATGAAGTTGTTTTGCGGTTGAATACGGGTGGCGGTACGGTTACTGGCTACGGGCTTGCCGCTGCGCAGCTGATGCGAATCAAAGACGCTGGCCTCAAGCTGACCATCTGCGTCGAGCAAGTCGCCGCCTCTGGGGGCTACATGATGGCTTGCGTGGCCGATGAAATCGTTGCGTCTCCGTTCGCAGTACTCGGTTCTATCGGTGTCATTAGCGAGCAACCCAATATCTACGAGCGGCTTCAACGGGAAGGTATCGAATTCCAAACTGTCACCGCTGGTAAGTTCAAGCGAACCTTGACGCCGACGAAGAAGGTCACCAAGGAAGACTTGGAAAAGTCAAAGAAGGACATCGAAGACGTTCTAGTGCTCTTCAAGGGTTTTGTCGCCGAAAATAGACCGACTTTGGACATTGACAAGGTTGCGACGGGTGAGACGTGGTTTGGCAAAGATGCGCTGTCGAGAAATTTGGTGGACAAACTCAAAACGTCTGACGATGTCCTTCTCGACCTCCTCAGCGCTGGCGCCGAAATTTTTAGCGTCCAGCTCAAGCAACCATCGCCTGCGGCGACATTATTTGGTGGTGCGGGCGCTAATGCGTCGTCGTGGCAATGGGATATTTTGCAACGCGTGGCACTCAGCGTGGCCGATTACGCCGCATCGTCCACCACCACGCAAGGAATGACTCGCGGGCCCATGATTGTTGATCCCGCGCGCGTTGCTGATAACGTCATCGCGTATGATGAAGGAAATGATTTCTATGTTGATCGAATGTAAGTCTAAAACACTGCGCTATTTTTTCTAACTCTATTCGTCTAGTTTACGAGACCGCGTACGGTAATGTGCAGAGAATCGTCTCGAAACCAACGGAAGCGTCCCGGTAATATTTTCTCAACCGCGCTCCGAAACTCAAGCAGCAACGCTGTCAAATCAGAAACTTCAGAGGAGTCTCCATCGAGAGCGTCGGCCACGAGCGTGACACCGCTTCCTTGTTCGTAGTGACACGCTCGATGCCCCGGCGCGTTGACGCGATTCAAGTATTCGTCGCGCCGTCCCTCACTTAATACAGACTCTACGAGCGCTACAGAGTCTCTCGATGCCGCCTCATCGCATTCCTCTGGGCGTAGTTTCACGCGCTTTACGCTCACGCGTCGCTCACAGCACCTCGAAGCGAACACCACGACTTTCAGCTCGCTCGCTCGAACTCGAGCGTCGCGCTCCGCTCGACCGCGAAAGCCATCGCAGACGTCGCGCAACGCTTCGTACTCCTCCATCGTCAACCTCCCTCCCGTGTCGTCTGAATTCAAGCACCCCAACGAAATTTTCGGCCACTTCGATCCGAACGCCTCGGCTTGCATCGCGTCGATCTCGTTCAGCGCGCGCTTGAGTCGCGCGAAATCTTCGCTCCAAGCTTGAAACGCGAGCGTCAGCGTCCCGTGCCACGCGACGAAGAATGCGCGTCCGCGCAGAACGCACGCGCGATGACGAGCGATTATTTCATCGACCTCGCCCTCGATCGAAGCGCCCATCGCGCGCGCGCGTCGAACAATGCGGCGAACGGTCTCGAACGAGTTTGTTGGGCCACACTCGCGCGCGCGGCGTCGCGACGAACGCGAACGCGTTCGGCGTCACCTTTCGTCGCGTCGAGCGGTCGTGAACGATGTCTCACGCGCCGTCGTCGTCATCGTGGCGCGAGAACGACGCGATCGAGCACGTGGAGGAGCGACTCGTCGGCATCGAGCTGTACGCCAACGCCGCCGCCGGATTCGATGGCGTGCTAAAAGAACGCTACAGCGATTTCATCGTGCGGGAGATCGACATCGAGAGCGGCGAGGCGGTGGTTTTGAATGAATTGAGCGCGACGTGCGATGTGGAGATCGACGCGCGAGAGCGAAAGAAGTTTGAGGCGATGAAGGCGAGAGTGCAAGCCATGGAACGCGAGCGCGGGTTGGACGACGAAGCGGAGGACGAGGACGCGGCGAAGGATGACGTGGAGGGGGATAACGAAGAGAGTAATGAAGAGGCGATGAAAGAATTTGAAGCGCTGTGCGGTGCAGAGGACGCGCGGCGACTGAGAGAATTTTTAGCCACTCCCGGGGTGACGCGTCAAAGTCAGAAGACGCGCGACGAAAAGGCGGAGACGCCCCAACCGCTCGTGCTCGAGCCGACGACGGACAAGGCGAAACGGACGCAAATTCATCAGTTTTTCAAGAAACACTTTTTATTGCCCACGGACAACGTCGTGGAGTCGAACGAGGAAGAGAAGGAAGCTCTCAAGAACTTGAAAAAGCCGTCTTCGAGCGTGCGCGTGCATGCCGCCATCAAGAAAGGCAAGAAGCGAACGCGCGTGGAGGCAATGGATCATCGAGCGGTGGGAAACTTTTGGCCCGAAGGCGTTCCAGAACATGTGCGGTTTGCGTTTTGCAAAGAAAACAAAGAGTCTTACGAGATGCTCAACGTCATAGCCCGGGCGTTGAAGGTGAACTTCAAGTCTATTGGCGTCGCCGGAACGAAGGACAAGCGCGGAGTGACAACGCAACACGTCACCGTGCACAGAGTTCGGGCGAAAAGGTTGGCCAAGCTGGTACTTTATGGGTGCAAAATTGGTAACTATACGTATGTCGACAGCCAACTTGGTTTCGGAGACCATTGCGGGAACGAGTTCGAGATAACGCTCCGAGGCATTGACCCAGAAGTCGTCGGGAACGTGGAAGAGGCAGTGCGCGCACTCAAATCTTCAGGGACCATCAACTACTACGGTTTGCAGAGATTTGGCAGCGCTGGGGGCAAACATGCAACGCATAAAATTGGAATTGAACTTTTACGTGGCGAATGGCAAGCTGCGATCGACGCTTTGCTGCTGCCGCGCGAAGGCGAGCGCGACGATGTCACGAAGGCGCGCTTGAAATGGATGGAAACAAAGGATCCCAAAGAGACTTTGAAGTTGATGCCACGCTGGTGCGCGGCAGAGCGTTGCGTGCTCGAGCGCATGTCAAAAGTGCGCTCCACGGACTTGGTCGGATCGCTGTTGGCCGTGCCGAAGCAGATTAGACTGATGTACATTCACGCCTACCAGGCGTACTTGTTCAATCGTGTCGTGTCGGAGCGCATTCGTAAGTACGGAGTCAACACGGTCGTCGAAGGTGACTTAGTGCTCGAAGAGGGAAACTGTGCCGGAGATGAAGGCGAAGAGGATATGAACAGCGATACTCGGGTGAGCATGCCGAAGGTTCGCGTAGTGACAGCCGAGGAAGCCGCTTTGGGTGCGATTGACTCGTCGCTCGTGGTGCTGCCGCTTCCTGGAAACTCGATAACGTACCCAACAAATTTGGGTGATGTTTACGATCGATTCGCCGCGGAGGATGGAATCAGTTTGAATACTACGACGCACTCCGTTCGTGAATTCGCAATCAACTCATTCACCGGTGACTACCGTAGATGCTTTCTCAAACCCACAAACGTATCTCACACCGTCATTTCGTACGCCGACGCGGCGGCGGATTTGGTTTTGACCGATCTCGATCGCGTCAATGGCATCACCGAACGCACCATCGAAGACGGCCCTTTACGTGCCGTAACGGTGAAGTTCACTCTTCCTCCGTCTTCTTACGCCACCATGGTTCTTCGGGAGTTGATGAAGGCAAACACCTCGGTGAGCTCGCACAAGCGCAAGACGCTCGACGCGCGAGCGGCGGCTTCCGTAGAGTAGACGAAACGCGACGCATTTTTTAGTAATATCTTAGCATCCGTCGCTTACACTCTTGATCGCCGTTTTCGTTTTCCAAAGCCCATCTGCGCGTTGTTTCGCGCTCGCGAGGTCGCGTCGTCGAGCGCCCGCCCAGGGCAGCGAGAGCACAGACGGCGAGCTGGTGACTTATGAAGATCGCGGCGATCGCCGCACTCGTCGACGCGTTGTCACCCGACGCGAGGCTTTAACCGACTCGCGCGATGGTGACGAAGAAACCCGACGACGCCGTCGCCGCGGCGAGCGCGAAGAAAGGAAAGAACGCCGCGGGCGGCGACGAAGGCGACAAAACCGGCGATGGGGTCGTTGGCGATGGAAAGTCATCGACGACGAAGAATGGAAAGGATAAGAAGAACGAGGTGGAGCTGAGCGAAGAAGACGCGGCGCTGAAGGAGAACTTGGAACTGATGGTGATGCGAGCGAGCGACCCGAAGGCGGGGGTGGCGAAATTGGCGCTTGAAACGATGAGACGCGAGATCCGAACGGCGACGAGGTGCGCGAGCGCGAGAGCGACGAGATCTCATGAATGATTACGACGCGATCGTGGGTCGTACGACGATTGTGAGAGTGATATGCGCGATACTGACGAAACGATACTGTACTTTTCGGCGATGCGAACAGTTCGATGACTTCGGTGCCAAAGCCTTTAAAGTTTTTGAGACCGCACTTGCAAACCTTGAAGGAGGTGTACGACAAAACGAAGAATGGAGAAAACAAGTTACTGCTGGCGGATATCATTTCCTTGTTGTCCATGACCAACGCTCCGGTGGCTGGGGAAATTCCAGAGTCGTTGAAGTACAGATTATTAGGGTCAAAGGAGGACATCGGGAACTGGGGACACGAGTATGTGCGTAATCTCGCCGCGGAGATCGGCACTGAATACCATCGTCGCACAGAGCAAGATGGGGACAAGGCTTCGATGGATGATCTCATGCGTTTAGTGCACGAAATCGTTCCTTTTCACATGCAGCACAACGCCGAGCCAGAGGCTGTCGATTTATTATTGGAAGTTGAAAAGCTCGACATTTTGCTAGACAACGTGAACGACGCCAACTATTCGAGGACGTGCTTGTACCTGTTCAGCTGTGCCAACTATCTTCCTGAGCCGGAAGATGCGATCGTGTTGAAGACGGCGCATTCGATTTTCATGAAGGTTGGGAAGATGCCAGACGCTATGCGAGTTGCGCTCAAGCTCTGCGAGCAGAGCGTTATCGAAGAGACGTTCAACGCGTGCACCGACTTAGCCATCAAGAAGCAACTTTGCTACATGTTGGCCCGTCACGGTCATCCGTTGAAGCTCGATGAAGGCCCGTGTGAGGTTGAAGAAGATAACCTGGACATGCTGCAGAACATCATGAGTCACTCAGACTTGACAAAGAACTACTTGATGCTGGCGCGTGACTTGGATGTCATGGAGGCGAAGTTACCCGAAGACATTTACAAATCGCATTTAATGGAAGTTCGCGCTCCTTCGGGCGCCGCAGTGGATAGTGCTCGTGCTAACCTCGCGGCGACGTTCGTGAACGCGTTTGTGAACGCCGGCTTTGGCCAAGATAAGCTTTTAACTTCTTCAGAAGCCGCGGATGGTTCCACATCCAACGTGAGCTGGATTTTCAAAAACAAAGATCACGGTAAAATGTCAGCAGCTGCTAGCCTTGGGAGCATCTTACTTTGGGACGTTGAAGGCGGTCTACCGCAAGTTGATGCTTATCTCTATAGCGAGGAACCGAACATCGTTGCGGGTGGCTTGCTCGCCGTTGGTCTCATCAACACCAATGTGCGGAACGATTGCGATCCCGCTTACGGTTTGTTGTACGAGAGCGTGACCAAGGAAAACTCCGCGGTAAGAATCGGTGCGATAATGGGGCTCGGTTTGGCGTACGCTGGTACTCAAAAAGAAGAAGTTTCAGAGCTTCTCACCGAGGTGATTCACGATGACAGTGCTCCGTTGGAAGTCGTTGCTTTCGCAGCGCTCTCGCTTGGTCTCGTCTTCTGCGGCACGTGCCACGAAGAGTCCGTGTCGACCATCGTTCAAACGCTGATGATGCGTCCTGAGAAAGATCTCGACAATACGTTTGTGCACTTTTTGTGCCTAGGTTTAGGTTTACTTTTCTTGCAGCGTCAAGCGGAAGTGGAAGCGACTTTGGAAGTTGCGAAAACTCTCCCGCCACGAATCAGCGGATATTTGCAAACAGTGCTGGACGTGTGCGCATACGCCGGTAGTGGTAATGTGTTGAAAATTCAGTCTCTTTTGGCGAAGTGCGGCGAGCACCCGGAGGCTGACGAAGGCGATGAATGGATTGCAGATCCCCAGAGTGTCGCTGTGTTGGGCATTGCTCTCGTTGCCATGGGCGAAGAACTTGGGGCAGACATGGCGGTCCGTGCGTACGATCACCTCATTCAGTATGGTGACGCAGCAGTGAAGAAAGCCGTTCCTCTCGCGTTTGCGCTGTTGCACACCTCCAACCCGAAGCTTGATGTCACCGATTTACTTGGTAGACTCAGTCACGATAGCAATGAAGAGGTCGCGCAGTCCGCATGCCTTGCCCTCGGTATTGTTGGTGCCGGGACCAACAACGCACGCTTGGCCTCGCAGCTACGACAACTTAGTAGTTACTACTACAAGGAGCCGTCTTGTTTGTTCCTCGTGCGTGTCTCACAAGGTCTCGTGCACATGGGTAAGGGCTTGCTCACGCTTTCTCCGGCGCACTCCGACCGAGCGCTGGTGTCGAACGTCGCCCTCGCTGGTTTGATCATCACTGCCTTTGCGGGACTCGACATGAAGCATACGATTTTGGGTAAGCATCACTACATGCTGTACTATTTGTTTGTCGCCGCCCAACCGCGCATGCTCATGACTGTGGATGAACAAGGGGAACCGTTGCAAGTGTCTGTTCGAGTCGGTCAAGCTGTTGACGTCGTGGGACAGGCTGGGCGACCGAAGACTATCACTGGCTTCCAAACACACAATACTCCCGTACTTCTATCAGTTGGTGATCGAGCAGAGCTAGCAAGCGAGAAATACATTCCTTTGACTCCTGTTTTAGAGGGAGTTGTCATCTTAAAGAAGAATCCGGAGTGGGTCGAGGAAATGGAAAAGTAGAACTTTAGATCGTTTGAATGTGAGATGAGAATCATCCAAAACTTTTATCGCAATTCCTTCAACTACACACCGTACTAATTTACTTCACTCACAAATCGATAAACCGATGCACGCGCGAAATGGTCGCCCCATGACGCATGCGCTCAAGACGAGTTGATGCAAGTCTCAATTTTGGAAACGATGGGGGAACGTCACAGTTTGCCTCCAAATATGACTGTTATGCAAGTGATGATACAGCCTTTTGGCATCATGAATGCCTTGAGAGGCAAGTTTTTAGTCCCTGTCAGCGCAACCGCGGCCCTAGCGGCGGCCTTAACGGCTCCGAAGAGCACGGCCTTGTACAACTTTTGCGGTGAGTTGACCATGTAGCAGTCAAACTCGAGGCACTCACGACACTTTGCAGAATGGTGGACGCTCTTGATGGCGTCATTTATGATGTTTTTGAGCGTTACGTGTTTCGTTTTGCTAGAAACCCGTCGATATGAGGGAATTCGTGCCGTTTTCGACACAAAGCCATGGCAAAACGCCGCTGGACTACTGGAAGACTCCGACAAGCTGACGAAAGCGAAGTCAAAATTGATGTGTCCTTTCACAGGACAAGAGGGCTCTGGTACGTGCCCGATCTGCCATTCTATCGTGTCTCACAATGGTTATTATCACGTAAGACTTTTCGCTTTTCCACCCTGAACACGTTCGCTCACACCTAGCGCGTAGGGAGATCCACCTATACTACACACCGTCGTCGGCGACTCGATTCTCGAACACAGACTTGCGATGCAAGCCAGCGAAATAGACGATAAACCAAGGCTCGCTCGAGTTCAACTCGACACTTTCATCAAATATCGCGGTAATTTTCTATTTGCCACGATCAGTCCGTCTTGTAAGGGGTGCTACATGAAGGCGTGGTGCTGGACCGTGGGGTACCGCATGGTTTGGCAATCCACTATTTTGGGCTTCAACACGATGTTGTGCAGTCATCTATTCGGTGAAGAGGTGCTTCTTTTCGACTTGAAAAGCATGTTACTTTGTCTTTCGATGTTTTTCTCAATTTCTACAGTATGTATGCTGCTATCTTTGCTCGCGACGGCCGTCGTCTTCATCCGCGAACACACATTCATGCACACGGCCGAGGTCCCCAAGTTCGTGACACAGGACATGGGGGTCGTTGAAGTACTGCTCCGGATCATGGCGGATCCACGGGCAAGATACGGAGTCAATCCGAGCAAAACGTACTGGAGTTGGCTATGGACGGTGAAAAAGGCGTGAGTTTGCGCACAGTTCGAAGTGTGGTGACGGGACAATCACGTAAACGTCAAGATAGCTCGTTCAACCAGGCGAGAACAAATTAGTAACTTTCACAACAAGCGCTAGTTGTGGTCGTTTTGCGGGAAAAACGTGGAAAGTATATTGGAATTACGCAGACTGGCTGGGTTGTGCCAGAGGATTCGGCGCGGGATTGCGTCTGTCGAGCTCAACCCAAGACAAATACTTGCCACCGCGAAGTTCGGCCAGGCGCACTTGTCTCTCGCGCTTTCGGAGGTCATCGCGTTCGCGTGCGGCTTCTCGCTCCTTATATTCCTCCTCTTCTCTCGCCTGTAGTATGCTCGACGCGTCTTCAGCGGCTGCGATGGCCTATGGCGGGCGCAATGCAGTTGGTCAGTGCGGTGTTCACGCAGGATATACAAAACAGGCGCACTCACCTCAGCGATAGGAGTGGGCAGATCCGTG
>Ga0222716_10000511_pt1 | contig 33513 bp, 35 predicted proteins | sample C33_13DmetaG_FD_165044 | JGI IMG/M metagenome (GOLD analysis project Ga0222716, IMG submission 165044) | Estuarine water microbial communities from San Francisco Bay, California, United States - C33_13D | ecosystem: Environmental > Aquatic > Marine > Unclassified | place: USA: California... | reverse complement strand
ATTTGAATTACATGAAATATTTATCATATTAGGATTATTTGTAAAATCCAAACTTGATATTTGATTCGAATTACAATTAATGCTAGTTAGTGCCGTGTTTTGTGATAAGTCAAGAGTTGAAATAGAATTATTCCAACAATCTAAATTTGTTAATAATGGATTATTAGATACATCTATTGATGATACATTATTTCCTCCAAAGGCTAATATTGATAATAATGGATTATTGGATACATCTAAACTACTAAGATTACACTGATTAAATCTAGCATCTACTAATAATGTATTTTGACTAATATCTACAGCTGTTAAATTATTATTGCCTTCCGTATTTAGATTAGTTAAAGACAAAAAATCTTCAATTCCTGTTAAATCTGTTATAGATAGAAAGAACAATTGCAAATTAGTAACTGTGTTGATATTTGAAGTTAAAACAGAATCATTAAACGCAATTCCATCTCCCATTCCATTAGATTCTAAATAATTTTCAAAATTATCATCTGGAACATATGTTTTTAATGGAAATATTGGATAGAGGCACGATGCATCATAAATAGTAGTACTTCCATCAGTACAATTAATACCCCCAAAACTCCAATCACCTAATACAAAAGAACCTGTAGTTCCTGAATTTATTTTATATGCCCAGGAATCTAAGTATTCCCATGGCTGTCCTGTTCCATCGACATTAATATCTCCAAATGTTTCAACAACTAAACCATTCATAAAAAGCTCTATGGCATCATCTCCATTTTGAGAAATATTTGTATTTGCTTGCAGAACATGATCAAATTCTGAAAAACAATAAGAAAAATAAGAATTAATAACAGAAACATCTCGTGCTACAAGAATATCTTCTCCAGCTAGTACAGATATTGGATCAAAATTATATTCTTCTCCATCACTTCCTCCACCATTGTTAGCAACACCTATCCCATAAATACTTAGATCAGCTATGTTTTGTAAAGCTTTAACATGAATTGCTTTTCCAGTATTTCCAAATGATGGTGTTGTAAAATCAATTACACCTTGTAATGACAAATTTGATTGTGAAAAAACTGATTTTGGAGCAAATAAAACAAAAAGGACTAGTAAAACTAGAGATATATTTGATATTATTTTATTGAAAAAACTCACTTTATTTATCCAAAATTTATTTGGATAAAGATAAAACAAATAGTTAAGAAATGTTATCTAAGACTTAGCGGATTAGAACCCCTACTCTTTTATCTAGATTATGTTAATTTGTGAGAATGAAAAATGAACCTATTATTGTACCGTTTTTATTCAAAGGATTAACTTTTATTTGCGCTCTGGAAGGAACTTTACTGAATAATTAGCTTCTTCTCTACAGTACCATCCTCATAAATCATAAAAAAAGGTCTATTAAAATCCCCATTAAAATTCCTGCCATTTAAAGTAATTTTTCTAAAAATATTCTTTGGTAAATGATCTTCAAAAACATATGTTCCAGTATTTATGACATTAAAAGAGCCAATCATTCCAAAGGGAATATGTGGAGTACATACATATTCATAAAAACCTTCAACTTGAGGAATATATTGAAAAAAAGTATCCGCTGGAGCTTGCCATATTTCATCAAAAGGATTAGCACCTATTGGAATATTAGATGATGTAATTGTATGAGCCATCGTTGGAGGATCTAAGGGTAGAAAATGAATAGTATCTCCTAAATTAATATTTAATGATGAGGGCATAAACTGATAATAACCATTCCAAACAAGAATGACATGAATTTCAGATTTAACATGTAAAGTTATTATTGAAAATATTATAATTAGTATATATTTTTTCATAATTTTTTTTTAGTTATTACTGGGCTAAAATATGTCAACAACAATCAGCAACAATACAATTAAATATATAAGTCAACAGATTCAAAACTATATTTTAAGCTATAATTGTAAAAAACATCCTATAGTTCAAGTCAATTACTTACTTATCCTCCAGCAAATTTTAACTAAAGCACTATTCACAACATTCACCAGCAACATAAGAAATAACTCCAAGTCTATCAGCATAGCAATCATTTGAATATGTAATACCATCACATCCGCAAACTGGAGCATATATCTCATAACACGCAATAGAATCATTAATTAATGCTGAGTCTATACAAACGCCATTCAATGCTAATGGAGTTGATACACAATTATTATTTTTTTCACAGGATAGCAATAAACCTATGCATGATAATATTACTGTTATTTTAAATCTATTCATAATTTTTATTGCTTTAAAATGAGCGAATAACTCTTACCTTAGTTGAAAAAGAATTCTTACTAATACTTTCAGTTAAACCTACAGTAAAACTTACAATCCAAGTATTAGAAAAATTACTCTCAGATGATGACCAATATTCTGAACTACCAAAATCTCCAATATTATTGTTACTATCTAAACCTCCCTGACCAATTTTTAAATACATTTGATACAATTCATCTCTTGAAGGTAAATACCAGTCATTAAAACCATTTATTTGAGCATTTTGTGCAGCCTGCGCTGCAGGAACACCACCAAATTCAGTAGAACATTGCTGGTTAATAATATCCAAAGTGTTCTGATATCCTGAACCAATTTGGGTTAAATTACCTCCATCCTCAACTTGTGTAAGAAAACATCCCCATTCATATGTTCCATCTAAATCATATGGTGCTGCAATTAAACCTCCTCCATTTCCATCTAAATAAAAAACAATACCTCCAAGATGAGTATCTCCAATAGACAATGTAGGTTCATCATTTTCACTATCTAAACAACTTACAAGAAATAGAGTAATAGGTAATAATATAAGCAGTAGTTTTTTCATTGTTAATCTATTGTATTAAAGTCCTAAAACTTAAGAATTATTGACATTCACATCCAAAAGCTTCAATCAAAGCAACAGCTGAATTATAATCATCCTTTGAATCAAAATCATCTTGACATATTTCAGTTTGTTCTAAAGTTACTTCTTCAGGACAGCCTGCACAATCTACACATTTACTGCAAGAAGTAAAAAAAGCAGAAATAAGAGTTAGAGTAATAATTTGTAAAAATTTCTTTTTCATAATAGTGTGTTTTAATTAGTTGTTTGTTATTCTATTGTTTAATATGAATATTTTAGATGCTTAATGCTTTCACCATTGTTTTTAATTTCCATTAAAGACTCAAATCCAATTTGAATGTGTTGTTCTATATACTTTTTATTCACTTTTTCATCAATTTTTTGAGTTTTAACTCCACTAGCAATCATTGGTTGATCGGAAACTAACAACAAAGCTCCAACTGAAATTTGATTAGCAAATCCAGCAATAAAGAGTGTAGCAGTTTCCATGTCAATAGCCATGACACGAATTTTTTTCAGATATTTTTTAAAGTCCTCATCATGTTCCCAAACTCTTCTATTTGTTGTATATACTGTTCCTGTCCAATAATCACTATTATGTTTCCGAATTGTTGAAGATACCGCTCTCTGTAGTTTGAAGGCTGGAAGAGCCGGAACTTCTTTTGGTAGATAATCATTTGATGTTCCGTCTCCTCTAATAGCAGCAAGGGGTAGTATAAAATCTCCTATTTTATTTTTTTTCTTTAGCCCACCACATTTTCCTAAAAATAAACAAGCTTTTGGATTTATTGCTGTTAAAAGATCAATGATTGTTGCTGCATTTGGGCTACCCATATTAAAATTTATAATAGTAATTCCATTTGCAGTTGTGTGAGGCATTGGCTTATCAAGACCTCTTATTTCAGAATTATATATTTGAGAAAAAATTTCGAGATATTTATAAAAGTTTGTTAACAAAATATACTCTCCAAATTCATTTAGTTTTGCCCCAGTATATCTTGGTAACCAATCTTTAACGATTTTGGATTTGCTGATTGTTTTTTCTTTCACTTTTCAATTTTTTTCATTTGTTTATTTTAGCTTTTAAATTACTCCAACCCCCTCCATTTATAACATTTTCATAGCTTTTAGCCACTAATAATTGCTTAGCAACACCACTTCTCACGCCGGAAGCACAACAAACAATTATCGTTTGTTTTTTATCCTTTAAATAATCTAATTTATTTATTAATTCTCCAACAGGAATATTTAGAGAATTTTCAATATTACCAGTAGAATACTCAGCTGGAGAGCGGACATCAACAATAATTGCTCCATCTTCTAATAAAACGTTATAATTAGTAGTATCGAAAAACCTCTTTTTCAATAAATATAAGATAACTACACAAAATAATATGGTTGGTAAATAACTCATTTTTAAAGTTTAAATTATTTCTTTATTATTTTTAAATACTTAATTCTCAAATTTAACAAATAATATGTTAACAATAAAATGTATAATTTTTTATCAAATTAGTTATACATAAATTTAAAATAGTATGTTTGCATTAGTTTTTACACTAAAACAAAAAAATTATAAAATTAATTTTAAAAAGTATTAAATGAAAAATGCTAGATCTATAAGAACTATTATTCTATTTTTAAGCTTAATCGCACTTTCCAACACCCTATCTTCTCAAAGTGTAAAAGTATATGGGGTAATCACAAACGTTCTTAATAACGAGCCAATACCATTTGCAAACATTATAATTGAAGGAACTTCAATTGGAACAATATCTGATATAAATGGTAACTATGAAATCTTAAAATTGCCAGCAGGATCTTACAACTTTAAATGTAGTTATATTGGTTATGATACCAATATAAAATCAGAAATAATGGTAAGTTCTAATAAGAATTTAAGACTTGATTTTTCTTTAAGTGAAAACTCAGAAATACTAGGGGAAGTAAAGGTTCAAGGAAATACTTTTAATAAAACAAAAGCAAGCCCTGTAAGTTTAAGAACAATTAATGCTTCTGAGATTTCTAAAAGTGCAGGAGGAAATAGAGATATCTCTAAAGTAGTAGCAAATTTACCAGGTGTTGCTTCATCTGCAAGTTTTCGAAATGACATTATAGTTAGAGGAGGTTCACCATCAGAGAATAAATTTTTCTTAGATGGAATTGAAATTCCAACTATAAATCATTTTACAACACAAGGATCTTCAGGAGGTCCAGTAGGAATATTAAATGTAAATTTAATTAGAGAAGTTGATTTCTACACTGGAGCCTTCCCTGCAAACAGAGGCAATGCGCTTAGCTCAGTTATGGAACTAAAACTAATTGAAGGTAATGAAGAAGAAATAAGCGGTTCCTTTGCGCTAGGCTCAAGTGATGCAGGTTTTACATTAAATACTCCATTATCTAATAAATCTACTCTCTTATTATCAATTCGAAGATCATATTTACAATTTTTGTTTAAAGTATTAAAATTACCTTTTTTACCTACTTATAACGATATGCAGTTTAAATATTCGTATAAACCCAATAAGAAAAATCAGTTTAATGTTCTTGGAATAGCAACAATTGATGATTTTTCGCTAAATACAGAAATCAATGATGAAGAAGAAGATTCTATGCAAATTGCAATAAATAATTATAATTTAAATAATTTAGTTATCAATAAGCAATGGAATTACACACTAGGAGGAACATGGAGACATTTTTTTAACAATTCCAATCTATTCTTTGTAATAAGTAGAAATCATCTTAATAATACAGCTTTAAAATTTTTAGATTATGCTGATGAGAATTCACAAAAAATACTAGACTACAAATCTGAAGAAATTGAAAATAAATCACGTCTAGAATATAATTTTCTTAAGAATAATTATTCATTTAATATTGGGGTAAATCTTGAGGAGGCAAATTATACAAACAATACTACACAGTTATTTACTGTTGGAGATAGTATCATTACAGGAATTAATAATTCCAATTTACAATTTATAAAATATGGCCTTTTTGCGCAGATTAGTAAAACTTACCTTGCTAATACACTTTCCTCTTCATTTGGCTTAAGAATAGATGGTAATTCCTTCACTGAAAGTACAAATTCTACAAATCTTTCACCAAGATTATCTTTGGCTTATAATATTAATAGTAAGACCAGCATAAATACAAATATTGGTCGATTTCATCAATTACCATCATACACAATATTAGGATTTGAAAATAATGGCAATTATCTAAATAAAGACGCTTCGTATATTTCATGTGATCATGCAGTATTAGGAATTGAATATAACCCTTCAAGTTACAGTAAAATTACTTTAGAGTCATTTTATAAGAGTTATAACAATTATCCATTCTCAATACTTGATAGTATATCTCTAGCAAATTTAGGTGATGAATTTGGAGTAATTGGAAATGAGGACATATCTTCTATTTCCAAAGGTAATAGCTATGGTTTTGAACTTTTGGCACAACAAAAAATGAGTTCAAGTATTTATGGTATTTTATCAGCTACTTACTATTTTAGTAGATTTGAAGATAAAGACGGAAATCTTATTTCATCTTCATGGGATAATAGATTTATACTAAATATGACTGCAGGTAAAAAATTTAAAAATAATATTGAACTTGGTTTTAAGTATCGTTATTCTGGTGGATCTCCCTACACTCCTATCGATATAATAAATTCTAGTAATAAAATTATATGGGATATAAATCAACAAGCTGTTTTAGATTATAATTTATTAAATACTCAAAGATTGAATGGTTCTCATGTGCTTGACATAAGAATTGACAAGAAATGGTTCTTTAAATCTTGGGGATTAAATGCTTATATTGATATTGAAAATATTTTAAATTCAAAAACTGAATTACCTTCACAATATGGCATAGATCCAAATTTAGGAACCATGGTTGAAGGTACTGGAGTAGATGCTAGTAGCTACCCCCTATATGAAATAATAAATAATTCAGGTACTGTACTCCCTAGTATAGGACTATTAATAGAGTTTTAATAAACTTTAATAAATAATGAGATTAGTTTTTATAAAAAAAATCATTTTTCTACTATTATTTTCCAAATCTTTTTTTTGTTTTTCTCAAAATGCACTTCCATATCAATTAGGTGAAAATCTTAATTATGATATTTCTTTTTTAGGAATTAATGTTGGTAAAGCTAATCTATTGATTTCATCAAATGAAAAAATTAATAACACTGATTGTTTTCATATTATAGGATCTGGAAAAACATCCCCTTTTTTTGACATTATTTTTAAAGTCAGGGATACCTATGAAACTTTTCTAGATACAGCCACAATTCTACCAACTAGATTTAAAAGGAATATTTCTGAAGGAGGTTTTAAAAAAAAACAGCTTTATGATTTTAATCATACAGACTCCGCAGTGTATGTTAAGGATACTTTATATCAGATCTTAAAATCAAGTCAAGACATGCTGTCTGCATTGTTTTTTGCGAGAACATTTGATGCAAAAGATTTGAAAATTAATGACAAGTTTATAATTCCCATTTTCATGGACGAGGAAAATTATTTTCTAGAAATTATTTATTTAGAAAAAGATACATTAAAAACAGATTTTGGATACATAGAGTGTCTAGTTTTTCAGCCATTAATGCAAGAAGGTAGAGTATTTGAAAATGGAGAAAAAATGAAGGTTTGGATTTCTAATGATAAAAATCATCTACTTGTAAAAGTGGAAACCTTAATATGGGCAGGTAAAATTGAGGCAAAACTTAAGAGTTTTAAAAATCTTAAATACTCATTAAAATTACCTTTACAAGATCTAGAGGATTAGAACCCCTATATGCCCAACCTTAACTAAAAAAACCCTCATAATCTATGCTTAGCATAATATCCAAAAAGATCTTAATTAGGACCGAGAGGCCCACCAAATAAAAACCCACTCAATTGAGTGGGTTTTTATTTATTCAAGAATTGTTTTTTTCTGAACTGTTCCGTCATCATAAATGTAAATTAGGAGTGTGTTAGCTTTAGGATTTTTTTCTCGACCTAAAATATCTACTATTTTAATTAATGATTTATGATTAGAAATTTCCAGTATTGAGTTTGCGGTTTCATCCTGTATGCATCTTACGCAATTTCCATCAGCTCTATCTCTATCACCCATAAGTGATGTAGTTAAACTAATTCCCAACATTCTGGACTGAAGTCCATTTAAATCACTTGTTCTGTAACCCACAAAAGTACCTACATTGCCAATAGCACCTGACATTCTGCTCCTGGCACCACCTACCGTTAGTTTTAAAGGAGATGCAAATGCACCTGCAGCATCATTTGAAATCCAGCTTAATCGTTCAGCTTCAAGTTCAGCTTCAGTTGGCAACCTAAATCCTAAAGGACAAGGGTTATTTATCCCGTTTACACCTTGCCACAAATTATCATCCGAAACAGTTAACCAATCAGAATTAGCCAAAATAAAATCAGAATGATTAGGAGAATTAGTTGTAGAAAGGATGGAGGTTGAAGAGGAAGTTCTAATTTGATGACCATCTGTATTTCTTCCCCACTGATATAAATCACCATAAGCATTTACATCATCAAAAGAAGTAGCAATCTGTGTCGCACCAAGGTTTCTATCCATCCAAGTTTCTCCAGTGGTAGGATTGTAAACAGTTGTAACTTGAGCCGAAATTGAGGAACTCATTACAACAGATAAAAATATAATTAGATTTTTCATCCTTAATTTGATATGATTTTCTTTTCTACCGATCCGTCTTCATAAATATAAAACATAGGTGCATTAGTAGTGGGAATAGTTTCTCTACCTAATAGGTCTGTTATTTTAATCAGTTCTTTTTTTGTAATATGTTCTTCAATAATAGTTGACGAGTTTTGAACTACGGTATCAATCTTTAAATATAAGTTGGGTTTGTCTTGGTAATAACTTATGTTATTAACTGTTTTATTTACGCCAAAAACACCAGCAGAACAAGTAGCTGAAATGGCAGCTGAATCTAACTCCGGGCCATATTCTTTCCATGAAAATGTGGTAGTTACATTATCAAAAAAAACATCATCAGCAGCATTATAATGTAAGTGAGAAAAAGAAAAGTGAGCATCTGCTCCTGCAGTTCTACTCCAAATTTGACATTGATCGTAAGAATTGAATACAAGAAAATTGCCAGTCGCTATGTAATTAGCTGAATTATCTAATGTATAAGCACCTATAGTGATGGTATAAGTTTGTGCATTTGTTGATAAAGTAATAGCTATTAATAGAATTGTAATTATTTTTTTCATAAAGCTAACATATGAAATAATTTTCTGAAAAAGTTCGAAACTGGGACCGAGAGGTCCACCAAAAAGAAACCCACTCAAATGAGTGGGTTTTTATATATCATTTCTATATTCTACTTTGGTAAGTAAACAGTTCAAAGTATCTTCCTTGACTTTCTATTAATTCAGCATGTGTACCTTGTTCTGCAATTTCACCCTTTTCAATAACTAATATTTGGTTGGCTTGCCTAATTGTACTTAAGCGGTGGGCAATAACAAAAGTAGTTCTCCCTTTCATCAACTCAGTTAAACTTTTTTGGATTAACGATTCACTCTCAGCATCCAAATTAGAGGTTGCTTCATCTAAAATTAAAATCCTAGGATCGGCCAATACTGCCCTAGCAATTGCAATTCTTTGCCTTTGCCCTCCCGAAAGCTTTACCCCCCTTTCTCCAATTAAGGTATCTAAACCATCTTCAAACCTATCAGCAAACTCATTTACATAAGCAGCATTTACCGCCTCTACCACTTGAATCTCACTAGCATCAGGCCTTGGGAAAAGAATATTATCTCTAATAGTACCTTCAAACAGAAAATCATCTTGTAATACTACTCCTAATTGACTTCTAAAAGAATTCAAACTTACTTTGGAAATATCATTCCCATCAATAGTAATAACACCTAAATCAGGATTAACAAAACTAGCTACCAAACTTGCAAGAGTAGACTTACCAGAACCTGAAGAACCAACCAAAGCTGTTACTGAACCTTTATCCGCTTTGAAGCTGATATTACGTACCACCTCTTTTCCCTTTTCATAAGAAAAAGAAACATCCTTAAATTCTACATTTCCCAAAATCCTATCTAGCTCAATTGTTCTTAACTTATCACAGGCTTCCGAATCCATATTCATAATTTCCTCCGTCCTATCTAAACCTGCAAACGCCTCAGTAAGCTGACTCCCAATATTACTCATCTGAACAATAGGCGCAATCATGAAACCAAGTAATAGAGTAAATGCCAGAAAATCACCAGTAGTCAATGTCCCTTCAATAATCATAGCACCTCCTATTCCCATAATACCTACAGAAGCCAATCCTAGTAAAAATACAGACGAGCTCGTCATAATTGCGGTAGCAGTCAAACTCTTTTTTACATTTTGGAATAAACGATCAACCCCTTTCTCAAAACTTATATTTTCTTGGTCTTCAGCATTAAACCCTTTTATTACCCTAACGCCATTCAACGTTTCAGTTAACCTACCTTTAACCTCAGAATTTATTACTCCTCTTTTCCTAAATATAGGTCTGATATACCCAAATGCTTTTAGAGCAATTATCGCAAACAAGAGTATTGGTGTAAGAACAAATAAGGTCATCTTTCCACTGATATTAATCAATAAAACTAATGAGATAATTGCAGTAACTACACCTCCAAAAAGCTGTACCAAACCTGTACCCACAAGGTTACGCACCCCCTCTACATCACTCATAATTCTGGAAACCAAAGCCCCTGATTTATTATTGTCAAAATAAGAAATAGGAAAGGAAAGAACTTTTTTCTGTACTTTGGCTCTTAGCTTGGAAATTAATAATTGTGCCTCAACACTTAAAAGTCTTGTTAATGCAAAAGAAGTAACAGCTTGAACAAAAATAGCACCTGCAACAATCAATATCATATTGATTAAACCGTCCATGTCCTGATTAGGGATTATTTCGTCTAATAATTCTTTGCTTTTCAAAGGTAGTACAAGGCTTGCTAATCTGCTAACTACAATAAGTATTAACCCGACTAATACAACTCCTTTTCTAGGCCAGATAAATTCCTTAAAGGCCTGGATAACAGTTACTTTATTTTTTTTCATAATATATCTTAAACAATATTTAGCCTTTGAACTCTCTACAAATCTGTCATTCCTTAAATATGAAAAAATTATTTATTGTTCTAAACTGATATTTAGATGGTAAATAGGCTGCTAAGGAAACTATAAAATAAACATCTATATTTTAATTCTCGTTTAAAAGTAAAATTTATATTCATTTAATTACTCAGCAAACTTACTTAATAATTTTGTAAAAAAGCTCGAAATAAGGACCGAGAGGCCCAACAAAAAGAAACCCACTCAAATGAGTGGGTTTTATTATTTTTACGATATGTCTATAAAAGAATATATCAACTCATTAAGCTCTGAAAAAAAAGATACTGTTAAAAAGATTATTTCAGTAATACAGAGAAAATTACCAAAGGGATTTAATGAACAAATGAACTATGGAATGCCTGCATGGGTCGTTCCTCATTCAACATACCCTAAAGGATATCATTGTTCTCCAGAGCTACCTTTACCATTCTTATCGCTTGCATCTAGGAAGAATTATATCGCATTATACCATATGGGCATATATGTTAATAAAGAATTAATGGAATGGTTTGTCAAAGAGTATCCTAAGCACTCTAAATATAAATTAGATATTGGTAAAAGCTGTATTAGATTTAAACGGCTAGATGATATTCCTTTTAATCTTATTGGTGAATTATGCTCTAAAATGAGTGTGAAGGATTGGACAACTATTTATGAGGAAGAAATAAGTCCTTAAAAAAGTTCGAAATTAGGACCGTAAGGCCCACCAAAGCGGAATCCATCTCTTTTCGAGATAGTTTTCCGCTTTTTTTATAATTTTGTGTTATGAAGCATGAGTTAGAGGAGTCATACAGTTATTTATTTGAAGATGATTTAATTAATGATATTAGCGAGGTAGGATTTCTAAAAGAGTTTAAAAAAAGTTCTGAAATCCTCAAATATGGTCAATATATTAAAAGTATTCCTCTTATTATTAGTGGCACAATTAAGGTGTTGAGAAGAAACCAAAACGGAGATGAATTAGTTTTATATTTTTTAGAAATAGGGGAAAGCTGTTCAATGACAATGAATTGTTGTCTTGGTCAAAAAAAATCAGAAATCAGAGCTATAGCAGAAACAGATGTAAAAATTATCTTAATTCCAGTTGAAAAAATGAAGGATTGGTTACAAAAGCATCGTTCTTGGATGGCCTTTGTTTTTGAAAGTTATAATAACCGTTTTGAAGAAATGATAAAGGCTATTGACAATTTAACTTTCTCAAATATGAATGAAAGATTGATGAAGTATATTAAAGATCAAGTTATTATTCAAAAATCAACGACTCTTGCTATATCACACAAAGAAATTGCTCAAGACCTAAACACATCTAGAGTTGTCATATCTCGCTTATTAAAGTCCATTGAAAATGATGGTAAAATTGAGTTAGGAAGGAAAAAAATTGTAGTGGTTGAATTCTAGCTCTCATTTTAGTTATGTAACTTTTGTTACATGTTATCTGCAAGGATAAAGTCTTATTTGCATTTTAAAAAACAATGCAGGAGATTTTTGGTTTTTTGGGTGCGGTTTTAATTGGAATAGTTTTAGGGCTTATTGGCGGTGGTGGATCTATTCTATCGGTTCCCATATTTGTTTATGTCCTAAATATTGAACCCGTATTATCAACAGCATATTCTTTATTTGTAGTTGGAACGACTTCACTAGCTGGAACCATTAAAAATATTCAAAAAGGAATGGTAGACCTTAAAGCAGGCATCATTTTTTCAATTCCTGCTTTTATCGCTGTTTATCTAACAAGAAGATTTTTAGTTCCAAGCATACCCGATAGTTTATTTTCTCTTTTAGGCTTTGAAGTCACTAAAAATATTGGTGTCATGATATTCTTTTCGTTCATCATGATAGTTGCTGCATATTTTATGATTAAAGAACGTGACAATTCAATTGAAAAAACTAAACGTTTAACATACAATTATCCTATTATAATTATAGAAGGATTAGTTATTGGCTTATTGACTGGTATTGTTGGCGCAGGAGGTGGTTTTTTAATTATTCCAGCATTAGTTCTTCTTGCTAAGTTGCCCATGAAAAGAGCCGTAGCAACATCCTTAATGATTATTGCTGCTAAATCGCTTATAGGTTTTATTGGTGATATAGAGAATTTTGATATCGACTGGTCGTTTTTATTAACATTTAGCTCATTATCAATTATAGGTATATATATAGGCACGTATCTAAATCAGTTTATCGAAGGGCGAAAACTAAAAAAGAGTTTTGGATGGTTCGTTATGCTAATGGCTATCTATATTTTAACGAAGGAAATACTTTAAGTAACTCATGTTACATAAAGTTAAATTAATTGACATTAATTTTGAAAAAAATATGAAGATAAAACAAATTTATACTGGATGCTTGGCTCAAGGAGCCTATTATATTGAAAGTAATGGTGAGGCTGCAATTATAGACCCCCTTAGAGAAGTAGACTCGTATTTAGAACTTGCTAGCAAGAGAAATGCTAAAATTAAATATATTTTTGAAACACATTTTCATGCAGATTTTGTGTCAGGTCATGTGACCCTTGCCGAAAAAACTGGTGCGCCGATTATTTACGGACCAAATGCTAATCCTAATTTTGATTGTATAATCGCTAAAGACAATGAAAAATTTCATTTAGGCAATCTAGCTATCAAAGCTCTTCACACGCCTGGTCATACTATGGAAAGCACAAGCTATTTATTAATAGACGAAAATGATAAAGATCATGCTATATTTAGTGGAGATACACTTTTTATTGGAGATGTTGGCCGACCAGATTTAGCTCAAAAAGATGTCAATACAACACAAGAAGAACTTGCGGCTATTCTTTTTGATAGTCTTCGAAACAAAATAATGACTCTTCCAAATGAAACAATAGTTTATCCTGCACATGGAGCAGGATCAGCATGTGGGAAAAACATGAGCAAAGAAACTATTAGTACTATTGGTGAACAAAAAGAAGATAATTATGCTTTGCGTGCTGATATGACAAAAGATGAGTTCATTAAAGAGGTCACAAATGGATTGTTTCCTCCTCCAGATTATTTCCCTCTAAATGTTCTATTAAATAAGGAAGGTTATGAAAACATTGAAGATGTCATAAAAAAAAGCCAAAACGCATTAAACCCCACTGACTTTGAAGATTTGGCTAACAAAAGTGGTGCTGTAGTTTTGGATGTTAGAAACCAAATAGAGTTCGCAAAAGAGCATATACCAAGATCAATTTTTATAGGTCTTAACGGAGATTTTGCACCATGGGTGGGGGCTCTTATTAAAGATGTTGTGCAACCCATTTTATTGGTCGTTTCTGAAAGTAATTTGAAGGAAGCAATAACTAGACTTTCAAGAGTTGGCTTTGACAATGTGATAGGCTATTTAGAAGGAGGGATTGAAAGCTGGAAAGCTTCAAAAAAACAAACCGATACTATTAATAGTATAACAGCGATACAATTTGAAGAACTTTCTAAAAAAACGGAAACAGAGGTTTTTGATGTCAGAAAAAAGTCGGAATATCTTTCCGAACATCTGATAGATTCAAACAACATACCACTCGTTAACATAAACTCTCAGCTTAGCCGCTTACAAACAAATAAAACGAACTATATTCACTGTGCTGGAGGGTACCGTTCTGTAATTGCTAGTTCTATACTTAAATCTAGAGGTATTCATAATTTAGTAAATATAGAAGGTGGTTTTTTAGCTCTTAAAAATACATCGGTGCAAATCAGTAATTTTACTTGTCCCTCAACAATAAATCAATAGATAACAAACACTTAGCTTTAACAAAAAATAAATGCAAAATATCAGTAAAGAACAATGGAAACAATTGGTCAACATAGATCAATCAATAATTTTAGATGTGAGAACTCCAAAAGAATGGAATGAAGGAATTATTCCTAATGCGATAACATTAGATTTTCTAAACATTGAAAGCTTCAAAAATCAGCTAACAAATTTAGATATAAACATGACCTATTTTGTGTATTGTAGGAGTGGTAATAGAAGTAGTCAAGCATGTCTGCTAATGGATCAATTAGGATATAAGAAAACTTATAATCTTAATGGTGGTATTTTATCTTGGGATGAGGCTACAATACCTTATAACAGCTAAAATCAATTTAACCTTAACTTTTTATTTTATGAATTTAATCTTCGAACCATGGCCTTGGTATGTAGCAGGGCCATTAATTGCATTAGTAATGATATTGTTTTTAATATTTGGGAAATCATTTGGTGTATCATCTAATTTAAGAACGATATGTTCTATCGCAGGAGCATCTAAAATGAGCACTTTTTTTGATATTGATTGGAAATCCCAAGCCTGGAATCTATTTTTTTTAATGGGCGCCATTATTGGTGGATTTATTGCTAACCAATTTTTAATGACAGACAATATTGTTTTACTTAACCCTAAAACAATAGACAATCTAAATTCTTTAGGAATTGATTATACCGAAAACTCTTTCGTTCCTGAATCTTTATTTGGCATGAGTGCTTTAACTGAAATCAGCTCATGGTTGTTTTTAGTAATTGGAGGAGTGTTGGTTGGTTTTGGAGCTAGATATGCGGGCGGATGTACTTCTGGACACGCCATTAGCGGATTAAGTAATCTACAGATTCCTTCACTTATTGCAGTAATTGGCTTTTTTATAGGAGGTCTGGCAATGACTCATCTTATTTTACCATTAATTTTAAGCTAAAGCTATTTATATGAAATTCATTAAGTTTTTATTGTTAGGAATTGTCTTTGGGATTGTAATGACCAAAGCAGAAATCATCTCTTGGTATCGCATTTATGAAATGTTTAGGTTTGAATCATTTCACATGTATGGAATTATTGGTTCTGCCGTTATCATAGGGGCTACATCCGTAGTTTTAATTAAACGATTTAAAATTAAAACACTATTTGGCGAAAATATAGTATTTAACCACAAAGATAAAAGCATAAACCGCTATCTTATTGGAGGCACTATTTTTGGTTTAGGTTGGTCAATGACAGGAGCCTGTCCAGGCCCATTGTTTGTTTTAATCGGTTATGGTACGTGGTCTATTTTTATTGTTATAATTGGAGCACTTTTAGGCACTCTCTTTTATGGGTTAATTAAGCATAAACTGCCACATTAAAGTCTATTAAAATGAAGAAACTTAGCATGCTTTTAAAAAAGTTCGAAATAAGAGCCTACTGTTAAACAGAATTAAAAAACCCTCATAATCTATTGAATTATAAGGGTTTAACTTTTATTGTTGCGGTCTGGACGGGACTTTACTCAATAATTAATTTCTTCTCAACTGTTCCATCATCATAAATATAAAATAGAGGTTGATTTTTAATTACTTTTGATGATCTGCCTAACAAATTAATCTTATTAATTTCTTTTCTTTGAATTAAGTCATCAGCAAATGAATTTGCTTCATTAAAATCTGTTGAACTGTAAAAATTTTGTGCAAAAATGTAATTATTTACCTGTAGTTCATAAAAATAATCTGTACTATTTAGAACAGTTGAACCAATAATATTTCCACTTGTAACATCAATTAATTTTAAATAACTATTATTTTCGTTTTGAACATTTATAATATAAGTTTGAGATTGTTGATCAAAACATAAACCACCTATAGAATATCCAGGCAAATAACCATTAATAACATTTAATTGTGAGTCAACAATAGAAGGGAAACCTGAAAGCATATCAATCTCAGCAAGTTTTAGATTTGTAAAATAAGAAAAGAAATTTTGACTGTAATCAGAAGAGTCTATATCTTGAACTAAACCATATAATGTGTTATTGTTAACATTAAATTCAAGAGCAGAATATCTTGGATAGTCATCATCAAAAATAGTTGGAGATGATAATACTGATCCATCAATTGCACTTACTCTATATAATTTTGTATCATTTCCACTTATTCCAATAAAAATGTAAGTACCTGTGTTTGAATCGAAAGTAGAATTACCAATTGCAACTGCATTTACACTTGGCAATGTTGAAATAGTAGATGCTAAGCCGGTTTGCAAATCTATTTCTCCAAAATGTTCAACAAAACCATCCCACCATAATCCATATAATTTTTGTGATTGTAAATCATATTCCATTTCAATTGGTTGAATAGCTGTAAATGGATAATTTGCTGAGATACTATCATCAATATCCATAACATATAGTTTTTTTACGTTAGCAAAATCATACCCCCAGCATATGAATCTATTATTTTGTTGATCATATGCACTTGCTCCAGCTGCAACAGCAACTAATGAATTTGTACTAATTTCAATATTTGAACTTGCTGTATTTGGATCAATACTCACAACATCAAATGGAATCGAGAGACTACCGTTAATTGTTTTTTTTAATCCGTAAATAGTTTGACTGAAAGAAAATAGATTTGTGAACAGAATAAAAAATAAAAACAGTGTTTTTTTCATGAATATAATTTTTGTAAAGATAAATAAAATATGAGTATTTTCTACACTAATTTATATTGGCAAAACACAAATAGGGGTAGTCTAAATCTTAGGGGGTAATTCTAAAGTATTGCCTATATCTAGTTCTTTAGGTAATGGATTAAATACAGTCCCCAAACTATGAAGTCCCATAATTGCTAGATTACCTAATACCAGGCCAATTATAACAGCTAAAACATCTCTAATCATATTCTTAGATTTTAATTTGATATATTTTTTCTTTGAACAATAGATTTTTCATCTTTATGAGTTTCAAGTACTATTTGACTTTCAATATCTTGTATATTAGGTATAGAAGATAATTTTGAAATAAGGAAATCTTTATATTCAATTATTGAAAAAAACATTGCTATAGCGACAAAATCAAAACTTCCTGAAGTATGATGAAGTTCATTAATTTGATCAAGTTTCATAATATTTTCTACAAATAGATTTCTCATTTCTTGATCATGATTTTTAATTGTGATATTAATCAGAACTTTGATTGATACATCAAGTTTTTGATAATCTATTAATGCAACATATTTTTTAATAATTTTCTTTTTCTCTAACTTTTTTATTCTCTCATATATTGGTGTTACACTGAGGTTTAATTTATTAGATATAATCTTAATTGGGGTGTTAGAGTTTTTTTCAAGAATTGATAGTATTCTTAAATCAATTTTATCCATAGTATTTTTTTCTAAATAAATGTTTTAAAAAGCTTGTTATTCGTAATTTTTACTAAATATTTATAAAATTAAATAAAATTTACTTAATTCTGTTGGTTTTTAATATTTTTTGATAAATATAGCTTCATTTGCAATAAATAATAATTATTGTGATAATAAAAACAATTAAGGACACTAATATTGAGGTTAATATTTCTGTGTTAGAAGTAGATAAATCTTTGATTTTATTTTTAGCAACAAATATTAAGGGAGATATTATTGGAAAGTGTTCATTAAAATTTAGAGAAAGAAATATAATTAGATATCAGGGGGCTTTTGTAAAAAAACAATATCGTTTTAAGGGGGTCTATAATTTGTTGTTTTCTAAAAGAGATGAATATGTTAGAAGTTTACACAAAAAGTATCTTGTTGAATCTTATTGTAGGAAATCATCTGTAAATCTTTTTTTAAAAAACGGATTTGAAATTTCTCATGAGCTTTATTTAGTAAAAAAAAAATATGAGTAAAAAAAATTTAATAACAGCATACAATCAATTAAGTTCTAGTTTAAGAAGCTTAGTTGATGAGAAATTGTCAAATGGTGAAAAAAAAATTTCTATCACATTCAGAAATAAAAAAGTAGCAGCTATTTTTATAGAAACGGAACAAGCTAAAATATTAGTGCCATTAATTATTGAAGATGATATCACAATAGATGATATAGATTTTGATTCAATTCCTTAATTTTTATCATAGTCCTTTATGAATCTTTTTTTAAAAAAAATCTATAGTTTAATCCAAAAGTTAGTTGCAGTAGAGATCCAAATTGAATATCATTTAAATTTTGATAAATAGGAACCTCATATAAAGCATATACAGTTAAGTTATTATGAGAATAATTTAATTGAGGTGAAAAAAATATTTTTGTTCCACCAGTTGCATCTCTTTTAGCTTCCCATTGGATTTTGTCAAAATAATTTTCTTCAAGATTTAACGCGCTTATCTTTTCTGAAGTAGCTGACAATTTACCAACCCATTCCCCTTTAATTTGAGCGGTAATACTCCAATTTTCTAAAAATGATTTTCCAGCGTAAAAAGATAAACTTGCATAATCTCCAAATTTATCATCTAAAGAATTATATCCTTTTTTAATGTAAAGTGTATTGACAAATAATCTAATTTTCTTTTTGTTATTGTTTTTTAAAAATGATGAATATATTATAAGATCATTTCCTCCGGTTGATAATTGAATAGTTGGTGGTAACAATTCCCATACGTTTGGCACAATTTCTATTGAATCTTGATGACTACCAATAGGGATTTTTAAACCAAGACCTAAAGTGATTTCAGTTCTAACACTATTGTTTAAAGAATTAAAAATACTGTATCTAGGTAAAAGGATTAAATCTCCAAAACCTGATGATGAGTTTGTAGAATCTTCGCCTTTTATATGTAGGGCTTTTTCAATGTGATAACCTGTAGCAAGTGAAAGTGTTAGATCATTAGATAGTCCATAGTCTGTTTTAATAAATAGATAATCACTACTTAGTTTGTCATAAAATCCATCCTCATCTATTTGCTTATTACCTTCAAAAATAATATTTGAAGTATTGTATTGATAACTTGTAGAAAAATCAAATTGATATTTTTCTAATACACCAGTTGCAATATCACCTGAAATTGGATTACTTCCTCCTCCAGAACAACAACCTTGAGAATATGATAGGTAGTTTATACAAATACAAATAATACAACTAAATAAAAAACGAAGCATTGTTAAATAATTATAAATTTTGAAACAGATTTTGTCTTTTCAGATTTAATATTTAAAAAATAAATCCCCTTTTCAAGTTTACTAACATCAATAGAATTATTGAAAATATCAATATTTAATATCTCATCTCCTAAATTATTAAAAATTTCTATTTGATCATCTTTTTTTAGTGGTACAGTAAAGTTAAGAAAATCTGATGTGGGATTTGGAAATAATTTGAAACTATTTTCTGAGTTATTGATGTTTAAAATAGATTCAGTTAAGGCTTGATTAATAGCACTTGAAACATCTGCTTTTGTAATACTTGTGTTATTTCCATTATAATAAACACTATAATTATATTTGCCAATTACAACAACTTTTGGCATTCCTGGACCACCATAATCATTCATATTAATATCAGAGCTTGAAAAAATTGCATCAGTTGAAATATGGTAATTTGCTGCCCAGCTAGAAAGATATTGACAATTAGAATTTGCAAAATCATCAACCATATAAAATTTAACTTTTCCAGGATGTGAAGTTGCAAAAGTTTCTACAGCACTCTCAGCATACCCAGCATATGTAGCACATGGTCCACAGGGCATTACCCAGGCAAGTACAATTACATCTCCGTTATCTAATTCATTAAATAAATTATGATTTATTCCATTACAATCATCAGCAATAAAATTAGTTGCATTTTGACTTTTGGTGATTAATGCTAAAAAAAGTAGACATGTTATAATTAGAAGAGATTTTTTCATTTTTCATTTTTTAATTTCCTGTCATATTTACAACAATAATGAAGGTTTTCATATACTTCATCTTTGGCAATATATTTTTCAGTGTCATAGCCAACATCTGCAATAGTTTTTAAAATATTATCTATAGATGTTTTTTTAGTATCAAATTTTAATTTAAGTTTTTCATTTAAAGAGTTCCATTTGGCTGATTTTACCCCATCAATTGATAAGGCTGCATTCTCAATTTTGTTTTTACACATATCACAGTTTCCTGAAACTTTGACGGTTTCTTTTTGCCATTTGATTTTTTTAGAAAAAGAGTCTAAACTAATTGTCATAAAAGACAATAATAAAATTGTAGTTAGAATATGTTTTTTCATTTTTTTATTTTTTTATATAAAAATACATTTATTCTTACTTAGAATAGAAATTTTTTAGTTTTTATTTTGGATATATAAGTTTTTTAAAATATTAGATATCAAATAAAAATAATTTTTATTAAATTTATAAAAATAATTAAACACGCCCATAGGGTTGAAGTTATTTTTAAATATTAGTATGATTATTAACTTATAAATAAAAAATTACTTGAAAAAAAATTTTTCACTTTTAGCCATTATTTTTGTTTTGATTCAAACAACACAAGCACAAATAATATCTGCTGTTCCTTGTGATATGTTAGGTATGTCTGTAAATGTTGGTTCTCAAGAAACCTCTATCAGTATTTATCATTCTGGTCAATATTTGACTCACCCACAAGAACATAATATTTTTGTTTGGGAGTTTAGTGATCAGCTAGGAAATTTATTACATCAAGACACTATAGTTGATGATGCTTTTTGCAATTTTGGTCATAGTTGGTCACTTACTGATACAATTAATGTTACTGTAACTTTAGTGAATGATTCAGCTATTTTACCTCTTACTGGCAATTCAATTAATTGTCTTTTTGAAGATCAATTATTTTGGTATATAGATACATTTCCAACTGGAACACTTTATGGTTCTTGGACATTTATTCATAATAATCCTGGCGTTGATCAAAACACTCAAACAGGAATTGACAATTATGTTTTGGAAAATAGAAGGTTAATTAAGATAATTGATTTATTAGGAAAAGAATCAAAAGAGATTAAAAATCAATCTCTTTTTTATATTTATAATGACGGAAAAGTCGAGAAAAAAATAATTCTTGAGTAAATTCTCATAAAGATGAGAAAAACTTTCATGCTCATATCATTTGTTACAATATTTTTTTCATGTGCAAAAAACAATAATTGTGTTTCTATTCCTGAAGTTAAGAGTGGAGTTTGTATTGATACAACCTTAATTAATGATTCTATTAGTTGTTATGAGATATATGCTCCAGTTTGCGGTTGTGATGGTATCACCTATTCAAATGATTGCTATGCTGATAGACTTGGAGTTATTTCTTATATAGATGGTAAATGTTGTGATTAATACTTTATTAAGAATTATTAAATGAAAAAAAATTACTTTTTGATTACATATTGTTATTTTTTTTCTTTCCAAACATTATTAAAGCTAAAGCAGAATATAAAATCAATGTAATACTGAATGCATCATCTTCTTTTCCTTCTAAATCATAGATGAACATGTAACAAGGCAATGAAGTAATTAACACTATAATTTTTTGAATAATAGTGAGGTTTTTAAGTTTAAAAATAATATTTTTCATAATGAATGATCATTAGCTCAAAGCTTAAAAAAAAAAATTAAAAGACCTAAATTCTTTTAATTAATCTAAGTGTTAAAATGTTTCTAATATAGGTTAAACTATAGATGTAAATAATATCTTTTTTCTCATTAATCTTGTCTGTAATATTATATACTAAATTTAGTACATTAGTTTTATAAAAAAAAACTTATAATTGGAGCAATCATAATTCTATTTTTCTTATATCTATGGGCAGAATTAGGGGTAGGTATTTTTTTCAAGAAAGTTGGGGTGGTGATTAATCGATATTGTTATATAAAAATAACAAATATTTTTCAACATTAAATTTGTGATAATACTTAAATTTTAGAATAATAAAGGTTTTAGAATCCTACGACCAAAAACTGTCCCCTTTTCTGTCCCCTAAAAATTAAAAAACCCTCATAATCTATTAAATTATAAGGGTTTAACTTTTATTGTTGCGATCTGGAAGGGACTTTACTGAAGAATAAGTTTCTTATTAATTACCCCTTCACTTGTTTCTATCTCTAAGAAATAAATTCATTTAGAGGATTAAATCTCCTACCCTTTTTTCTAGATTATTTTAATTTGTGTGAATGAAAAGTGAACAACTTTTTATACCGTTTTAATTCAAAGGTTTAAATTTTATTGTTGCGGTCTGTAAGGCACTTTATCTATTAATTAAAATTTTGGTAGTATTAATAACATTATTTTCATCACAAATACTTAAAATATAATATCCTGTTTGTAAATCAAATTTATTTTGAATTAAATGATTTCCAGAGATTAAATTCAAACTATTATTATAAACTTCAACACCAAGCATATTTATAAGCTTAATATTTAACTTTTTAGAGGTTTTTAAATTCATTGAAAATAAAAATTTTCCATCGGATGGATTTGGATATAAATTACTGATTGAGATTTGTTCTTCATTGACGTCAACACTTCCAAGAGTGACTTCAAATTGAATAGTATTATCATAATAAAATACATTATCGGATGTTCTGAAAACAGTAATATAAGGTTGTGAACGAACATGAGAAGCATCAGGAATCCAAGAAAAATTTCCTTGTATTTCATTTCCGTTTCCTGTATAATTATAATTAAATGCTGCTGGAGATATATTTAAGTCAAAAACTTCCCCAAAAGCTTGCATAGACAAAATATCATTTGGGTTTTGATCATTCCCAAGTAAGTGTAATTGATAATGTGTACCTGGATTTATTTTAACATAAGGATAACCAAGCGAATTAGTTGGAACAGTTTGTAAGTTAGAAATATTTGGTAAAAAATTAGATGTATCATTTACAACTATAAATTGCATATCTCTACGCATTTCTCCAATTTTAACACCATTTCTATACTCATCAATAAGAAAAGATGCAGAAAAATTACCCAGCATTGCTGGATCCCAACTAATTGATCCAGTAATTGAATCTAATGTAAATACTCCTAATGTATCAGAATATGCAGGGTTTGATAAGAAATCATAACCACTAACTGGGGTTGCTGGAAAACCATATGGCTCAACTAATCTCCACGATAAAGAATCACCATCTGGATCAAATGGCAGGGGGTTGTATTGCCAAATTGTATCATGAGGAAGATAAGCTACAGGTGGAGTTAAAAATGTTGGAGTTGAGTTAGAATTTAAGCTGTCAACGGTTAAATATGTTATTAAAAATAAATTTTCTGAGAGAGGATTAGACATATTTACAATAGCACCATTTCTACAACAATCTTCCCAACTTATTGAATAATAACCTGAACTACTTAATGTTATAGTATCGATAAAAGAATATACTTCAACTCCATATACCGTTACGGTTGGTAATAGATTTCCTGAGGTTGTATCATAATCAACTGTATATGTTGTAGAATTGAGTCCCCCTAAATAATAATAAGTAACTGTAAAATCTGCTGTTAAAGCCATGGGAACTCCAATAGTATCTCTGTATGTTGTTAATTCAATAATATAATGGTGCCCTAAGGAGTCAGAACTAAGATGTGTAGCAGTTATTTGCCCACCCATTAGATGTGTTGCATTTGAAGAAAAAACTAAAAAAAAGGAAATTATAATTAAGAGAAATTTTTTCATGGTATTTTTTTTTAAATATAAGAAATAAATAAAATAAAAACAATTATGTATTAGAGATAAGGTTTAAAGATATATATAAATATATTTTTAAAGATATATACTTACTAATGCAAAAAGATGATTTTTTTAATGTTTGAAAAACACAAAAAATTTTGCCTCATTTTTTTGCACCAAAAATTGCACCGCAACAGATTTTTTTTTGTTGGCGATATCAGATAAAAGGGGTGAAAAAATTATTTTTAAAAATAATTTTCAATTAGATAGTCTTAATACTTGTAAATCAGTGTGTTACTTCCTAAAAAAGGTAATTTTAGGGGTGAAAAGTGTCGGGGTAGCAGGATTCGAACCTGCGACCTCCTGCTCCCAAAGCAGGCGCGATGACCGGGCTACGCTATACCCCGAATAAAGGTTTGCAATAATACTATTTTTATTTAAATAATATCATTAAAATTTTGCGGAGAGGAAGGGATTCGAACCCCCGGTACCCGTAAAGGCACAACTCCTTAGCAGGGAGCCCCGATCGACCACTCTGGCACCTCTCCGATATTTTTTTCAATAAGATTAAGAACAAAAAAAGGATTGCAAATGTAAACTAAAGTATTTTTATTCCAAATTTATTTATGCTCAATTTTTTAGTTAATTAATTAATGATATTTTTACTGGAATGTTATATTTGCATGATAATTATCTATAATGAACAACAAACTTTTTTTATTTTTTTTCTGTCTTATTTTTATTTCATCATGCGTTAAGGAAAGAGACCTTACAACAAATACAGTAGTTGCTCATATATTATCACAACCGGATGGATTGCATCCATATAATAACAACTCTGTTATGAGATCTTATATATTCTCATACACACAAAAAACTCTTCTCGGATTAGATTTAGAATCACTTGATTATGTTCCTGATTTGTTAACTGAACTGCCTACATCTTCAGATGATAATAAAACATTTTATTTTGAATTAAGAGATGACATAAAATGGGATAATGGTGAGCAGTTAACAGGAGAGGATGTTGTTTTCTCAACTAAAATAATGTTGTGTCATCTAACTAATAATTCTCAGATTAGACCAATTTACAATTCAGTTATTAAATCTGTAACTCTAGATGCTAACAATCATTTAAAATTTTCAATGGATGCTCAAGATATAAATTGGACAGCTAAAACTATATTAGGTGGAATTTATATTCAACAAAAAAGCTTTTGGGACCCTAATGGTCTTTTTGATAATATAACATTTGATCAAATTCTAAATAGATCATTTAAAGAAACCGATGAATTATCTAATTGGTTTAATGATTTCAATCATGCAGATAATGGATATAAACCAGAAAATCTAAAAGGTCTTGGCCCATACATTGTGAGCGAATGGGAACCTAGTCAATATGTTACTCTTTTAAGAAAAGATAATTGGTGGGGGTCAAAAGATTCATCTTTAGAAAATCAATCATATCCAGAAAAAATTATTTTTAAGATTATCAAAGAAGATGCCTCTTCTTATCTAGCTTTAAAAAATCAAGAAATTGATGTAACAACAAATATTGGAACTGTAAAACTCATGAAGCTTAGAGAGAGAGATTATTTTAATAATAATTATGATTCTGATTTCTTAGACAGGTATGGTATTTCTTACATTGGTTTAAATATGAAGCCTGATGGTATAAAACATAAACCATTTTTTGTAGATAAAAAAGTAAGAAGAGCTGTTGCTCATATGATCCCTATTGATGAAATAATCGAAGTTATGATGCATGGTAAGGCATCCAGACAAGCATCAAATGTTTCACCATTAAAAAAGACTTATAACGATACTTTAGAGTTGCTTCCATTAGATATTGACAAAGCAAAGCAACTATTAGAAGAAGCTGGTTGGGTTGATACTGACGGTGATAATATTAGAGATAAGGTCATAAATGGGGTCAAAACACCATTTTCATTTAAATTTAGTTACATGGCCTCACCAACATCTAAAGAAATTGTCCTAATGATGAAAGAGAGTATGTATAAAGCAGGTATTGTTGCAGAACCAACACCAATGGATTTCTCTCTTTTTTATAAAAATGCTGGAGATCATAAATTTGATGCTATGCTTGCTGGTTGGGGAAGTAGTGCAGCCTATTCAAATCCTATGCAACTATGGCATACATCTTCATGGGTAAATAAAGGTTCTAACTTCTGTGGATTTGGGGATGCTTATAGTGATGCATTGATTGAAGAAGCTAATAAAACATTAGATTATGAAATCCACAGAAATGCTCTTTTAAAGCTACAAGCTAAGATTTATGAAGACCAACCATATGTTTTCCTGTATATAACTAAGAGAAAATTTGCTATTCATAAAAGATTTAACAACAGAGAAATGTATTTTGAATTTCCAGGTTTAAGACTAAATAATTTAAAATTAAATAGTAATTATGCTAATAACGCTTTAACTGAAGAAATATAAAATGTTAAGATATACTATACAGAGAGTACTTACCTTCATTCCAATGCTAATTGCTATTTCTTTATTATCATTTGTAATTAGTATTAATGCTCCGGGTGATCCTGTTGAAAGACTTGCAAAATCTGCTGAAAGTGAAGGCTCAGCTCAAGAGCAATCTGGAGCATCAAAAAAAATTAAAGCAGAATTAAGAAAAAAGTTGGGATTAGATCTTCCAATTTTCTATCTAAGCATAGCAGATTTATCAACAAGTGATACACTTTATAAAGTTCAGGACAAGTATCACAAAGCAACATTAGAACATTTAACTCATAAATCTGGAAACTGGAAATTAGTTTCTGACTATTATAATGAACTATTAAATCTACAATCAATACATTTAAAGCTAAACTCAAAAGAAATTCATTTATCGCAAGATGAATTAGATCTTAATACAATTAACGAAGCTGTAAATCAAGTTGGTTTTGAAATCAATAGTTTATTAGAAACTTCTGACGACACATTAATAAATCTTGCATTAAATAAGCTTGATAATAAAATCAATAATTATTCATTTTTTAATCCACTACTTGCCTCATTTGGAAATGTAAAATCAATTAATACTGATTTAGCCAGCAGTAATAGTAAATGGAAGACTTATGTTCCAAAGATAAATTGGTATGGAAGTAAAAATCAATATCACCTTTGGTTATTTGGAAATGGAAAAGATAGAAAAGGTTTATTAAGAGGTGATTTTGGTATATCATATATAGATAGTCAACCTATCTCCACTAAAATTTGGCAGAAGATTGGTATTTCATTTTCTCTTTCTTTAATTTCCATTTTTATTGCATACTTAATAAGTATACCAATTGGAATCTACTCTGCTTACAAGAAAGATTCTGCTGTTGACAAAGGTTTTTCTTTAATACTTTTTATCCTTTACTCGATGCCATCATTTTTTGTTGGAACTTTATTATTACTTCAATTTGCAAATCCAGATAACTTAGCTTGGTTCCCAGTTTCTGGAATTCAAGATCCAACTGTATTTGATCCAGATTGGTCATTTTGGGCAAAAATCAAACATAGAATGCCATTTCTAATATTACCTATTATAACTTATACTTATGGATCCTTTGCTTTTTTAAGTAGAATAATGAGAGTAGGAATGATTGATATTGTTTCACAAGATTATATTAGAACTGCACGTGCTAAAGGATTAGCTGAAGGGAAGGTCATTCTTAAGCATGCTTTAAGAAACTCTCTTTTACCTGTAATTACTGTTTTTGCTGCAATTTTCCCAATGGCAATCGGTGGTTCTATAATTATTGAAGTAATTTTCTCAATCCCTGGTATGGGAGTTGAAGTTTATAATTCAATATTAAATTATGATTATCCAATGATTATAACAGTTTTTACACTATCAGGATTCTTAACTATGGTTGGTTATTTAGTTGCTGATTTATTATATGCAGTTGTTGATCCAAGAATATCATATAAATAGAATATTATGAGTAATCAAAATTTAGAAAACTTTTCTTTTAAAAAATATGCTTGGAATCAATTCAAAAAAGATAAGATTGCTCTTATTTGCCTTTATCTTCTTTTCTTATTAATTGGAATTGCAGTTCTTGCTCCAGTTATTGCAAATGAAAGACCATTATATGCTGAATACAAAGAATATACATTATATCCAGCATTCTCAAGTGAAAGTAGAACAGATTCAATTTTTAAAGAAAATGGTAGTCTTGAAGAGGTATTACAATATGATATAACAGATTGGAGAACATTAGACTTTAAAAAAGTAGTTTGGCCTCTTATTCCTTATTCTCCTGAAGGAATGGATAGATATAATAGAGACTATGTTTCACCAAGTGGTAAGCAAAGATTTAAGAATAAAGAAGGAGAAATTACTGAAGCTCCAAAAAAATTCAGACATCTACTTGGTACAGATGGAATTGGAAGAGACCTTGCTTCTGGACTAATACATGGAACTAGAATATCTTTGATGGTAGGTTTAGTATCAATGGGTATAGCAAGTTTAATTGGTATTGTTTTAGGTGCATTAGCTGGATTCTTTGGTGATAACAAATTAAAAATGCCAAGAATAAAATATCACTTTACTTTAATTGGATTATTTTTTGGGTTTTTCTATGGATTTGGTCAAAGAAAATATGCAATTTCTAATGGCTTTTCAGAAGGTGTTGTAAGTGGAATGGTCGAATTATTAATTAGTACTGGTATAATAATATTGTCCGTGACAATTTTTAGATTAATAAGTAGATTAATAAAAATTAATAAACTTCAAGAAGAAATCTATGTTCCTATAGATACATTTGTTTCAAGAGGTATAGAATTATTAAATTCAATTCCTAGATTATTACTCATCATTACTATTACTGCTGTTGTTGAAAGAAGTATTTGGATTGTAATGATTATTATTGGAATAACAGGTTGGACAGGAATTGCAAGGTTTACCAGAGCTGAATTATTAAGAATAAGATCACTCGAATTTGTACAAGCGGCTCAATCATTAGGTTTTTCTAGTGCAAGAACAATTTTTAAGCATGCATTACCAAATGCATTAGCTCCTGTTTTTGTTAGTATCGCATTTGGAATAGCTTCAGCTATTTTAATTGAAAGTGGATTATCTTTCTTAGGTATTGGTGTTCCAGACGATATTGTAACGTGGGGGTCATTACTAAATTTAGGTAGGCAAAATCTTGAAGCGTGGTGGCTAATTATATATCCAGGTATGGCAATATTCCTCACAATAACCATCTACAACATGATAGCTGAAGCCTCTAGAGACGCTCTTGACCCAAGGCTAAAAAGCTAAATAAATTTATCTTATTTTAATTAAAGTAAATCTAATCTATGGTAAGTTATAATTTCAACTATTTTAACTTTAAATTACATAAATTTGTATTATAAATTTAAAGAAAAAAATACATGAAAGAAGTAGTAATTGTTTCAGCTGTTAGGACAGCAATGGGTAGTTTTGGAGGAGTTTTTTCTAATATCCCAGCAACCAAATTAGGTAGCTATGCAATTAAGGGTGCTATTGAAAAATGTGGAATTAATAAAGATTTAATTGATGAAGTCTTTATGGGAAATGTATTACAAGCAAATTTAGGTCAAGCTCCTGCTAGGCAAGCTGCAATTGAAGCTGGACTACCAGATAAAATACCATGTACAACAGTTAATAAAGTATGTTCATCAGGGATGAAAGCAATAATGCTTGGAGCTCAGTCTATAAAGTGTGGTGATAATGATATTGTCGTTGTTGGAGGTATGGAAAATATGTCTTCTGTTCCTCATTATTTATTAAATTCTAGGACTGGTCAGAAACTAGGGAATATCAAAGCTGTAGATGGATTAGTTAATGATGGGCTAACTGATGTTTATAATAAAAAACATATGGGATTATGCGCAGAAACATGTGCAAAAGAAATGAGTTTTTCAAGAGAAGAACAAGATAATTTTGCTATAACATCATATGAAAGATCAGCAAAAGCATGGAAAGAAAATAAATTTTCAAATGAAGTAATTAATGTTGAAGTACCTCAAAGAAGAGGTGATAATTTAATTATAAACGAAGATGAAGAATATAAAAAAGTAAAAATCGATAAAATTCCTAATCTAAGACCAGTATTTGATAAAGAAGGAACTATAACAGCAGCGAACGCCTCAACAATAAATGATGGTGCATCTGCTTTAATAATTATGAGTTTAGAAAAGGCTAATGAATTAAAAATAAAACCATTAGCAAAGATTATTAGCTATGCAGATTTTGCTCATGATCCTGAATGGTTCACCACTGCCCCATCAGATGCTATAACTAAAGCATTAAAAAAGGCAAAAATAGATAAATCTGAAGTTGATTTCTTTGAACTTAATGAAGCTTTTTCTGTTGTTGGATTAGCAAATTTAAAATTACTAGACATTAATAGTGATGTTGTTAATGTAAATGGAGGAGCAGTTTCTTTAGGTCATCCACTTGGATCATCTGGCTCAAGAATTGTAGTAACACTTATTAATGTTTTAGAGCAGAATAATGCTGAAACTGGAGTAGCTGGTATATGTAATGGTGGTGGTGGCGCATCAGCGATAGTAATTAAAAAAATGTAAATGAAATTTGGTATCTCAAAATTATCAATTGTTCCAGTAAGATTTGATCCTAATGATCAATCTGAAATGACAACACAATTGATTTTTGGAGAACACTATAAAATATTAGAGAGCAGGGATAAATGGAGTAAAATAGAAATTGCTCATGATAAATATATTGGATGGATATGTAACAAACAAAATCAAGAAATATCCGAAGAAGAATACAAAAAATTAGAAAAAGAGATACCAACCTTAACTACTGACATATTAGATATCATAGAGCATGATTATCATCAACCTATAGTTATAGGAAGTGTCTTACCAACATACAAAAGTGATCATGCATTAATAAATAATAAGATGTATAAATTCACTGGTAAAAAAACTCAGGGATTTAGCCAGAAAAAACATCTTATTAAAAATGCAATGGTATTCTTAAACTCTCCTTATTTGTGGGGTGGCAGAACACCTTTCGGTATTGATTGTTCTGGTTTTACTCAAATGATATATAGACTACAAGGAATTAAGATTCCTAGAGACGCATACCAACAGGCTGAAATTGGGACTACTTTGGGTTTTATTGATGAATGCGAAGAAGGAGATTTAGCATTTTTTGAAAATAATGAAGGTAAAATAGTACATGTTGGTATAATAATGCTTGATAATCAAATAATCCATGCTTCTGGAAAAGTAAGAATAGATAAAATTGATCATAAGGGAATATTTAATTCTAAACTTAAAAAACATACACACAAACTAAGAGTAATAAAAAAACTAATATAATTAATACATGACAAAAAAGATTTTAGTACTTCAGGTAGTTATTCTTATTATGTTTTCATGTTCTTGTAAACATGAACTTGAAACACCCACTTGGGATGTTGATATTATTACTCCATTAGTAAACACTGAAATTACAATAGATAAAATTAATATAGAAGATAGCTTATTAGAAATTCAAAGTAATGATTCAGGTCTAGTGTCATTGGTATTTAATGATAATTTAAGTGATATTAATTTTGATTCATTAATTAATATTGACAGACAAGTTCCGGGTAAAACAGAACGATTAGAATCAATAAATTTTCCAACTATTAATATTTCAGACACAATCACCTTAGGAGACTTGATTTCTACAATTCCCTTAGGAAACATCTTATTTCCAAATGGCGGAACAGCATCAATTCCTTTTTTACCTAATGCTATTAATTCTGACACATTTAACATAAATGCAAGTGAGTACTTTGAAACCATGACATTAACAGATGGTATTTTAATTTTTGAAATTAAAAATAAATTACCTACAGATATATCAAATGTCGACTGCTCACTGATCAATTCAATAAATCAAAATATAATAGCATCATTTAATTTCCCATTAATTTTATCAGGTAGTTCACAGATAGATACAGTTCAACTTACTGGTTTAACAATTGATAAAAATATTGAAGCAGTTATAAATAATGTTGATGTTAATGCTAGTAATGGTAATGTCTCAATTAATTACTCCGATGGATTAATTTCAAAAATTAAATTAAAAAATTTACAGATTGATGAAGCTACAGCATATTTCCCTAAACAGGAACTTTCTCAAAACTTAACAGAAACTAGTTTTGATCTTGGAGATGCTCAAATCACAGAAATTGGCATTAAAACTGGAATAGTTAATATTCATTTAGTTAGTACTATTCAGGACACAGGTAGAATCATTTACAACATACCTTCTCTTTCAAAAAATGGAATACCTTTTTCAACTGAAAAAATTGTTCCAACTACTATTAACGGAGAAAGCACTATCTATCAATTCAATTTCGAAGATTATGTGTTAGATTTAAAAGGAAAAAGTGGTAGAATTGGTGGTGACACGGTAAATACCATATATTCCGAGCTCTATACTTATATTGATTCATCTGGAGAATTAGTAACATTAAACAAAGAAGATAGTTTTTATTATCACACTGAATTTATTTTTACACCTAAATATGCTCTTGGGTATTTAGGAACCGATACAATTAGTATTGGACCTGAAATTATAGAATCAAATATTTTTAATAATATCATTAGCGGTGAGCTTGATTTAGAGAATACTACTTTATCTGTAGAAATCGAAAATTATTTTGGAGCTGATGCGGCACTTATCTTTGACAATTTAGAGAGTATTAACTCAAATACTGGCGAGAATTCATTAGCTGGATTAGATCAGAACGGATATAATTTTATAGGTCACACTTATAATATTAATAGAGCCATTTTAAATAGTATTAGCCCAGAGCCTAACATTTCTGCTAGCAACACTTCAATTATTTTAGATAGTGATGCTATGTTAAATATTTTACCTGATAAAATTAACACCTCTTTTGATGTTTATTTAAATCCAAATGGTCAATCAAGCATACAAGATTTTTTATTTAAGGATTATCCGTTAGATGCATCAATACAACTTAAAATTCCATTAAACTTAATTGCAAATAATCTTCAACTTTTAGATACTGCTGAAATTGATATTGATGAAAATGAAAATATTGAAATTGAAAAAATATTTTTAAAAATTGAAAATGGTTTTCCAATTAATTG
>Ga0222716_10000508_pt1 | contig 33560 bp, 31 predicted proteins | sample C33_13DmetaG_FD_165044 | JGI IMG/M metagenome (GOLD analysis project Ga0222716, IMG submission 165044) | Estuarine water microbial communities from San Francisco Bay, California, United States - C33_13D | ecosystem: Environmental > Aquatic > Marine > Unclassified | place: USA: California... | reverse complement strand
CCGGCTGTGTTACGTGAGCGCCATGACCTGGGCGAACTCCTACATCTACGCTGCTGAGGACCTCTTGGAAGTCGAAGTTCCGGAGCGTGCAGAATACATTCGCCTCATCGCCGCTGAGTGCCAGCGCTTGGCCTCTCACCTGATGTGGCTCGGCGCCTACGGCCCCGACATTGGAAGCCTGACGCTCATGACCTGGTGCATGCGCGACCGTGAGATGTTCCTCGACCTGCTCCAGGAACTCGGGGGTTCACGGATGCACTACAACTATCCCCGCGTGGGTGGCGTCAAGCGCGACATTCCGGTCGGCTTTGCTGACCGTTTGGTGGCCAAGGTCAAGCTCTTTGAACACCGCATCGACGAATACGAAATGCTTCTTGACGAGTCCACCATCTGGTTGGTTCGTCTCCAGGGCGTCGGCTACGCCAAGGCGGAAGACATGGTCAACGCCGGTGTATCCGGTCCCAACATCCGAGCCGCAGGCGTCAACTACGACGTTCGCTGGGCTCACCCGTATTCCGTCTACGACCAAGTCGATTGGGAGCCTGCGGTTGAAAAGCCAACCTCGGTGAAGGGTGCAGACTGCTACGACCGCTACCGTGTTCGCATGGAAGAAATGCGCCAGTCCTGCCGCATGATCCTCGACGCCATCGAGAAGATTCCCGGCGGCAAGAACACCAACTACGCCAACGGCGACGAGATGATCCTCGCCAAGGCCCCCACACGGGCCCCAGAAGGTGCAACCGGCTTCTCGCACTACGAGTGCACTCGAGGGGCCTCCCAATGCTACATTCAAGGCGGTGGCGACGGTCGCGGAAAGAACCCGTACCGACTCTCCATTCGTTCGCCGATGTTCATCACCATCCCGTACGTCGCAAAGACGATGATCGGCTACAAGGTTGCCGACATCCCTGCCATCATGGGCAGTTTTGACCCCTGCATTGGAGAGACCGACCGTTGAGGTGAGATCATGGACGACAAGTACGATTTGGTTGGCTTCTTTTTGAGCAAGGACGGGCTGCTTCGCTCGGGCATCGTCGGTGCCCTCGAAGGGACGCCTTTGGAATCCAGTGCTGGTGCGCTCTCGTTTGGCGTCGCCACCTTTGCCTTGGTCAACATCGTCTTCCTGTTGTTGTTTTTCTCGCAATTCGCCATCCTGTGGATCGAGCGCAAAGCCGTCGCTCGTATGCAAGACCGCTACGGCGCCACGACCGCCCTACGCTCCTTGTGGGTGGGTGAAAACGGTGTCACCGCCGGTGAATGGTGGAACATGCTGCCCTTCGGTTTGGGCAAACCCATCGGAGCCTTGAACAAATGGTTGAACAAGAAGTTCGGCAACCGCGACGAAAACTTTCCCACCGTTGACCGCGTCAACAACCGCTCGTGGATGGGCAAAACCATCGTGCCCGGTTTCTTCCAAAACGTCGCCGACGGAATGAAGTTCCTGGTCAAGGAACACATGGTCCCACAACGAGCCGACCGCCTCATCTTCGAAGTCTCGCCCTTCCTCATCGTCTCCTCGACGCTGTTGATTTTGGGCATGATTCCGCTGTCCAGCGGCATCTATGCAACCAACCCGGACCTGTCCATTCTGTACGCCATCGCCATTTTCGGCATTGCACCCATCGGGGTCTTTTTCGCCGGTTGGTCGTCCAACAACAAATACACCTTGATCGGCGGCATCCGTTCCGCTGCTCAACTCACGGCCTACGAGATTCCCCTCCTGTTGACGCTCTTGTCGGTGGCTATCCTCTCGGGCACCTTCAACATCGTCGAGAGCATCCACTTCCAGCACTCTGCTGGGGCGTGGAACATCTTCCTGATGCCGCTGGGCGCAGCGTTGTTCCTCATCACCATGATCGCCGAAGTCGAGCGCGTACCGTTCGACATGCCCGAAGCCGAAGCCGAACTGGTTGAGGGCTGGTGGACCGAATACGGCGGCATGCGTTTCGGCATGCTGTTCATGGCGGAGTACATCCGAACCTACGCTGCTTGTTTCTTGTTCACTCACTTTTTCCTCGGCGGATGGCACCTGCCCTTCCACGGCACCATCGGCTCCCTTCCCGTCGTCGGTGAGGCGTACCTGTTGATTCCCGGGGCCATCATGACCCTGCTGAAATCTTGGTTGGTCTTCCTCGTGGTCTTCGTTTGGGCTCGTTTCGCCCTCGCCCGCATTCGCACGGACCAAATCCTCGAATTCGGATGGCGCATGCTCTTGCCGCTGGCCGTGCTTCAAGTCGTGCTCGCCCTCCTCTACCGACTGTACCTCTTCAACCCCGATGGCATGTCGGCCCAAAACGACGTGGCGGGTGGCATGGCCTGGGACGCCCTTGGTATCCCGTACCTCGTGCCCATCCTCACCACGCTCTTCTGGTTGGGTGCCTTCTGGGTGTACCTCAACGACGAGGACAAGTCAGCGATGTCGGAACGCATGTTCCACGTCCATACCGTAGAGCCCGCGGGAACGGTTGTCCCGGGGCAGGAGTGAGGTGAACACCATGCCCATGCATCCACACGCACAGCCCAACTTCCGAAACCTGTTCTGGTACCCGTTCAAGATCACCTTGATCACGGCCCTGCGCACCTTCCCGTTCATCGGCAAGCGTTTCGGCAAGCGGCTCGGAGCCTACCACAACACCTCCCACCCCGAATTTTTGGACGAGGGGAGTCGCGCCCGAGCGGCCGCTACCGCCGACATGAACGACGTGACTCGCCAAGAGTTTGCACCCGACCGCGTGACTTCCGACCTCAAGCCCACGCTTTGGAAGCCGCAAACCGTCCAATACCCCTACGAACGTCTTGAGGACATGGAGCCTTGGCTTTTCGTTCCCGGGAACTACAACGGACGGATTGGCGTCATCTGGGAAACCTGCACGGCGTGCAAAATGTGCGTCAACGTTTGCCCCAACGACTGCCTCCACATGACGACGGAGTTGCGCGTTGACGTGCTCGACAACGCCGAGGGCGAAAACGCCGGATTCGGAGCCGAACTCGAAGTCGGAAAATTCGCTGCCGTCGAGGTTCCTGAGGTCAAAGCCACTCTTGACAGCTTCAACCACGTGACGGCCCACACCAGCACCCCCGAGGAATGGCGCTTTGCTGAAGTGCTCGACCTTTCCGGGGACTCCGCTACGGTGCGATGGAACGATTCGGGCGAGGAAGCCGTCCTGGCGACCGCCGAACTCTTCCCTGCTGACGACCAAATCGTCTCGGGGCGCATTGACCTCGGCCGCTGCATGTTCTGCGGATTGTGCATGGAAGCCTGCGGGTTCACCTCTTTCTTCATGACCAACGAATACGACGGCATGTCCGGTTTCACTCGCCAAGATCTTTGGTTTGACGCTTCCCGCACTCGGGTGCTCCCCGGCGTGCACCAAGAAGCGGTGGATGCTGAACTCGCCAAGCGTGCCTCGAAGGAACGCGACAAGCGGGCCAAGAAGGCAGCGAAGGAAGCCGCAAAGGGGGACGCTTGAGATGGACATCGCCAGCGTAGCCGAAACCGGCGTGTTTTTCCTGTTCGCTGCCATTACACTGGGCGGCGCACTCGGCCTCATTTTTGCGCAGCGCGTGGCGCATTCCATGCTCTCGTTGATCTTCTGTTTCATGGCGGTCTCGGGGATTTTCATCCTGTTGGGTGCCGAGTTCTTGGCCGCCATTCAAATCCTCGTCTACTTGGCGAGCGTCGGTCTGGTGGTGCTCTTCGGCATCATGCTCACTCGGCGGCAAATCTTGGAGGAGGATTTTGAATGAAGTTCATCTCCCTTTTCACCCGCCTCGGTTTGCTCAGCCTCGGGTTCATTCTCGTCGCTGCCGTCAACGCTGACGATGTCTGGTCCAACCCCAGCACGGAGCAGCCCACCACCTCGGGGCTGGCCGATGCGTTGCTCAGCGACTGGGGTTTTGCCCTGCTCGTGCTGGGTCTGCTCATGTCGATGGCGATGATGGGCGCTGCCTACCTCGTTCGTGACGAGCGAATGGAAAATTTGCTCTGGGAGTTTGGAGGTGAAGAAGAATGATCGACCCGGCATGGGTATCAGGCCTCTCCGCTCTCCTCTTCGTCATCGGCCTTGCAGGCGCCTTCACCCGCAAGAACGCCATCATCGTCCTCATGTGCATTGAATTGATGCTCAACGCTGCGAACATGCAATTCGCCGCCGCCGCCGTTCATCACGGCGACACGACCGGGTGGGTTTACACGATTTTCGCCATCGCCATCGCTGCGAGCGAAGTGGCCATTGGCTTGGCCATCTTCCTCGCCATGTACGGCCAACACGAATCGATCACGCTGGACGACGTGAACGTCCTGAAGAACTGAGGTGAAAGAATGGCAGGTACAGGCAGTTCAGAAATCGTTCACAGCACGGCGGCGCAATATGCGCCCTACATTCTTCTTCTCCCCATGTTGGCCTTCCCGGTGATTTTGTTCCTCGGGAAAATGTACAACGGCAACAAGATGTGGAAAGAGACCCTGAAGGAAGGCGGCCTCATTGCGTTGCCCGTCATGGGCGCCAGTTTGGCGCTCTCCCTCTGGCTCATCAGCGACTTCATCGGTGCATACGGGGGCGTCAAGGAACTCTCCGATTGGACCTGGTTTACCTCGAGCATGTGGAACTCGGGCGTGGTGACGACGGAGATCACCTTTGGCTTTGGCGTCCACATCGACCACATCACGGTGATGCTGCTCTTCATCGCCTCCTTCCTGTGTTTGCTCATCAACACCTTCGCCATCGGTTACATGAACACCGACCCCATCAACGATAACCGCAACCACCGCTTCTACGCTGAGTTCGTGCTCTTCTGTTCGGGTATGCTCGGTATGGTGCTCGCCGATTCGTTCCTCTGGTTGTTCATCTTCTGGGAGTTGATGGGGCTGTGTTCCTACTTGCTCATCGGGTTCTACTACGAACGCCCCAGCGCTGCGTATGCGGCCAAGAAGGCGTTCCTCACCACCCGTGTGGGCGACGTCTTCCTCATGGTCGGTCTCGCCGTTCTGTGGGACCTCTTCGGATCCCTCGATTATGCGGTCGTGTTCAACGAATACAACATCGACAAAGTCGCCGCTTCCAACCCCGGTACCCTCGCTTGGGCGCTCGGCTTGATGTTCATCGGTGCGGTGGGCAAGTCGGCGCAATTCCCGCTCCACGTGTGGCTGCCCGACGCCATGGAAGGCCCAACCCCCGTTTCTGCGCTCATTCACGCAGCCACCATGGTCAACGCCGGTTTGTACCTCGTCGCACGAATGTTCCCCTTCTTTGGCGCCGAGTCCATGCACGGGGAGCTCGCCGATTTGGCCTTCATCATCGCGGCCATCGGCGGAACCACAGCGGTCATGGCTGCAGCCATTGCGTTCGTCCAGCACGACCTCAAGAAGGTGCTCGCGTATTCCACGATGTCCCAATTGGCCTACATCTTCACCGGCCTCGGGGCCGCTTTGTACCTTGCCAACACCCTTCACTGGCACGAATACCTCGTTGACGGCACCAAGAACCCGGATTACTACGTCAACCACGCCATCGTTATCGTGGCCTTTGGCGCAGCGCTCTTCCACCTGTTCAACCACGCCATGGCCAAGGGCATGCTCTTCATGGCGAGCGGTGCGGTGATTCACGAGGTGCACCACGCTCACCACCACCTTCACCCGCACGACGACCACCACCACGAAGAGGACCCAAAGGAACTGCTCATGCTGGCGAACTACCTGATGGAAACCGGCCAATCCGTGTTCGGGTTCTTCAATTCCATTGACCTCGACCAGTCCGGCGAAGTTGATACCTACGAGTTCCAAAAAGCGCTCAAAGACGCCAACATCGCTGACCTCCCGCCTTGGGAAATGCAGGCGCTCATGAAGGCGCTCGACATGGACGGCAACGGACGCATCAACGTCCCCGAACTCGAACTCACTCTCGGCCGGGTTCACCTCGCCTCCCTCGCTGGCGACGATGACCACCACGACCATCACGACGAGTTTGACGCCCAATCCATGGAGAACATGGGCGGATTGGCTTCCAAGATGCCGCTCACCGCCACCGCCATGCTCGTCGGTTCCCTGTCGATCATGGGTTTCCCGCTCATCGGTGGGTTCTGGTCCAAGGAAGGCATCATCGCCAACACCTGGCGTGTGGCGCTTGAAGATCCACGCTTCTTCTACCCCGCTCTTTGCGTGCTGCTCGGGGCCGGAATGACCGGCTTCTACATGTCCCGCATGTGGCTCAAGACCTTCGCCGGTTCACCGAAGACCGACGTTGCAGCGCACGTTCACCCCACCAACACGTGGATCAAAACGCCGTTGTTCATCCTGACCTTCGTCAGCCTCGCAGGCGTCATCTTCGCCAGCATGGGCTTCACGCATTGGGCTCCCGACATCGAATACGGTTTGATGTCCGACCACGGTGGTTTGTGGGGCGGCTTCCTCTACGAAATGGAGCACGTGTTCGCCAACGAGAAGATGTTCTTCTTCATCCTCACCTACGTCGCTCTGTTCATCGGTGCCGTTGTCGGTCCCGGATTGGCCCTTTCGTTGTACGGTGGAAAACTCGACGCTGGGGAAGAAGCCAAACCGTGGTTTGGGCCGGTTCTCGCTCTGAACGCCGCCATCAAGGGCCGTTACCATTGGGACAACTCGGCCTTCGGAAAATCCGGCTTCGCAACAGCGCTCGAAAACCGCTTGTATTTCGACCATTACTACGACATGGCGATGCTCAAAATCGTCGCAGCCTTCTCCAACAAGGCGGCCGAAGCCGATTCCAGCGTGATTGACGGCACCGTCAAGACCGTTGAGCGAACCTCGCAACAGCTCTCGACGTCCATTCGCTCGTTGACCACCGGTTCCGCACGGGACTACATTCTCATGGCGGCGTTGGGCACCTTGGTGCTCTTTGGCTTGATTTGGGGGGTGGTCGCTTGACGACCGACTGGATTTCGTTGCCCCTCGTGGGCATGCCGCTCATCAGCAGCATCGTCCTGTTGGCTTACGTGGCTTACGTTTCGCCTGCGGCTCGTGAGAAAATTGGACCCACTGTCCGGATGGCCACGCTCGTTCTTTCCTTGTTGATGCTCGTGTTGACCACGGCCATGTTCTTTGGCGACAATTACATCGAAGGAACGCTGGATTGGGCGAGTTTGTCGTTCGGTTCGTTCAACTACGAATTCCAGTACGACTGGATTGAGTCCTTGGGCATTCACTGGTCGGTTGGTATGGATGCTCTTTCCTTCCCGATGGTGTGGTTGACGACCTTCTTGTTGCCCATCACCATCGTGGCCACTTGGCACGAGAAGAACGCCGCCGTGTATTTCCCGCTGGTTCTCATGATGGGCGGTGCGCTCATCGGCGTCTTCGTTGCGCTTGACCTCTTCATGTTCTACGTGTTTTGGGAACTGACGTTGATTCCGATGTTCTTCCTCATTCTCAAGTGGGGTGGCTACGACCGAAAATACGCCTCTCAGAAGTTCTTCATCTATACCTTCACGGCCTCGGTCATCATGCTCCTCGGTTTGGTGACCGTCTATTTCCTCCAGCCCGAGAACTTGGCGCACGCAGGCACGTGGACGGGACGCACCTTTGACATCCCGACCCTCACGGCCCACGCGCAATCCGCCAACGCCGGTGGCGAGTGGTTCCTCGGCGTTGGTCTGCAGAAGGTTCTCTTCGTGATGTTGATGATCGGTTTCCTCGTCAAGTTGCCCTCCGTCCCCTTCCACACCTGGCTGCCCGACGCTCACGTTCAGGCCCCCACCGGCGGCTCGATGCTCTTGGCCGGTGTGATGTTGAAGATGGGTGCGTACGGCATGTTCCGCTTGCCCTTGGCCTTGTTCCCCCACGCAGCCGAACACTTCCAATTCTGGCTGTTGGCCCTCGGCATGGTTTCCCTCGTGTGGGGAGCCGTGGTTTGTCTTGGTCAAACCAACCTCAAGAAAATGGTCGCTTATTCCTCGGTCTCTCACATGGGCGTGATTCTCATCGGCATCGCCACGATGCAACCGCTCGGTTGGGCTGCGGCCCTCTTCATGATGTTCGCCCACGGCATCATCAGCCCGATGCTCTTCGCCGTTTGCGGTGCGTTCAAGCACCACTACCACAGCATGGAAATCGGGGCCATGCGCGGCATGGCCAAACACTCACCTTGGCTTGCAACATCGATGATGTTCGGTTGGATGGCGTCCCTCGGCCTGCCGCTTTTGGCCGGCTTCGTGGCCGAGTTGATGATGTTCCTTGCTCTGTGGCATTTCATCGCCGCCGAAGGTTGGAGCGTGCTTTGGATGGTCGGTCCGGCTTTCGTGCTGGCCATCACCGCTGCGTATTACCTGTGGTCCATGCAACGCACCATCTTCGAAGGCGGTGAAGCCACCCAGCCCCCCGCAAGCCTCAACGGCCAACCCGTGCCGGACATCACCGATGCAGAAAAGTGGGCCATGGTCATCATGGCGGCCTTTACCATCCTGTTCGGTGTTATGCCTTGGATTGCGCTCGACATGATGAACGGATGGACGGTGGCGTTCTTTGAAACGCTCTTGATTCCCATCCTGACGGGAGGTGCCTGAAATGGAGAAAATTGAACCCTTTGGCGAAGGCTTTGTCTTGGCCTTGGCGCCCGAATTCGTCCTCGTCATCGGCCTGTTCACGCTCATGATCGTCCCCAACCTCGGGGATGCGAAATTCCGAATCCCGATGACCCAGGTTCGAATTCCTTGGTTCTTTGGCGGTAAGCGGGGTAAACTCGACAGCGACCCCCGTCTCCCCGGGCTCTTTGCAACGGTGTTCTTCTCCCTCGCTTTCCTCCTCACGGCGGTGTCCTTCGTCAACGGGATGAACCGCACTCAAATCGTCTCGGGCGACAACGTCATGTTGCAAGTCGACGAATTCAGCCGGATGTTTGAGCTCATCTTCTTCGGCGCTTTGGCTCTGGCGAGTGCAGCCTCGGTCAATCGCATTCCGGCCACGTCTCGAAACGACCGGAGTGCAAGCGGCTTGTACAACAACCGCCGCCAAGTGGACTTCTACGTTCTCTTGATGACCAGCGGTTTGGGCATGGCCGTCGTCGCTTTGGCGCAGGACCTCTTCTTGCTGTTCATCGGTTTGGAACTGGCGTCCTTCTCCACCTACGTGCTGGTCGCCTTCATGAAGGAAACGAAGGAAGGCACTGAAGCCGGTATGAAATACTTCATCGTTGGGTCGGTCGCTTCAGGTGTCGGACTTTACGGCCTTTCCCTGCTCTACCTTTGGTCCGGTTCGCTCCAGTTTTCCGAACTCGCAACGGCGTTTGCTGAAAACGGCATGGAGTCGCTCCCGCTCATCGCTCTTGGCATGCTCCTCGTCGGTTTCGGTTTCAAAGTCAGCGCCGCACCGTTCCACTTTGCCGCTCCCGACGCCTATGCAGGGGCGACGGCACCCGTTGCCGGTGTCCTCGCCACCGCCAGCAAGGCCATGGGGGTGCTCGGTTTGCTCCGCGTCTTGCTCATCGTTGCTTCTCCCGAAGCCACGGATGGAGCAGCGGTCTGGCTGGTCGCTCTTGCCGTCCTTTCGGTCGTCACCATGACCTGGGGCAACCTTGCGGCGCTCGGCTCAACCAACCCCAAGCGGATGTTGGCGTACTCCTCCGTCGCTCATGCCGGCTACATGATGGCTGCCATCGCCGCCATCGGGGCCCTCAACTGGGAAACCGACCACGTGGACTTGAGCAACGACGCCGCCTTGGTCGTCGTGACGGCGTTGATTTTCCACCTCACGGTGCTCGTCTGTTTCAAGCTCGGTGCGTTCCTCGTGCTCTCGCTGCTCGAATCCGAAAAGGGCGGCCACACCCTCGAATCCTTGGGCGGTTTGGCGAAGCGAGACCCCTTCCTCGCCGTCGCCATGTTCATCTTCATGATGTCCCTTGCAGGTGTTCCACCGCTTTCGGGCTTCGTCTCGAAACTGCTCGTGATCATGGGCATCGTCAAGGTGGCCCTGCTCGACGTCACCGTCAGCAACGACTTGGCGTTGGCGGACCTCCACTGGGTGTGGTACCTCGCCCTCGCCATGGTCATCAACTCGGCGATTTCGGTCTTCTACTACCTGCGTGTCGGGCTTGTGATGTACTTCCATGAACCCGAGGAAGGACGAGAAGGACCGTTGCCGGCTGGTGGACCCGTTCGGCTCGCCATTCTCGCCTGTTTGGTCACCACCGTCTTCTTCGGCGTCGGTGCAGGGCAACTCATCGCCCTCGCTGAATCCGCTGCCAACGCCTTGGTTGGCGCATGGTGAACATTGCAAGCCTTTCCCGGCGTTTGCTGGGTGATGACTTCAAGAAGGGTTGGCCGCTGGGGAGGTTAGGTGAGACTGGTTGGGTCGCAGATTTGAGGAAAAGGTAGACGCCGAAGAACTCGCGCGGCTCGAGAATCCTGAAGATGCAAGCGACGGTAAAATCCGTGTCAAAATGCCCAACAAGCGCGTCAACGAAATGTTCGCTCTCGCCCAGCAATTGCTCGGCGGCCGTCGCGTCACCGTTCTTTGCGAAGACGGCGAGACCCGTATGGCTCGCATTCCAGGGAAGATGCGACGCCGGCAATGGGTCCGAGAAGGGGATTTGATCATCGTTTGGCCTTGGGATTTCCAAGACTCGAAGGCCGATGTCAAGCATCGCTACACCAAGACCCAAGCCATGTACCTCTCTCGAAAAGGCGTTCTGCCCGACGACGTTGACATGTTCGGAATGGGAGCATCGATGGATGAAGACAGCGAACACGACGACCTCTTCGCTTTCGGCGAGGCTGATGACGAAGAGCCGATGGACGAGGAGACCGTCGAAGACGGCGAAGACCTCTTTGCCGACGACGACGATGACGACGACTTGTTTGCCGATGACGACGATGACGACGACGTGTTCGCCGATGAAGCACCCGAGGAACCTGCTGAGGATTCGGAGGAGGCTGAAGCTGAATCGGAAGATGTCCCTGAAGAATCTGCTGCGGTTGAGGAAGAGGCCTTTGACGATGACGATGACGACGATGACGAGGACATCGACGCCTTGTTTGCTTGATGCATGAGGTAGCGGCATGCGTGACGACTGGGATGAACTGTCCAGTCGGCCAACGAAGCGCAAGAAAGGGCGTCGGTCATCGTCAAAGCGACCGAGCATCGAAGAATTGGATGCCGAGCATCATCGGGAAGAAGAAAACGCCTTTCTTCGCGACCTCGGCGAAGCGGGAGGGCGCTTTCAATGGATGAAAGAAAAGCGCTACAAGAGCATGTTTCGAGACATCGAGTCCAAGATTCAAGGGGCCTTGGGTACGGGCGTCTACGACTGGGTTGACCGCCGTGTCTTTGACCAGGTTTTTGACCGCCTCACGCTGATGGCGCTCTACAAACTGATGAAATCCGGGGTCATCGATACGTTGGATTTTCCCGTGGCTCGCGGCAAAGAGGCCCACGTGTTCCACGGCACCGACATCAGCGGGCAACCGGTGGCCGTGAAAATTTTCCACACCTCAAATGCGGTCTTCAAGAACCTCATTCAGTACATCGAGGGCGACCCCAGATTCACCGGTCTCCGCCGAAAACACCGCGATTTGGTTGAGGTTTGGGTTCGCAAAGAGTACCGGAACATGAAGCGATTGGCTCGATGGGGTTTGGACGTCCCGAAAGCCTTGGGCGTCCACAAGAACGTCCTCGTGATGGAATATTTGGGCTCGGCGACCTCACCCTCTCCAAAGCTGCGCGAAGTCAACGTGGACGACGTCCAAGCGGTTTACGACCGTTTGTTGAAGTTCCTCGCCGTGGCATGGCAGAAAGCCGACCTCGTCCACGGCGACTTTTCACCGTACAACATTCTCTGGCACGACGGCCAGCCTTGGGTCATCGACGTTGGCCAGGGCGTTGTGGAAAGCCATCCAAAGGCTCAGGAGTTTCTGGTTCGTGACGTCACTCGGCTGGTTGAATGGGGCGAAAAAGAAGGGCTTTCGGTTACGCTCGCTGAAGCGATGTACGACGTGCTCAACATGAATCTTGACGACGTTGAACAGCGCTTTGAAGACGAAGCGTGATCATTCTTCTTCCCATTGAATGGTTTCGTCCTCGGCGAGTTCCATCATGTTCGCAACAGCTTCCTCGTCTTCGGGGTCAACTTGAGCCGCTCGCATTCGCCGGTCCCTTCGGTTGGAGACCTCGCTAAGGCCGGGAACCAAATCTTCGAAGCCGCCAAGGTTGGGCCGGGCTTCTTCGCGCTCCTCGTACACCTCCAAGGAGCGAGATTCCAGGCGCGCTTGTTTGCGGTCCCGTTCAAGAAATCCGATGACGCTGCCGTGTTCCGAGCCTCCAGCAAGCATTTCGATGGCTTGGCGGGCAGAGAGCAGGCCGCTTTCTTCCCCAACGAGCACAACCGTTGAGTTGTAAATGCTGATTTGGGTCTGGGTCAACTGTTCGATCAGTTTTCGAATTTTCCCTTGGCGCCCAATGATTCGGGCACGGATGCGGCGCTGTTGATTGGACCGCTTGCCGACGTATTCCCGGAGGTCAACGAGTTCGAAGTAATGGTCGTCATCGAGCAGACGAATGGCGGCATCGGGGGCCATCCCCCGGCCGATGGCTTTGACCACGTCGGGGAGTTTCATGGCCTTCACGGGGTCGTAGGTTCCCACCTCGCCCCACTCGACTTCGATGTCGCCGGTCGTGGAGTCGATGATGAATTTCTGGCACCCCGCAGCGTTGCGAATCGCTTTGCTCGTCTCTCCCTTGGCACCGATGATGACCGCAATGCGGTCCTTGGGTACACGAGCGAGCGACTGGCGCATGGTCGGCCGTGCGGCCCACCACTTTTCAATCCCTTGTCTTGCGTTGGAGCAGGGAAAGGCCGAAGCCGACGAGCAGCACGAGCAACAAGGACGGTGCAAAGGACGGAACAAGTCCGGGGTCGTCCAGGGAAGCCCCCGTAACCACGAGGTAGTTGTTGTTGTTTCCTTCATCGTACTCGTCGATGACGTTGGCAAAATCGATGACCAAACGGAGGTCAAATTGCCCCGCTCGGGGAACCGTGTACTGCCAGACGATGGTTTCCGAACTGTTGGACAGGGTTCCAGCAGGGAGGTTGCGGGTCTCCATCACCGTCCAATCCACGCTTGCGGTTCGGTCGGCTGGAGCGGTTTCCAAACGAACGATCACGCTGCCGCCGTAGTCCTGATTGGATTCCAAGACGCTTGTCACCGTGACGTTCCCCGTCTGTTCGCCGGGGCGAACGATGATGCGGTCCACGTTGGTCTCGCTGATGTTCCAATACAAGTCCAGCCCCGGAAGGATTTGGAACGACGAGGCGTCCGTGGTGAACGAGTTGCCGGCTTGGTCCACGAGAACGGCCCGGAGCATCAGGTGTTGCCGAGACTTGGTCGCCCAGCTTGACAGCCCCACTTGGCCTGAGAGTCCGTTCACGCCCATGTTCAACCAACGGCCCGAGAGGTCAGGGGTTTGACCCACGCCGTTGGAATCAAAACCGTACTGAAGGTAGGATGAACCGTTGTCGATGCCCGATTCGGTGTCCTCGGCATGGAAGACGATGCCCGCAGCCCCGATGCGGCTGGTCGTCAATTCGTCCACGGACCACGACAGGCCGACCGGCGCCGTCTCGTCAACGCGCAACTGCACGGTGGTGTTTGCACCGATGTTGCCCACCCTGTCAACCGCACGAAGCGTCAGGTCATGGACCCCCTCATCGAGGGTGAAGGTGACGCTATCGGCGGTGGTTGACGTCCAGGCGTTGGTTCCCAGTGCGTACTGCACGCTCGCCACCCCGGAGCCTTGGCCGTCGGTGGCCGCCGTGTTGAGGCCGCTGACCGTGACCGTGGTTGATTGCTGCCATGCCGATCCGTCGCCAACCGTCACGGTGCCGACGGTCGGTCCGGTGCGATCGATTCCAACAAACATCGTGGTCGTGGCGGAAAGTCCCGAACGATCGTACACCGTGAGTCGTGGCGACCACGTTCCCTCGCTCATGCTTCCGCTGCTCCAATCCCATCCGTAGGCGAGGCTGGTTGGCCCGTCTTTGGCCGGTGCGCCAGGGCCGGGAACGTTGGTGAGCGTGGCTTCCTTCAGGTCGTCATCGCTGGCGCCCCATCGGAAGGAAAGCGCCTCTCCGGTACCGATGTTGAACCAGGCTCGGTCAGCGAGGCTCGTCCCCGTTCCTGCGTCAGGGTTGAGAACGGTGAACGCGGTGATGACCGGGACTTGATTGACGATGTTGAACCAATCCGTCGTCGTGACGGCGAAACTTTCGCTGTCGCTGTCCCACCCCGAGGCTCGCAACTTGTAGGTGTCGTTGGTGTGGGCGGTGCTGTCGAAGGGGTAGATCCAGGGCGAAGACGACAAGTTGGCGACCTCGGTCCAAGTTGATTCGTCGGACGAGAGCTCGATGAGCAAGGAATCAAGCGTGCCGTTGCCGCTGATGGAAAACGACAGGGCCTTCGAACCTTTGACATCGTCGTCAAGGGTCGGTCCGTTCGAGAAGGCGATGCTCAATCCGGATGGACTGGAGGAAAAAACGACCGATTCGGAGGGGAATGCATTCTTTTCAGCATTGGGGGCAGGAGCCGAAAGCGGGACCAATGCACAGAGCATGATGGCGCAGAGCCAAACCGCCAGCGTGCCCCTGCCCATGTGCTCCCCACGCCCACGGACTGCCTTCAAGTCTCCCCTTTCTTCGGGAGGATACGGGGCATCCAGCCTGCTTCTTCGTGCGCAACCAAGCCTCCCAGCATGGGTCTCTTTGCGTCGTCTTTGGAGATGGGTTCAAGTGCTTTGCACGCTCTAAGGGGTTCATGGAGCGAAGGACCAACGCTGCGCTCATCCTTTGCTTGGTGCTTGTGAGCCTGATGCCTCTTCCCGCCCATGCGGCCAACAGCAACGGCGTTGAAGCCACGGCGGCCCAGATGTGGTTCTCTCCTTCCAATCCGGTGATGGGCGGTTCGGTGGATGTTTCGCTGATGCTCTCCAACTCCGGTGGGACCGATGCTCAGGTTGACGTCACCTTTTATCGAGACAACATCACGAACACCAACCGTTTGAAATTCGAGCAAGTCGAAATTCCTCCGGGCGAATTTGTCACCGTGACCGCCACATGGCCCAGCCTTCCGTACGGTACACAAACGGTGTGGGTGGAATGGCTTGCAAACGGAGATCTCACCGGGGCCAAAGTCTCGAAGTCGTTCTCCGTCGAAGGTTTGCCCAACTTGAAGGTGGCTTCCCTTGAAATCGGTGACGGTTCACCCGTCTTTTCGGGGGACGCCCTGCCCGTGGGTATTCTGGTGGAAAACTCGGGACCTGCAAACGCCAATGCGTCGACGTTGTTGCTCCACGTTCCCGGTGCAGCCGATGCCGAGTTGAACGTACCCGCCTTGACTTCGGGTGAATCGGCCTGGGTCAACAGCTCGGTCGTGGCCCCGAGCAGCGGCGTTCACCTGATCAACGTTAGCGTTGACGCCTACAACATCGTTCAAGAGGCGTCCGAAAGCGACAACAGGGGCAGCGCGGAACTCGTGGTCTCCACTCGCATGGATTTGAGTTTCAAGGACGACCTGACGGTCACCAGCCAACCGGGCGACCTTGAAGGCCCGTGGACCGTTGAAGGCGTGTTGGTGCGAACCAACGGCACCGGACCGGCCACGGTTCCCCTGTGGTTGCAAATCGCCAACCCCTCAGGGGGACTGATCACCAGCCCCCCGTTCACGGTGAACTTTTCCGGCATGGGGTACAGCGAACAAGCGTTCAGCGTTGAACTCGACTCCAACGCCTTGGGCTCGCTACCCGACGGCGATCACGTGGTGGTGGCGAAGGTCAACCCCTTCAACGAACCCGGGTTCGACCAAGAATTCACCGACAACGACGAGGCCTCCGGTATTCTCACCATTTCCCCTCTTCCCGACGTGTACGTTGACGCCATGGCTCTGCCCACCGTTCCGTCGGTCCAGTCCGGTGAAGACGTGGAATGGCGGGTGACCATGGAGAACACGGGCGACATCGGGGTTTCCGGCCGCCTCCACTACACGTTTGACGGCTTGGAAGGCCAGTCTCCTCTCATCACGCTTACCGCAGGTCAGGCGTTGACCTGGACGGTGGTGCTGTCAACGGCCCTGGGCGCTCACACCGCCGAATTTGAGGGCCAATGGGTGGCTTCACAGGGCAGTTACGACGCCAACAAACAGAACTCCTTCGCCAGCGGCACGGTGTTGGTGGAATCCAAGCTGAAACTCGAATGGGAATACGCATCGCTGGAAGTCACCGATGCCGAGGGCGACCCGGCGACCATGCCGTTGCGGGACGGCGAAGCCTACACCCTCACCATCGGGTTGACGAGCCAAGAAACCGGGCAAGCGAATTATACCTGCCAGGACAGCGCCAACACCGTTCTCGAGACGATGGCGGTGAACGTCGAAAACCGGAGTGACCGTGCTTCGCTCTCGTGCACCTTCAGCGCAACAGCCTCAACGACCACGGTCCGGATGATCCCCGAAGACGCCTCGATCAGTTCGGCCTTCCAGCGCTCCTTCGCCACGCTCGCCACAACAACCGGCGACGATACCGATGGTGCTTCTTCCGGACTTGGAACCATGGCGTTGTTCGGTCTTGGAGCCTTGGTGCTCATCGGCGTTCTCATCGCCGCCGTGTTCCTCACCCGAGAGCGGGAGGAAGAGGTGGAGCGGGACATCTACGAATACTGCCCGTCGTGCGACGGCGAACTTGAAGGCGACGAAGACCGCTGTCCGCACTGCGTGTTCAACCTCAAGAAAGCCCGCTCGCAATTTCACGATTGCAACGAGTGCGGCGAATCGATTCCAGACCTCATGGAAAATTGTGCCTATTGCGGTGCCTTCCAAGACGTCGCCTCCTTCTTTGAACGACGCGAACGACGTGAACGCCGTTCGGTGGTCAAGGAGACCGTGAGTCTTCCAGAGGAAGACAACGATGACGAGATCGTGACCGGTGACCAAAACTTTGCTGATGCCGTGAAAGAGTTTGGATTCGACGAAGAACATCTCGAAGAGGAATGGGACACCAACATCGAGGCGGCCGAGGCCGAGGTTGAAGCTGCGTACGACCGCCGCTACGCCGACGAACTCGCGATGGAGGACATGACCGAGGAGGAACTCGAGGCCTACAAGTCGCAGGTGACCACGACCTTGCGAACCATGAAAGACGAATCCACCGACCACGACGTTGAGGCCTTCCTTTTCGAGAAGGGCGAACTCAAATCCTTGGGTGAAGACACCGGTGAACTCAGCGCATCGGATGCAGATATTCGTGAACGTCTGTTCGAAATCACGGGTGAAGAGGGCGTTCTCCCGGGTGAGAAGGTCAGGGTCGGCATGAACTTGACCGATTCGTCCCTAGCGGGCAACGAAGTCAGCGAAGCCACCGCCAATTTCACCTTCGACGATGACGAACCGCTCTCCGCTTCAATGAAGAGCGATGCCGAACTCAAGGAGGAGGCGAAAGCGAAGAAACCTGCTCGTCGGCGTGCTCCGAAGCGAGAAGCGGTTGTAGAGCCCACCGTTGAAACCGATGAGTGTGGGGCTTGCGGTGCCGATCTGCCCGTTGACGCCAACGAGTGCGGTACGTGCGGCGCTCGCTTTGGCTGAGCGTCTGTCAGCGTTCATAGGGCTCGTCATCGCCGGAGCTCGGCCGTAACATCGCTTCATTCAGACGGTCGGTCCATGCAGCATACCCTCTTTCAATGCTCGGCACGCCGCATCGTCGCCTTGATAGGGTCCAACCGTGTGGTCGGCGTATGGGGCATCCGAAGCTCGCAGCGACGCTGCTGTTGATGGTCTTGATGACCTCGACGTCGGGGTGCATGGGGCTCATCGCTGCGCGAGAGTCGGTCGAGTCGCTTCGTGACCCCGCCTACGACAGCCTGAACAACAAGAAACTCACCATCGCCCACGAGTTCACCACGCTCACCAATTATTCCACGGAGTATGTCAACCGGTCGACGTTCACCGTGACCGAACAAACCACTGAAATTGACATTTACTTCAAGGTGACCTTCGAACTTTCCGAGTCACCGTTGTTCCCGGATTTGTTCTTTGACAACGAGACCCATTACGTTCGGGCCACGCTGACGGACAGCGAAGGGCGAGTCCAATGGGAGCAAGACGTTAGCGAAGACGCCTCCCCGCTTGAGGAACGGCTTCAACCCATCCCGTCCTTTGCGCTCGGTGAGTGGGAACTTGAAGTCCGAGCGAGGGGCGGTGGACAGAACACCGTCGACTCCTTGCGAGACCAGTTCCTGCTGATCGTAACCGTCACCAACACGTGCGTCCAGTACCCCTTGGTGGACGACTGTGCGTGAAAGCGCCTAGACCAAACTGTCCTCACAGGCGTAACGGCGAGAACAGTGTCGACATTTCCCGGGGCGGTCATGGTCCCGAGCAGCACCTCCGTTCGCCATCGTTTGCTGGACGCTCTTCACCGCATCGAACAGAAGGGCCTGGTTGGCTTCGTCCCAAGCGACTTTGTGCAGGTTTTCCTGACCGTAACGAAGGATGCAATAGGGCGGCGTCTTACCGGTCGTGCTGTCAACCAACGCGGCGTAGGCCAAGACTTGAACCGTGTGGGAGCGATGGGGTTTTTCCGGAACCTTTCCCGTCTTTTGTTCAACGGGAATCAATTCACCGTCGATGATGACGATTTGGTCCGGACGTCCCCTCAATCCCGTTCGTTCATCAACCAGCAACTGGGCCGACTTGTCATCGTCGGAATAGGTGACTTGCGTGTCGGTAGCGAGGTCGTTTTTTGCGGCGAGCACTTGGGCTTCATGGTTGCTAATGAGCGCACGTTGGAGGCGAACCGAGGCCAACAACATCCACCCGATGGTCGTCACGGCGAGCACGAACGCTGCTTGGTCTTGGTTGCTCGCAAAGCGCAAAGCCATGGCGTGAATGGCCAGCACGATGGCCGAGATGAACATCGCCGCTTCAACCCAACCGCCTTCCAACCAGCCGCCCTTGAAGCCAACCGGTTCGAAAATCGGGTCGACCAAGGTTTGAGCTTCTTCCACGGTCTGGTCGGGATACATCGGGCCCACGCCGAGCATGGTCCGCCACGGAATGAACACGGCGCCGATGCCGACAAACAAGCATGAAAGGGAAGCCATGGCCAAGAGTTTGGAGAACTCCGTGGTATCAAAATCGATGTTATCGGCGTTTTGAAAGGCAACGGTGTCGATGGTCAACACCACGATAACGCCAAACCACCACTGCCAGATGAGCAGGTTTCTCCGGCTCCGGAAACGGTGCTTTTGCATGGTTTCAATCGAGTCGTGAATGGCTTGGTGCACTTCTTTGCCCTGTTCGATCGCCTCGCTTTGGCCTGAATGACCTTGCTTGGACAGGTGCCACGACATCGGGCAGTAAGTGAATCGCTCAAGATCGCTGGCGCTGACCGGAAGGGCGCTGCCGTCGGCGTCCCGCCAGAAGCCGTCGTCGCCTTCTTTCGCTTCCGGATGGGTGGGTTTTCGTGAGGAGGATTCGATGGCCTCTCCTCCCGACATGGAAGCACCACCCGGGTCCGCTTTTTGATACCTTTTCCCAACGCAACCACCGGAGAGCGGGTTGAAATCCACGAACGTCTCGGACGAAGCGGTTTAATATGGGGGGTCTGTGGGCGGCTTGCTGTGGTTCACCATGTCCGAAGAAACCCAACTGCTCGTGTCCGCTGAAACATACGAGGAGCACGCCGTGAACATCGGTACCCAACAGAAAAGTTCCGACATGAGCCGCTTCGTGGACCGTGTTCGTGAAGACGGGCTCTACCTCTTGGACATTCCCACCACGGATGCCCGCATTCGCTCCATCGCTGCGCTTCTCAACACTTACGACGCTCCCTCCATCATGGTCGTCAGCGCCCGTCAATACGGGCAGCGCCCTGCACGGAAGTTCGCCGAAGCCATCGGTGCTCACTCCGCTGTCGGTCGCTTCATTCCCGGTTCTTTGACCAATCCTGCTCTTCGCTCCTACATCGAACCCGATATCTTGTTCGTGACCGACCCGGCCAACGATCAACAAGCTCTTCGCGAGGCCGTCGCGACCGGTCTTCCCATCGTCGGCCTCGTCGACGCCAACAACCACTTGCGAAACGTGGACATCGCTTTGCCCGCCAACAACAAGGGTCGAAAATCGCTCGCCCTCGTCTACTGGTTGCTCGCCCGAGAAGTGCTCAAGGTGCGCGGTGAGACCACCGACGAAGCCTGGGCTGCGTTGGAAGACAACGACGTCACGGATTGGGAATCGACCTTCTGAGGTCAACGTCCACCGGCGAGAAATTGGCTGATGGCTTCGGCCATCCCTTCGTTTGTCGACTCTTGGTGCATCAGGGTTCGGACCTTTTTGGCACCGGGCAACCCCTTCGTGAACGCGATGGCGTGGCGTTGCATCCACTTGCCTTGCAGGCCAACCGTTGCTACGGAGTGTTCGATGTACCGGTCCCAACACCATCGGCGGGCGGCAAAGGAGCGGCCCTCTTCATTCAATTCATCCCAACCTTCGGTCGCTTCCACCCAAGGCAGTTCGTCCTCATCCATCCATCCCAAGCCGACTTTGATTTCGGCGAAGACGCTCGGTCGGCCGATGGCTCCTCGTCCAATCATCAGACCCGATGCCCCCGTCTGTTCAAGGCATGCAGCAGCACTCTGCGCGTCCACGACATCCCCGTTGGCCACCACGGGAACGTCCACGGCGTCCACGGCTTCCTTGATGCTGCTCCAATCGGCCACGCCGGCGTAGCGCTGACGAAGGGTTCGTCCGTGAATGCAAAGGCGTTGGGCGCCGACGTCTTCGAGCCTTTGGCAGAGCGAAGTGGCGTTGTTCTCTCCCTTTCCGGTACCAAGGCGCATTTTTGCGGTGACGGGCAGGTCGATACGGTCGACGATCGAGGCGACCATGTTCACCAAACGGTCGGGTTCGCCCATCAGCGCCGCCCCTGCGCAGATGTTGGTGACTTTGGGAGCGGGGCAACCAAAATTGAGGTCGATGATGTCGGCGGTGGGCGCCAACATTTCGGCGGCGGTTGCCATGTCGCCGGGATCGCCACCAAAGATTTGAGGGATGAACGGCGATTCGCTCGGATGGGTTTCCATTCGTCGCCAAGACGTTGCAGCCTCTCGGGTGAGGGCGGTTGAATTGGTGAATTCGGTGATGGTGAAATCGGCTCCGCACTCTCGGGCCACCATGCGAAACGGAAGGTCCGTCACCCCCGACATCGGGGCGAGAAAAAGCGGGCGCTGACCGCCGTCCCACGCATCTTGTTTTGCACCGATAAACGTCGTCACGCGCTCACCTACGACGCATCCGTCTTCATCATCGCTTCATCGAGCAAGCCGGCGACGCGGACCATGCGGCGAAGCACGCGGTCCAACCGGTCCTGGACGTTGCGTTTGACGGCAGAGGGTTCAGCCCCGGCCATTCGGTACCCCATGGGAAGCCGGCCTCCGAGGAGGTTGAGCAGGAGCATCTGTTCCCGTGCTTCGACGGAGGCGAGCTGTTCGGTGACAAGGTCAACGGTCAATTTCCCGGTTTTGAGCGCTTTCAGGAGATGGGTTTGCTGGCCATCGGTGAGGAGGCGTTGAAACCCTCCTTTTTTCAGCAGCCAATCTTCGCCTCGTCGCTGGTGTTGCGTGGTCATGGCGGTCCACAACGCCGTACCCAATCGGTCCGTCCGTGGAACCCGCTCCACCATGGCGGTGGCTCGAAACCGGTCCAAGATCCGGCCCACACGGGCTTTTGGTCCACCGAGAAGTTCCGCTGCCTCATCGAGGGAAAGCGGTGCGTCCCGTTCCAACAAGGTCAGAAACACCTTCGCCGTGAGCGAATCGCCTGCAAGTTCCTTGCCCGGTCGTTCACCCAAGAGTCCGAAGTCGTTCATCCAGTGCGAAAGGGCCGTTCCCGTTCCGTCTTGCACGGGGCGATGGTCCACCAAACCCAGGGCAAAGGGAACCGTGTCGTCTTGAGGCAATTCCACCGGCAACGGCGTTGCTTCTCGCGTCCAATGCTGGTCGAGCAACGTCATACGCTGAGCCAGCACGAGCAAAGCGTGTTGCTGCACATAAGCCACGGCGTTGGAAATCGAACCACCCCGGAGGTAGTATTTCCGCCATCCTTTGCCCTCGTTTGTGTAGCCGACCAAACCCGTTTCCACCAGGCGGCCAAGGTGATGATTCAGCGCAGCGGGCATCTGAGCGAGTTCGTCGGCCAGCATCTGAGCGTCCCATGCCACGTCCGGCTGGCCGAACAGGTGATCGCGTAACAAACGGTGAACCACCCCGGCTCGACCGTGGTCTGCGGTCGCCTCCCCGCGTTTACGCACCAGGCAAAGCGTGTCCACCAACCAAGCGACCAGGCCATCGATGTCCCGGTCAAGCGAAGGCAGGGGTTGCTCGACCAAACGCAACGAGAACATGTGAAGAAGGCGGTGACGAGGGGCTTTGAACTTGGCGCATTAATCGTTGACTGAACAACAGATTTTGTATCCACTTTACGGATTGCGGCGATTCATCGTCGCTCATCAACGTAGGCGTAATCAACGTCTCGTTGGGCACGGGTGTAAATCTCCAAATCGATGTGGGGCATGAGTTCGATTCGGTCCTCTCGGAGGATGCCACGTCGACGCAGCACCTTGACGGCGCTGTGGACGGTCGCTCGTGTTCGTCCGAGGCGGCGAGCCAGTTCGGCTTGTGACCGCGGGATGCCTTCTCGGTCGATGTTTTCGAGGATCATGCGTTGAACAGGCGACAAGCCGATGGGCAGTTGTTGTGCCATTCGGCCTTCACCGACCACCGTGCTGCGAAGCACTTCGACTTGGCTTGGACCGCCGGCAAAATAGCAGGTCCGCCCGTTGACGGGAAGAACCGTCACGGATTGTCGGCTTTGCAGCACGTCGAGATGATGGCGCAACGTGCCGTTTGCGGTGTTCATCACGGTTTGCAGTTCACGGTAGCACAGACCCGGGCGGGCCTCGAGCGTCTTGAGAATCCGGCGGCGAAGCGGGTGTTCGGTAGCCGCCGTCGCTTTGGTTGAAATGCCGCCAAGGGCCATCGCACCGACCGTTCCCGCCACGGAGGCCAAACCGCCGGCGACGCCGACCACGCTGCTTGCAGCCCCGGCCAAACCTGCTGCAAGCCAAGGGCGCTGACGGGTCCACTGGGCGAGAAGAGGCATGTGTTCTGGTTCGCCTTCTCCCCAAAGAAACCATCGCTCTCGTGCTCGGGTGGAGACCTCCTGCAGCGGTCTGTTTCCGCCCTTAAATACCGTCAGAGGCGTTCTCTTGTGTATGACGAGCGAAGAAAATTACCGAGATGCAGAACTTGAGGCGACCTTGCAGGAAGCACTTGACAACGGCCACCGCGTGTGGGTCGTGGGTGACGTCCACGGATTTCACCAAACCATGGAGGCGCTGGTTAACCAACTGGCGCTCAGCCCTAAGGATTGGGTCGTGTTCTTGGGTGACCTCATCGACCGCGGACCGGATTCTCACGGGGTGGTGGCGGCGGTCAAAGCGCACCCACGCATGACTTCCGTGCTCGGCAACCACGAGGCGATGATGCTCGAACAATTTCATGCCCATCGCCTTGCAACCAACGACATGGATGTCCGACTCTGGTGGCAAAACGGCGGCTCAACGACGGTCTATTCCTACGAGCGCGCTCATCGCCAACCCGATGGAGAGGAAGACGATGCGGCCATGTACGCCACGGTGAACGCCCATCTCCAGTGGCTTGAATCGCTGCCAATCCACATCGTGCTCGATGCGTGGCGTTTGGTTCATGCAGGCTACGACCCCATGCAGAAACTCGACGAGCAATCCCGTAACGAGTACCTGTGGATACGCAACCCGTTCCACCGTGCCGATGCGCCCGTTGACGGTCATCGTACGGTGGTGTTTGGCCACACGCCAACCGTTTCCCTTCCGGGTCATTCCCCCGCTGACTGGGGCAAGGTGTGGAACAGCCCCGTCAAGTTGGGTGACGGACGGCCTGCAGCCATGGGCTTGGACACCTGCGTTTACCACCGGCAGAACGGACCAAAAGTGCTCACGGCGTACGATTTGCAAACGGGCACGGTCGTCCAGCAGGCTCGAATCGAGCGATGATCAGGCCGATTGGACCGAACCTGCGGTGATTTTCAGATGGGCGACCAGCGGCGAGAGCAATCGACCGCAGGTCGTGCCGTGCGGGCTCAACTCGTAACTCACTTTGACGGGAGGGCCGTCGTTCACCGTGCGCAAGACCAAGCCTTCCTCTGCAAGAAAGCGGAGTTTGTCGGAGAGCGTTCGGCTTGAGATGCCGCTGAGCATGGTCTTCATCTCGTTGAATCGGCGTGGGCCGGTGATGTAGAGGGTGGCGAGGATCTCGATGGTCCATCGTGAGCCAAAAACATGGAGTGCTTCCACGGCGGCTTCAACCTCCCATTCAGCGTTGTAAGGGCCTTGATTGGCGAACTTGCCCAGGCGTTGCCGGATGCGCGTCCCTTCAGAAATGGTTTGCTCAATTCCGTTTTCGACCGCCTCATAGTCCTCGCGTGGCAGTTTCATCGGTGGTGTTGGCATGTCCCGTCAACGCACCCGAGCGGTTCAGACTACTTGATGTCTTTTCCACACCAAATCGACCGCTCTTCCGATGCGGTTCTCAAGCGTCTTGAGAGGTGCTTGCTTGAAGAAGAGGCCCGCTTTCCCAAGAGTATGGGAACCGATTCCACCGGGTCGTCGTCCCCCCGTATTTTGCTCGTACGCGGGGGGGTCCTCACCCCTTTTTCGGGGCTTGGAGGTGCGTTTCACGACCTCCGAACGGCGCTTGAACAAGGGCGCTTTGGTTCGTGGTCCTCCGCTGGTGTTGAAGAATACGATTTGGGAGAACACCCGTCCGCCTTCTCCAGGTTGTGGACGCGCTGGTCAAGCCATCCCCGCAGGGTGAAGGCCACGATTGAAAACCTTCATCGAAAGCAGGCGGTCGACATCGTTCTCGTCAGTGACCAAGAACAAGCTCATCTCGTTCCAAAGAAATCAGCGGTTCCCGTGGTGGTGTACGTGCACGATTTTTTCCACCTCTTCCCCCATACGGTGACGCTGTCGGGTCAAACCGTTGAGGTGGGTGAACAATCCCCCTCAATGGTGCGAAAGCGGGACCTTCGCCGATTGCTGAAGGGTTTGCAACGAGCGGACGCCTTCATTTGCAACACCGGTGCGACCGCCTCCATGTGCCGAGAGCACTTTCCCAACACCCCGCTCTACCAGATACCCTACGCGCTGGACGTAGCGTCCTACGCCCCTCCCCAAACGCTTCCTTCGCCACCCGAACCGCTTGCAAACGATGCCTGTCGCCTGCTCGTCGTTGGAAGTCACGACCCTCGCAAAAGGCTGGCCTTCCTCATGGAGGTGCTCGCCGGTCTGGACGAAGCCGTGGCCAGCGACATCAGCGTGCATCACATCGGCGCAGACGCTTCACCAGCGGGGCATCCATCCGCCACCGACCTTGCCAAGCAGCACGGCGTGAACTGGCACCACGTGGGCTCCAACATCAGCGATGACGTTCTCAATGCCTACCGTTGGAACTGCGAGGCCCTGCTCTTCCCCTCCGCCGCTGAAGGCTTCGGTTATCCGCCGGTGGAGTCCATGGCGGCCGGACAGCCGGTGCTGGCCTCCGACCGCCCCGCTCACAACGAACTCATGCCCGAAAGCACGTGCCTCCCAGCGGAGGACATGGCGGCCTGGCGCAACGCCATCGTCGAGGTGCACCGGGCATGGAAGGCTCGCGAGGGTGCTCCCCGAACCCCCTCGGTTGCGTTGATGGAGCACGTTTCCTTTCTAGCCCCCGACCGATTTTACCGGGACATGGCGAAGGCGTGGGATGAAATCTCCTCATCATGAGGCTCCAAATGCTTCATGAGCGGCTCTTGAGTCCGTCCCAACATGACAGCACCAATCCAACGCGTGGCCGTCGTCGGCGCAGGCAACATGGGCTCCGGCATTGCGCAAAAAAGCGCTCAGGAAGAATTTGACGTCCAGATGGTCGACCGAGAACTCCAATGGGTTGAGCGGGGCCAATCGATCATCGCCAACTTCCTTGAGGAGGCCGTTGAGCGACGAATTTTCTCACCGGCACAAGTTGAGGCGATTCAAGGGCGCATCACCGGCGTCGTTGGGGTGGAGAACACGGCGGCCGACACCGACCTCGTCATTGAGGCGGTGTTCGAGGACTTTGACGTCAAGACCGCCGTTTTCACGGCGCTTGACGGGGCGTGCGGCGAGCAGACCGTGTTGGCCTCCAACACCTCCTCATTGTCCGTTAACGCTCTGGCGGAGGCAACGGGCCGACCCGACCGATTTGTTGGTCTCCATTTCTTCTACCACCCGGCGAAGAACCGCCTGGTCGAAGTCATACCCGCCCAAGCCTCCAGTCAAGCCACCATCGACAAGGTGGTGCAATACTGCAAGATGTTGGGCAAGGTCGTCATCGTTTGCGCCGACCGTCCCGGCTTTGTCGTGAACCGTTTCTTCGTACCTTGGCTCAACGAAGCCTGCTTGTTGCTCGAGGAAGGGGCAGCAAATGCGGCCCAAATTGACGCCATTGCGTGCAAAGCGTTCCGCATTGGTTTGGGACCCTTTGGTCTGATGAACCTCACCGGCCCTCCCATCGCTTTGCATTCCACGGATTACTTGGCCGAGCAACTCAACACCCCCCGTTACACGGGAGCTGCGAATCTCCGGGCGCTGGTTGAAGCGAACGAGCAGTGGGATGTCTCCCAGGACGATGGCTACACCGACGAGCAATACACCGTCGTCTCCGAACGCCTGTTGGGCGTTGTCTTTGGCGTGGCCGCACAAATCGTTGAGGAGGACATTTGCAGCATGGAAGACGTCGATCGTGGAGCGAAAGTGGGTCTGCGTTGGGCTCGCGGCCCGTTCGAAATGATGAACCGAATCGGCGTTGATGAAGCGTGCCGCATGGCCGCTGCTTACGCCGAAGTCGCCGGAGAGGGCTGGTCCGTCCCCGCCTTCTTCTCGCAACAAGGCTCAACGGGATGGCAGTTCTCCTACGTTGACACGGTCGTGAACAACGGCGTCGCCACCATCACCATCAACCGACCTGAAGCGATGAACGCCCTCAACGTCACCGTGGTGAACCAGTTGACCGAGGCCGTCGCCGCAGCCAACGCCAACGATTCGGTCCACACCGTGGTGCTGGACGGCGCTGGCAAAGCTTTCGTCGCCGGTGCGGATGTCAAGTTCTTCGTCGACAAGATTCGTGCAGACGCCATCCCCGACATCTACGACTTTACGGCCGAGGGGCACGCGTTGCTCGAAGCGTTGGAAAACTCTCCAAAAACCACCGTGGCCCTCACCACCGGTTTGGCCTTGGGCGGCGGTCTTGAACTCGCATTGGCTTGCGATTACCGCATCGGTACCCGTCGCACGCAATTCCGGTTCCCCGAAACCTCAATCGGCATTTACCCCGGTTTGGGGGGCTCTCAACGGCCAGCCCGTATTTGCGGCATTCCTGCCGCCCGCTGGGCCGTTCTCGCAGGGAACTTCATGGACGCCCAGACGGCCACCGATTTAGGCCTCGTGACGCACTTGGTTGACGTTGCGGGCGTGGATGCTTGCATCGCTGAACTGGCCCAAGCAGGCAAGCCCGAAAACAAATACCCCGGTGAACCTGCAAATCCGGATTCACCGGTTGCCGCGTTTGCTTCGTCCTTCTTCAACGACTCCAACATGAGCGTTTTGATGGAAGGTGGATGCCCCGAAGGCTTCAATCCCGAAGAGAAAGGCGTCGCTCGGCAGATCAAGAGCCTCTCCTTCACCGCTCCCATCGGCTTGCGAATGGCGAGCGACCTCATCGATGCAACGGCCACGACCTCCCTCAAGGAAGGCCTTCAGTTGGAGTTGGACGGCTTGCACACCATCTTCGCCACTCAGGACGCCCTCGAAGGACTTTCTGCACTGATTGAGAACCGCCGTCCGACCTATCAAAACCAATGAACGGCGACCAAGGAAGGGCTTCAAGCCCAGCGGTCGGCGAGGTCGTTCATCGCCCCAACGAGTTGAGCGATGTCGATGTTTTCGCCGCTTTCCTGCGCCATGCGGAGGCGGTTCGTCACGGCCTCAACCGTTTCCTCGGTTGGGACGCTGCCGGTGAGTTCTTCGATCACGTCGGCGATGCTTCGTCCGTGACCGTTCATGATGGCCAAGATGGCCTTGATGCGTTCTTCGTCGTCTTTTGGGCTTCGTGCAGTCATTGGGCTTCCTCCAGGGCGATGTTGTTGTTCACGTACCAATCGTGCCACGGAACGGGGGCTTCCTCGGTCCACTTGTTCAGCGGACCGCTCTCGCGAATCATGCCGGTGCTTTCGACCTCAACGAAGGTGCGGTTGCTGCTGTGCTTCGGACCGGGTTGGCCCAAGACCATGGCGGATTCAAGAATACCGGCTCCCAAAGCAAGGCTGTTGGTGTCGGTGTTGCTCCAGTAGGAGGCGAAGCGAGGATGGGTGTGGACCCAGAGTTTGAACGGCAGACGGCCGCCCACGGGAGGTTGCAGGGTGACTTGGCCGGCCGTGCCCCAGTCGATGAAGACCTTGTCGTCGGCGTCGATCAGCACGGAGGTTTCCAAGGCGGCCAGCACCGAAAGAATGTACACGCCGTCCCAGCGACGGGCCTGTGCCAGTGCCGTTTGAACAGCGAGCAGTGCGGCATCGTCCACCCGCTTTTCGCTGGCAGCGAGGCAGGCCAACTCCCAGGTTTCATCCTCGATGGGCAACTCTTGAGCATCGGGAAGCACCATCATGCGCTCACCTCCGGGAATCCGAGAGCGCCATAGGTGATGCTGCCCATGGACTGCACGGGACTTGGCTTCCCCCTCCATTGTTGAAGTGCCCACTGTGCCCCGATGGCGGCAGCGACGGCGAATCCAAATTCGAGGTTGCCGGCCTCAAGCGCGCCTTCAACTTGGCAGCTGGCGGGCTCGTGGTCGGGGGTCATGCGCTCGAGCAAGGCGGGAGGACTTTGAGAGGAAAGCACCAACCAACCGTCACCGCTGCAACGCACGTCCATCCAAGGAACATCAAGGCCGTGGACCAACCGCCGAGGTTCGGGGCGGTCAACGCACACCATCACGAGGTCGGCGTTTTGGAGTTGGTCGGCGGTGCGAAGATTCTCAACGACGCCGCGAACCCGGAGGGCGCTCGTTTCGTCATCGAGTCGGTTTGCAAGGCAGGCCACTTTTGCCTCACCGATGTCGTCGCGGCTGTACTTTTGGTGGCCGAGGTTGCCTTCCTCGACGATGTCAGCGTCCATCAGGGTGACGTTTCCGGCGAGGTTCACCCGTCGCAAGCCTGCGACGAGCAGTTCAACGAGTTGGGTTCCAATGCCGCCGGCACCGACGACAAGCAGGTTTTTTGGGACAGATTCAGGCTTCACGGAATCCTTGTCCCTCAAGGGTATTTGAAGAACGCACCCTGAGCGCAGTTCCTTGGTGCCCAGCCCCCGTTCAAACGGTTTTGACTGAACGGGGCTCTGAGGCATGGTTGCGCAACGAGAATGAACACGACCTTTTGAAAAAGGGGGGCATCTTCGCAACACCATGAGCGGCAAGACGGCGTTGGTGACCGGCATCACGGGACAGGACGGCTCCTACCTTGCGGAATTGCTCCTCGACAAAGGCTACACCGTCTACGGATTGGTGCGCCGCGTCTCTCAACCGACCTCGGGACGCAGCCTCATCAACCACCTGATGAACCACGAGAACTTTCACCTCATCAACGGCGATTTGACCGACCAGAACTCCATCGATAACGCCGTGAGCCAAACCCAACCCGATGAGTTCTACAACCTCGGTGCCATGTCCTACGTTCCGGAATCCTGGCGCTCCCCCATGATGACCGCCGACATCACGGGTCTGGGCTCGCTTCGCTGCTTGGAAGCGATTCGCAAGAACGCCCCAAATTGCCGCTTTTATCAGGCGGGCTCCTCCGAGCAATTCGGAAAGGTACGCGACGTTCCTCAGACCGAGTTGACGCCCTTCCACCCCCGTTCACCGTACGGCTGCGCCAAGGTGTTCGCCTTCGAAATCACCCGGAACTACCGGGAATCCTACGACATGTTTGCCTGCACGGGCATCCTCTTCAACCACGAGAGCCCACGCCGTGGTCTTGAATTTGTCACGCGGAAGGTCACGATGATGGCCGCCCGTATCGCTCACGGCTTCGACGAGTGCTTGTGGATCGGCAATGTCGATGCGAAGCGAGATTGGGGGTACGCCGGCGACTACGTGGAAATGCAATGGCGGATGCTTCAACAAGACGAGCCGGGCGACTACGTCGTCGCCACCGGCCGCACCCACAGCGTCCGGGACATGATCACGCTCGCCTTCTCCCATGTCGGCCTCAACCTGAACTGGTCGGGCCAAGACGTTGACACCATCGCCACCGACCAAAACGGCGTGGTTCGCGTGCGGACCAACCCCAAATTCTTCCGGCCCGCCGAGGTGGACTTGCTCATCGGCGACCCTGCCCTCGCCGAAAAGGAACTGGGTTGGGTTCCGAAAACCTCCTTTGAGGAATTGGTGCAAATGATGGTCGATGCCGACATGGCCTTGGTGCAAGAAGCCGTCGACGGTGGATACGCTCCGCCCACGCCTCCAGAGTGAAGGTACGCCGAAAGGAGGGTTCTCGTGGTCGCTACTTCCACGCTCAGCGAAGCGGACATGGCGGCGATGATGAAGCGCATTTTTGATGTCCCGATGATGCACACCCTTGACCTGGAAGTCCTGCGCTTGGACGAAGGAGAATGCGAGGCAAAGGTGAAGCGAAAGAAGGAATGGGACGGGATTTTCGAAACCTTTCATGGCGGTATGTTGGGGGTTATCGCCGACTCCTTGACCTGCTTCGCCATCTTGACGAAAATTGGAGCGAACGAAAACGTCGCCACGACCGATTTCAACATTCGATTCCTAAGGCCGTGCAACACCGACGTCATCTGCGTCGGCCGAGCTATCAAGACCGGGCGAACCTTGTGTGTATCCGAGGCAGAAATCAAGGACATGAACGGCAAACTGGTCGCCATTGCCCAAGTCACCTATGCCCGCCTTTGAGCCAGCCCGCTCAGCAGCACCCTTGGCTGCGCATGGGTGCGGCGATGAACGCGACTCGGTCGATGTCCTGCGTGTTGTGAAGTTTCTCCAAGGCTTGGCGAATGGAGCCCGCTGAGCCGTGAATGTGCATGGTGTCCACGCAGGTGTGGCTGTTGGAGAGGCACTGGTGGTTGTACGATGAGACCTCAATGGCGTGGGAATGGCGCAACTCGATGAGTTTGTTTTCCACCCCGTGCTGATAGTAGATCACCAAGGTGCCTTCCACGTCTTCTTCGTCCTTCATGTTCGTCAAATCCCCACGTTTCGCGACCTCTGCAAAATGGTGCGTGGCGTCTCGCAAAAACATGCTGCGGTTGGTGTAGCCTGCGGCTTTCACGAGGTCGTCAAGCGAGGCTGCAAAGGCCTTGTCGGCACTGAACGAGAGAACTCGGCTCATGGCAACGGCTCTCCGGCAGAAATTATTAACATTTCTTTTATACCTATTATCCGACAACCTGCCATGAGTGAAGCCCCACTCCTGTACGCCGCCCTCACGCTGGTCATTGCCCTAACCTTTGGACTGCTCCCCATTTTTTCTTCCATGAAAGACCAGCAGGACCGCTTGAAAACATTCACCGCCATCGCTGCTGGGATTATTATTGCCTCAGCGATGCTCGTTGTCATTCCGGAAGGTTACGAACTGGCGACTTCACAGGACGCGCACGGCGAGGAAGAACTCGCCGGTTCGCTGGCATTGGTGCTGCTTGAGGTGCATCACGGCGACATCAACGCCACGCAAGCCGTCGAAGAGGTTGAGGCGCTGCTGGGTGGCCATGATGAAGCCCACGATGCCGAGCACGACGATGCCGGCCACGAAGAAGGCGAAGAAACGTTGGAGGAAGCGCTGCTCCACACCATCGAGGAATACGAAGCGGGTGACATCAACGCCACGCAAGCCGTCGATGAATTCGGGGCCTCGCTGGAAGCCCACGCCCACGAGGACGGCGACGACGCTCACGCCCACGAAGATGAAGCATCAATGCTTTTGATCGGGGGCGCCTTGTTGGCCGGCTTTGTGTTCATGCTGGTGCTCGAAGGCTCGGGCATTGGGCACGCTGTCCATGAAGAACACCACGACCACGGAGACGAACACGGGCACGGTCACGTGCACCACAACGATTCGGGTTGGATGGTCGTGCTCGGCTTGACCCTGCACTCCGCTACGGACGGGTTGGCGATTGGGGCAGCTGCAGCGACGGGTCACCTTGCGTTGACGGCCACCGTGGCCTTGGCGGTCTTGATTCACAAAGCGCCGGCAGCCTTCAGCCTGGGTGTGTTTTCCATGCACGAGCGTGCCGAGCGAAACGACTCCATTCGAGATGTCGCCGTCTTCTCGTTGGCCACGCCCGTCATGATGCTGCTGGCGTTCTTTGCGCTCGCCGACCTCGACACGCACGTGATTGGCCTCGCCATGCTCTTCTCGGCTGGCACCTTCCTCTACGTGGCGACCGTTGACACCTTGCCCGATATTCACAACATGGAAACAGGTCGCCGTGCCCTCTTCCATGTCCTCATCGGCGTGGTCGGTTTGGCCTTGGTGCTGATGGGCGCTGACGCCGCAGGGTTGATTGAACACGCCCACTGAGCGATGCTTGTCATGGAGCCGCTGCCGATTCTCTACTCGTTTCGCCGCTGCCCCTACGCCATGCGGGCGCGAATGGCCGTCGTGCGCGAGGGCTTTCGAGTTGAACTGCGTGAGGTGGTGCTGAGGGATCGCCCCGAACACATGATGGAAATCTCACCGAAAGGCACGGTCCCGGTGTTGCAGCTGCTCGACGGGACGGTGATTGAGGAGAGCCTCGAGATCATGCAGCACGTGCTGGATTGGGAACTCAGCGAGGAGGAAGCCAACTGGGCGGAGCGCAACGACGGGGAATTCAAACACCATCTCGACCGCTACAAGTACCCCAACCGGTACGAGGGCGTGGAGGAAGACGAACACCGAGCCCTTGCGTCGGTGTACTTGAGCGACTTGAACACCCGCCTCGGCCAACAACCCTCGTTCTCAAACGCGCTGAGCGATGCGCTGTTCCCGTTTGTGCGTCAGTTTGCGAACCATGACCGAACGTGGTTTGATGCTCAGCCGTGGCCCCATCTTCACGCTTGGCTCGAGGCTTGCCTGGCCTCTGAGGCGTTTGGTCGTTGCATGGTGAAGGTGAAACCTTGGGTGTCCGGGCAGGATCGCCTCCTGTTCCCTCAAGCAGAGGGGCCCCTCTGATGAGACGGGTCATCAATCCGTACCCTCTGAGGCCACGTACCCGTCAAGACGATCCATCGGAGGGGGTAGAGAACGGTTGGCGTGCTGGTGCTCACGGCGTCTCAAAATACGGCGTCATGAACTCGAAGAGTTTCCTCGCCTGGGTTTCGGGTGTAAGGTCGAGCTGCTTGATGTGTTCTCGGCCAGCCGCCGACCACGCCGTTCGGTTTTGATGC
>Ga0222716_10000506_pt1 | contig 33675 bp, 46 predicted proteins | sample C33_13DmetaG_FD_165044 | JGI IMG/M metagenome (GOLD analysis project Ga0222716, IMG submission 165044) | Estuarine water microbial communities from San Francisco Bay, California, United States - C33_13D | ecosystem: Environmental > Aquatic > Marine > Unclassified | place: USA: California... | reverse complement strand
TAGATGTGTTAAGAGGTCAATGCTAGTAGTACCACAATAGGAACCTCGATATAATAATAACAAGAAGATAATAAACTAATATATATAACCCAATATGAATATTAAAGACCTAATCGAGCAACTAGAAGAGATCGCAGAACTTGCCCCTAATGCTGAGGTTCGATATGCCTCACAGCCAAACTATCCATTTGAGAATAGTATCAGAGAGGTATTATCATGGGACAAAGAGACTATGATTGATATAGAGATGGAGAACATCCAACAAGCGATCGAAGAGGATGGTGCAGAGCCAATGTCATATGAAGATAAGAGAGCATTAGCTAAAGATACTATAGAGCATGGAGGTGAGTGCGAGCCTGTAGTATATCTAGCAGAAGGCTCACAGATTGGATACCTTCCAGAAGGTCCTAAGGAAGCACTGTGCTGGTAAAGATTCTTTCATCAATGGACCTAGACATGTCCAGTAACTAAACTGTCTATCCTATACTTGAGTAAGTGTAGTAAGTCACTCACCATTCGCTACGGCTGTTCCACTCTCTGCACATTCGGGAACTCCAATATAATATAAGTATGATGAAAGTAAAAAATGTTATTGGATATAATGAAGTTGGTCTTGACTATAAATTGTGTGAAGAGATTTATGAGAATGGAAGTGGTAAGGATATTGAGGGTAGGTTTTTAGATGTTGAGTTTCTCAAGATTATTCTAGAGTCAACTATTGAGTGGGTTGAAGAAAGTTGTGAGTATTGTTGGTGGAAAGATAAATGTGTAATAATGCTTAATAGTTTAAAGAAGTTTGATGATGATGTGTTAGTGCAGTTTTAGGAACTCCAATATAATATAAGTATGATGAAAGTAAAAGGTTATAAGGTAGTTGAAGTTACAGATACAAATATTAATTTTGATGTTTGTGAAGAGTTATATGAGATGTCGACAGGAATGGATTTAATAGGAAGAGTTATTAATATAAGTTTTTGGAAGAGTGCCATTACAGACTTAATAGAAGATATGAAGGATGATGAAGAGTATGATAGTAAAGATGATTGGACTATTAAAGTGGAGAAGGTATTAGAAGAAGTTAATAAGTTGGAGAAGGGTTTGTATATTCAATTTTAGGAACTCTAGTATAATTAGGTATGAAAAACGAAACCACCCACAACTACGAATACAACTGCAACGATGGAACCGTAGCCGATGTTTACGGTGACAAAATGTCAGGAGTTGACGACTTCATTGATGAAATGAATATGCTCATTCAAGAGATTCGCCGCCTTAAAAAAGAAAATGTAGAGTTGCAAGATCAAATCGAATTCGACAACGGCAAACTGGGCGGCTTTTGTTAGTGTCCCTGCATTTCTTATTCATTAATAGCAATAGGAACTCTGATATAATATAAGTATGAACGAGCAACATTTATGGAGGGTAGGAATACTACCAGAATACGAATGGCAACCAAAGCCACGAGCTATGTATGTGGTGATGCCCACAAAAGAGAAAGCCAAGGATTACGCTGAAAAACATCTAAAGAAACCACTTAGAATTGGGAAGATATCACGGCTAGGAGAGCAGCTAGGGGGTTGCATGTTTCATGGATAACATTATGATGTGCTATTCGCATAAAAGGAACTCTGATATAATATAAGTATGAAAGAAATAAAAAAGACGTCGGCAAACGCCTCGCAACGCTCGATTGGGGGGATTGGGAACTATTACGGAGATCTGTCAGTAAAGACAGAGGGAGGAAAGCATTTCTGGAGCATATTCGATGCGTCTGGAAACCGCGATGAGGGCCATTCATGGGAAGAAATCCCCGCTGATCTTTTTGCCGCTCTGAATGCCTACGAGGATTCAAGGGAGTAATATATAACATTATGATATGCTATTCGCATAAAAGGAACCCTGATATAATAATAGTATGAAAGAGACAAATAAAGACATGAAAGAGACAAAGTTATTTAAAGCATTTGAATATAGAGACCCTGATAGAGGTTATGGCGCGCGCGCCTTACCTCCATTCAAGATGATTGAAGCTACTGATGAAGATGACGCTCGTAATAAGCTCAACATACATGATGGCTTTACTGGAGTGGAAGAGGTTGAGGAAGGCGACCGGGAAGAGCTTGTAAAAGAGCTTAAGGAGCTTGAAGAGAGGAGAGAGAAGATTAAAGATATGTTGATATGGCTCTGGATCGATAGGAACCCCCTGATATAATAAGATATGATGAAAAAAGAACTAGCAAAACGTGTATTGGAAGCTGTTAAGAGCAATAACACAGATCTACTCAGCGAACTAGGTGTAGAGGCATATGGTAATAAAGGTCGCTTCTGGACGACTACAGCATGTATTACTAATTTAGATAGTATCAAGGGTAAGTGTAACCCACGACTAGCATCAAACTACAGTGGCGTTGATGATATTGGATGCCCTAAATGCCTAGAGACTCTAGAACAACTAGCATACGGATAAGGAACTACGATATAATTAGGTATGCAAAACAAAAGATACGAATTCGTTTATACAGATAGTGAAGGAAACGATCAATGCAAATTCATTAACGCCTTATCATACGCTCGAGCATATGATAAGTTCTGGTCTATTATGGATGGAGAAGATATTAAAGATATAGAAGTAGAAGAACATACTCTTCAACCGGTAGAGGGACTAGAAGAAGTATATGAATGGGTACCAAGCCCTAGTTAAGATTTCATCATAAGCGAGGGGCAGGAATACATACATACACACTACTATAATATAGACAGCCTGCCTCTCGCACACCCCGCACTCTAGAGAGAACGGGTTGCTCAGAGAGAGACCCGCTCTGAGAGATCAAGCCACTAGAAAGGTATATATATAGAGAGAGGGAATAGAACTTCGGATAGGTCCATGCGATAAAAAATTTTTGTGCGCGCGCGGTTGTCCTTATATAGAAAATTTTTAGCGCGCGGCTCCTTCTGATATACCCGGATGGCCCTTATCTCTGCGGAGTCTCCGGTGGGGTAGAGAGTCTAAATACAGTACCCTTCTATTCACCCCGAAGGGGTATAAGAGGATATAACACTCCTATAGCATACTATATGCCCCCTTATCTATGAGAGCGGTATTCTCTTCGAGAGTCTCCGCATTATAGTAACGGGACGTATCCGGAATTCCGTTATCAGTATATCAGAGTATCGAGAACACGAGAGGGGCCCGGCAGGTGTAGATCGGTATAGTGGCGGGGATTTTTTTTGCGCGCCTGCGGCGCGTTGCTGTGCGGCCTGCGGCGGGTGGCTGCGGATGGGAACACCTATATAATAATAGTATGAAGATTAAAACGGATTGGAATTTTGTTGCCACGCTTTGCTGTATCGGCTTATTTGGTATTTTAATATGTGGAATGGCTAAATGGATTGATGAACAATCGCAGCGTATTGATACTCTAGAATTAGAGGTGATATCACTACAAGGATCAAAGCCCGCACGACCAAAGGTCATCTGGCATGGCAACACATATTAGCATAACACTAAAGCGTAGGCGCGGCTTGCCGTTGCCTATCGTGACAGGTTCTCACTCAGACGTGAAAAATAACAATGAAACCTTCAAAACTAATATACAAGATCGTGAACAGACGCGGCAACGGCAGCATGGAAATCGAAACAGGAACGCTACGCATCAAGATCATCAAGCGGGTAGCTAAGTTCGACGGATGGAGTGGGTATGATGCCTACGTGATGCAGTCAGACGGCAAATATCCCCGTTTCGCCTCGGTTCATGCTGGCCGATTCTCAACACTCAAAAGGAAACTAGAAAAACTAGAGGGTGCTAAAATTGTCTCAGAGAACGTCGAAGTGTCGCACGACGCGGAGCGGCGTTGTGACCACTGACTTGTTCTCCATTTTTGATATGAGACTCACGATACGACACCGAATCAGGATTGCATGGGAGGCATTGACCAGTCGAAGCGGTCACGCCCACCCTTCGCAAGAGAAGCAGCTTTCGACATTTCAAAGAGGATACGATGCGGGGATGAAGGATGCCGAGCTTTCAAGAAAACAACTCAGGGAAGACGCAGACCTTGCAGACATGGGGCGTCCACTCAAATTCCAATATCAGGAGAACAGCAATACTAAACTCTTGCAACTAAGATCTAGCAATTTGAAAAAACTGCTATAAATTAACAATATACAAACAACAATAAAAAAATGAAAAGACTACTAACAAACACTATACTGAAACTCACTTCAATTTTGAATATCGGTGGGCTGTTGAGGCACGTAAAAACATCACTCTCTCTTCTTTGGAGTAAGGGAGCAGTCATTACGTTACTACTACTATTACTATTCAAATATACCGGGCTAGGTGATGCACCATTTGCTGAGCTTATTTACGCAGGTATTCTTGTACTAACAGTTGCAGTTCTTGCGCCTATTATTCGCTTATTGGTTTTTGCTGAAGCGGCGAATTTAGCTGAGAGCGGTGGGGTTAAGGCACTTCTTAGAAAAAGGACCATCTCACCTGAGCTTATTCACTATTGGATTGCCACAGCAATCTCTTACACCGTAACACTGCTATGCGTCTCCTCGTTACTGTAACGTTACTCTTATTAGCACAATCCCTTCTCGCTTACGAGCGAGGAGAGGATTTGCGTGTTAAGAGATTTATCGAAGCTGAACCAAAGAGTGCCTATATCCCTCAGATTGATAAAGTAATCAGAAGGATAATGATCAATAAGTGTCGCTACGTACAAGTCGATAAACAAGCAAATACTCCATGGTACGTTATTGCAGCGCTACACAATATGGAAAGCAGTGGTAGTTTCCGGCACCATTTACACGAAGGGTCGCCATTAACAAGAAGAACACGTTGGGTTCCTAAGGGGAGACCTAAAACCGGAAATCCTCCATTTACCTGGGAAGAAAGTGCGATTGATGCATTAGCGTATGATAATATGGGTGATAAGAGATGGGCATATTTATTCGACACTCTATGGGCTGTGCAGTGTTATAATGGCACTGGCTATTGGAAATACCATAGAAGCACACCAACACCATACCTCTATTCTAAAACTTCAATCGAAAAGCCCGGAAAGTATGTCTCTGATGGAAAGTGGAGTAGCACTGCTCGATCAAAACAAATTGGTATTGCTGCAATCTGGAAAAGAATGCAGGATAAGAAGATTCTTAATTTCAGTTGCCTAAAATAGAGATAAGGAACACCGATATAATTATAGTATGATTGATATTAAGTTTAAGTGCGATAAGGCTGTTAATAAGAAGCTTCGTTCGTTTAATGTAGATAAGCGGAAGCTAGGATTGTTTCTCAACTATCTTGCTAATGATCTCGTACCGACGCGTAAGTATTGGTCTTACGATGTAGCTATTAAGGGTATTAAATCCGCAAGCTCCTCGTACTACTGGGGTGAAGATAAGATTGAGGTGGGTCTGATATCAGCTTGCTGCAATACTAAGCAGGAGAGGCGGGAATATTTTCTAACGTCCATTGCTCACGAGTTCCGGCATTGGGTGCAGGCTGTACTTCAGAAGGTGCCAGAGAAGAAGATTGCCTATTCCTCTAGAGATCTAATGGAGATGAATGATAACTACCTCAAGAATCCATGCGAGCTCGAGTGTCATGAGTGGGAAAAGCTGATGATTAAATTCGATGAGATGGTATAAATATTATTATGCGAGAAGAAGATACAAAGATTGCTGAATCATACCTCAACCAGGGCGCCATAGGTGGTATGCAACAACGCAATCCCAATAATGATAAATTTAGACCCGGAGACGATATCGAGAACTCCAATATAAAACAATTCTCCGGCTTAGTTGGTAGAGGTAAGGCTAATGCAGGTGGTATAATGTCGAGTGTTGATCTAGCCTCTGATAACGAGAATGAAGTATTTGGTGTTATCGATCTCAAGCATGAAGATACTATTAACACTCCTTCTAACCCTTCAATACTTATTACAGGTTACGGTAGAGTTAAGCTAGCTACATTAACAGATAATATACGTAGAGATCTAGCTGATCTATCAGAAGCACCTGTACTTGCTATCAGCTCTAAACTTATTGATCCAGATTCAGTATTAGTTCATAAGGTAAAAGCTCTCAGCCAAGTGATGCAACAAATGGATTCGCCTCAATATAAGCGTAAGATAACCCTTGCATCTCGCACAGCATAGGTTATAATGGTGTATGCAACACTATGAAGGTATGAATTACATAAACTGGAAAGATATTGACCAGTCTATTGAGGGTATTTTAAAGGAGCTACCTACCAAAAAGTTTGATACTATTCTTGGATTAGCGCGCGGTGGTATGATACCTGCTACGATCTTAGCTTATAAGACTGATTGTCACAACCTACAACAGCTCGGTGTACGTACTCGTGACGTAAAGAATATTCAATACTATGGTGCACCTCAATTAGCAGGTAATGTTCTCGTTGTTGATGATATTAACGACTCTGGTCTTACATTCTCGTCTGTAAAGGACTACATTCAGCATCACTTCGACCATGATGAAATTAAAACGATAACATACGCATCTCTTATCAGACGATCTAGTAGCTCATTCAATGAAGATGTTACAGGCCTTGTCGCTGATAATGATTCATGGTATGTCTTCCCATGGGACTAAATAATTGATTAAATAATTAAGTGAAAGCACGTCCATACTATTTTGAGATTAAAGACATGGTCGCGCAGTTTGTAGCTGCGTTTGACGATATCGTTATAGGTAGATTTAATAAAGATCGAGAAGAAGAGGACCGTATTAACGTTAGATATCTGTATGCACCTAAGCAGCGTGTAATGCACGATATTATCAACTTAAACAAAACAATCACTATACCTGCAGTAGCAGTTTCAATATCAAGTGTAACAAGAGATGCGACACGGGTATTCAACAAGATAGATGGCTTTTATTATAATGCGAACGCCGAGGGTAGTAAATCCGGGGATCAATATTCACGACATATTAAAACACCTATACCCATTAATTTAGAGCTTAATGTATCCATTCTAGCACGTTACCAGACTGACGTAGACCAGATATTGTCTAACTTTGTACCATTCTGTAACCCTTATGTCGTTATATCCTGGTACCTACCTAAGGCTTTTAATATGGCTGTAGATCAAGAGATTAGATCTGAAGTACTATGGAACGGTAATATATCAATGAATTACCCTATCGAGTTAACCGGTAATACAAAGGCACGTGTAACAGCAGATACATCATTCACGGTTAAGGGGTGGTTATTTAAAGATGAAGATCAACCAGCTGGTAATATATTTTACGTAGATCAGAACTTTGTATCGGAAAATCACATCACAGAGTATGAGTCAATGACCGGGGCATATATATCAGACCATTTAACCGAGTCGTTTGAAACATCTGCTTCACCATATGTTACTGGTCTGCTCGTCAACGGTGTTAGATTACAGGATCCTGTAGTATATGACACTGCGCCACCTGATGATCTCGAGATTAGCCTAGAGGGTATGAGATTTAACTTACTCGATGGCCTGGTACTATCAGCATCAGATACTAGCTCCCTAACTAGCGTTGATGTGTTTGATCAGTTTACGAGACAAGGACCTATATCCGGGCAGTCTATTAATTATACTGTCAATAGTGAAAACTCTGTTTCTGTAACACTACCTGTATCGAATAATCTTACAGGCACGTTTGCATTTGTACCATATAATAGTGCTGGCTGGGATACATCAGTTAACTCATATCTCTCTGCAACAGCTCCAGAAGGTGAGGATGGCAGGGGTAATAAGCCGATATATATAGAATTCCTCTAGTAGGTGCTTTATAATCACAAAAACAATATTAAATAATTAAGACTATGGCTGATAACGAAAAGAAATCATTTTTTAACTCGAACTTTATGAAGAGTGTAGCTAGCAGGTTACCTTATCAGACACCCAACGCGGAAGATCTTATAGGTGATCTGAACCCGAAGTATACAGAGTTTCAGGACACGGGAATTAGAAGAACAGAGGCGTTAGCTAATCAGTCAGTATTTTATAATAATGATTATAATAGTGTCGCTGCAGGTCAAGTTAGTAAGGAAGGTCAGTACGCTGAGCTTGTATATGCTAATATTGAAGAGAATAAATCCGGCAGATTACGCGATTATCGCATTATGGCTTCTTTTGCTGAGATCTCTGATGCACTTGATGAGATATGCGACCAAGTTATTAACGTAGATACTAACGGTGATATTATTAAGCTGAAATTTCGTAATACAGAGATAAAGGAGGAAGATCAGCTTCTTATCGAGAAAGAGTTTGAAAAGTATATTGACTACTTTTCTCTAGAGAGAAAAGGTTTCGAATACTTTAGACAGATGCTAGTTGAGGGTGAGGTATTCTTCGAGCATATTATACATAAAGAGCATACGAAAGAAGGTATACTAGGTGCTGTACAACTACCGTCAGATCTTATCGACTCAGTATATGATAATATACAGAATATGCTCATTAAAGGTTACATTCTACGTAAGCCTGTCTTCGACCCTAATAAGCCTGATAAGGTCGATAAGATGGAGTTTGTACCAATGGATACAAACCAGGTAACATATATTCATTCTGGTATATGGAACCAAGATAAATCATTCCGATTACCATTTATCGAAAACTCTAGAAGAGCTTATAGGCAGCTATCACTTGTTGAAGATAGTATTGTAATCTACCGTCTAGTGAGAGCACCTGAGAGACTGGTGTTTAACGTTGATGTAGGTAATATGGCGCCACCTAAGGCAGAAGCATATCTCAGAAAGCTTATTCAGCAATACTGGTCAAAGAAGACATTTGATGTTAACCAGGAGGGCGCAGTTCAGAAGTTTAACCCACAATCAATGCTCGACTCTTTCTGGTTCGCTAAGAGAGCTGGGTCTGATGGAACGTCTGTTACACAGCTACAAGGAGGTGCTAACTTAGGTGAGTTAGCGGATCTAATGTATTTCGTTAACAAGCTCTATAAATCATTAAAAGTACCGGTTAATAGGCTTAACTCAGAATCGGGTGTTTCGGATGGTAATGAGATACTACGAGACGAGCTTAAGTTCGCTAAGTTTATCATTAGATTGCAGCAGCAATTTGCAGCCGGTCTTAAGAATGGCTTCTTAACTCATCTCGAGCTTAGAGGTACTAAGGCCAAGTATGATATTAAAGAGCAGAATATACATCTCGAATTTAATGTACCAACAAACTTCTTTGAGTTAAGAGAGAATCAGAAGCTCGAACTAAAAGCGGCTAACTATAATAGCTTAGCAGCCAATGAATTTATATCTGCTACCTACGGCCAGAAGAAGTATCTTGGCTGGAACGAGAATGATATTAAGGCTAATAGAGAGTTACTACGTAAAGACGCTGAGTTTCAGTGGGAGCTACAGCAGATAGCTGGTGGTGGTCCAAACTGGAAAGACGAGCTACAGGTCGCTGGTGACGCTATGGGAGATGAAGCTGCTGCATTACAGGGTAGTACACCAGCTGGTATAGCACCTGATTTCGGTGGCGCACCGGCTGATACTGGTGGTGGTGCTGATACCGGTGATGAGGCGGCCGGCGATGCTGACGCAGGTGGTGATGCTGGTCCCGCAGAGCCTGCTATTTAAGTAATTAATTTAAGTAATTACCTACATATATAGATATTTATCTGTATAATTAGGGTAATGCTTGTATGTATACCTAAATATTATTAATGGCTAAATGTGACATAAAACCAGTTTCAGCGTTTCAGAGTACGAATCTTAGCAGTAAGATCGACACTTTTAATGAGCTGAGTGATAGGATTCTCAATACATTAGGCTACCCTTTTGTTAATATTGAGATTCACAGAGACAGTCTCTATACTAATATACAGATTGCTGTTGAGATGTTCACTAAGTTCGCCGGGTATACTCAAGAGTACCTCTTATTTGATAGTGATCTATATGTTTTAAATCAAGGCATTAAGTTAGATCACCTCTTTACTATTAATACTATCGATACATTCGGTCAAGATTATTTAGACGATGTAAAGTCACCGGATTTTACAAATAGACTCGAAAATAAACAAACTAACGCTACATATGTTGCTGCATCAGCGATACCCTCAACATCATTTACAACGAGTAGCGCTCTCTCAACAGTCTTTACTGAAGGTAATAGCCTATCTGCAAATGATGTTATTGATGGTACCATATATAACAAGATCATTGAAGACATACCATCTTTGAGTAGTTCATTTATAGTACAGCCTGTTAAGTCCTTTAGTATCTTAGGTTCTGTATCAGGTGCTGATTCACCTAACGTTGATGCTTCATACTTCAATAGCTATGACTACGATGTAATGGACTACAGAAAGGTTATAGCTGTTCAAGACTTCGAAGAAGGTACGTCATCAGGTATCAATCAGCTATTTACTATTGAACAGACAATGGCTCAGCAGACATATTTCAGTTATGCTATGGGTAGTTATGGGTTTGATTTAATTAGCTGGTACGTTCTTAAGGATTGGATGGAGATGAGAGAGAAGCTTCTTGCTACTAAGCGTAGTTATACGTTCGATGACCGTACTCAGATGTTAAGAATGTATCCTCAGCCACGGTCTGGTAGTGGTTCATCTTCAAGATTCTATGGTGTTGTAAGTTGCTCCGTTGAACGACCTATAAGAGATGTTATTAGAGAGCATTGGGTATATCAATATTCACTAGCATTAACTAAGATCACAGTTGCAAATATCCGCGGTAAGTATGGTACAGTAACCTTATTTGGAGGTGGTAGCCTAAACTCCTCTGATCTTATGACGCAAGGTTTAGCGGAGAAGGCAAGTCTTGAGACTATGCTATATGAAGGTGCTCCAGGATTGGGTGATAATGAACCACCTATGTTCTTTGTAGGTTAGTGAATGAAGAAGAGTAAAAAATATAGGCAAGGTCGGTATAAGCCTATTAATAGAGAGAAGTATGTTGATAGCTCGGACCCAGTTTACAGGTCTAGTTGGGAGTTAAAATTTTTTAAATGGGCTGATTCTAATAATAGAGTGCTCAAGTGGGGCAGTGAGAGCATTATAGTACCTTATATAAGCCCGCTAGATGGTAGGGTACATAGGTACTTCGTTGATAACTTTATATTATTTCTTAATAGAGATAATAAACCAATGAAGTATCTTATTGAAATAAAGCCCAGTGGTTCGGTTACTAGACCAAAGACAACCAAGTCGAAAAAGAAAACTACCCTGATTTATGAGCAGCGTACATGGGTTGTAAACCAGGCAAAGTGGGAAGCGGCTAAGAGATGGGCAGATCAAAAGGGATATGAGTTTCTTATCTTAACAGAAAAGGAATTAGGTATACGGTAAGTTTATATAAAATTTACATTTATAGTAGAAAAATAGTACACATCCAATAAATAATTTGTATATATGGGATTAAATCTAATAGTCGAAACACCAGCTCCACGTGAGTCCTTCGAATATGTCGTTGAAGAGAGCACTACCAAAGGTAAGCAAAACCTCTTTATTAAAGGCCCTTATATGATGGCTGAAGATGTTAACCGTAACAAGCGTATCTACTCTCTCAATGAGATGAAGGATGAAGTATCACGGTATGAAGAAGAAATGGTTAAGCCTGGTAGAGCAATGGGTGAACTCAATCACCCGTCAACTGCTGATGTAGATTTAGAGAGAGCATGTCATATTGTAACAGAGATGTCTCAAGACGGTAATGTCTTTTACGGTAAGAGTAAAGTACTATCAACACCAACAGGTTTAATTGTAAGAAGCCTTATTAATGATGGTGTAAGAGTTGGTATGAGCTCTAGAGCGTTAGGTCAACTAATTCCTGAAAGCAATAGCGGTGTTAATCGTGTAAAAGATTTTAAATTAGTAGCAATCGATTGTGTTGCTGATCCATCCTTTCCAAAAGCGTTTGTTAATGGTATTCTTGAAAGTAAGCAGTACGTACTTAACCAGTACGGGCAGTTTGAAGAAGATTATGGTAATTTTGAAAAGACAATCGCGACTATGCCCCTTAAGAACCAAGATGCGTTTTTGAGAGAGAATATGCTAAAATTTATTAAAGGTCTATAATATATTATGAGTCAACAAGATACAAAAAAAGAAATCGTTAGATTCATTGATAGAATCATTAATAAGGAATATAAAACTGCTAATTCTCATTTAAGTAAGGCAATAAGCGGGAAAATTAAGACTAAAATGATAAATAATAATACAACGATCTTTTAACCTATGCAAAATATTTCCGACATCTTAAGAGAAGCAACAAACGGTCAAGTCGATGAAGTCGTCTTAACTGATATTGAAAACGCGTTCAATACACGCTTAGAAGAAAAATCTAAGCTACATGTTGATAAAGCCTTGCTTGAGCAAGATGAGCTTTACTCAGCTAAACTCGAACAACTCCTCGAAGCTATTGACACAGATCATTCTGCTAAATTAGAGAAGGTTGTTAAAGCTATTGATAAAGATAGAGTAGCAAAGCTTAAGGCTGTTATTACTAAGTATGAAACCAATTTAAATGAAGATGCTGAGGTATTTAAAGCTCAACTAGTTGAGTCCATTTCCGATTACCTCGATGCATATTTAGAAGAATCTGTACCGGCTGCTGAAATTAAAGAAGCAGTTAGAAACAAGAAAGCAATCACTGTACTCGAAGGCCTACGCCAGCATTTAGCAGTAGATAGCGCACTTGAAAAGAAGAGCATTAAAGATGCTGTTTCTGACGGTAAAAACCAAATTAATGAAGCCAATAATAGGCTTGAGTCTGCACTTCACGAGAAAGATGCTGTATTAGAAGAACTTAATGATATTAAGTCTAATCTTCTTATTGAACAGAAAACATCTGGCCTCGACGAAAGAACAAGTAAGTTTGTTAAGAAGATGCTCAACGGTAAGTCTTACGACTACATCGCTGAGAACTTCGATTACACTCTACAGTTATTCGGTAAAAAAGAAGAGCGCAGGCTTGAGAGCCTTAAAACAGAAGCTTTAAAAGATACTTCTAAGTCCGATGTACTCCAGGAGAAAGTGGTTGTTGAATCAACTGCCCCTGCTAGTCCGTACATGACTGAGCTTAGTAAGTACTAAAGATTTCTCCTGTAGATGTTTCTCATGAGTTACCTGGTATAGTTGCTTGCAATTAATACCTTGGGGTCGAACACAAAAAAACTTTATATACATTTGTATATAATTTAACGAAAGGAAATTAAAACTATTATGAATTCAATCCGCCCATCACAGGCTTATATTGACGAATCTAGAGCAGCTTCCCTCTTAGAAAAATGGGCACCAGTATTGGACTATTCTTCTAAGTCAGTTGCACCTATCGAAGACAGCCACACTCGTCTCAACACTGCTATGCTTTTGGAAAACCAAGAGCAGTGGTGTATCGAAGAGAATGGCCCTAACTACACACCAACCAACGGTAACGTTGCTGGCGCTGGTGGTTCTATTGGAACCGGTCAAACCACAGGACGTTCTGCGTTCGGTACCCCTGGTACTGACGAGTACGCTCAAGGTGACTTCCGTCTTCCAAAGATCTTGATTCCTATGATTAGACGAACTTTCCCCGAGTTAATCACTAACGAGATTGTTGGTGTGCAGCCTATGGCAGGTCCTGTTGGACTTGCATTTGCTCTTCGCTATCGCTATTCTGGGGAAACCCTTGGTACTGGTATCGACGGCAAAACAGGCGCTGGTAATACCCCTGCCCTTCAGAGTGACATCCTCACGGATGCCCAAGGTGAAGAAGCTGGGTATAACTACCTGCAAACTGCATACACTGGTACATCCTCTCTGTATCTCTCTGGTATCGAATCTTCGATCGATGAGTACAACGTAGACAAGCTTATCTCAGACAGAGATAGGGGTGTAGCTGCTATCCTCAAGAACTTCGAAGTTACTGGAAATATTCCATCCTTTGAAGTATCCTTTGAGAAGACAGCAGTTGAAGCTGGAACACGTCGCCTAGGCGCACGCTGGTCAGTAGAACTTGAACAGGACCTTAAAAACATGAATGGTATCGATATCGATACTGAATTGACAAACGCTATGTCGTACGAAATTCAGGCCGAGATCGACCGTGAGATGTTGGTTCGTATGATTCAGGTTTCACTTGATGCGGGCCCTGACGCCGGTTACTCCATCTGGAGTCCTGCTTCCGCCGACGGTCGTTGGTTAGTAGAACGTAACCGTGATTTCTATCAAAGACTTATCATCGAAGCGAACCGTATTGCTGTACGTAACCGTCGTGGCGCTGCAAACTTTATTGTTGCAACACCTCGCGTATGCGCTATCCTAGAGATGCTCCCTGAATTCCAGTGGGTACCTGTACAGGGTAATGTTAACACACAGCCTGTCGGAGTAGCTAAGATCGGTAATCTTGGTGGACGTTTCAATGTTTACCGTGATACAAGAACTGATGGTAATAACATCGATGCAGCTAATGCAGAGAAGCCTGAGTATGCCCTATTGGGTTACAAGGGACCTGAGTTCTATGACACAGGTATTATCTATTGCCCGTACATCCCGGTTATGGTTCAGCGCACCATTGGTCCTAACGACTTCGCACCACGCGTAGGCTTGCTTACACGTTACGGAGTTGTTGATAACATCTTTGGAGCTAACCTCTACTACCACACTATTCTCGTTACTGGACTTGGGACTTCATTTACACCTGCATCTAACAGCGTGTATTTCTAAGACTTAGACACAGTATAAGATAAACACTTAAGGGTATCGGCTTTCGCCGATACCCTTTTTTTATGTTAATATGTATTATTAGGTTTACTGCTTTGACGTCTTGATATGCACCTTCTTAGGATCCATCAAAGTACCGGCCATAGCATTAGCTACACTTTCAGCTGACGCTCTAACAGGGTTAATATCAATACCGCCTCTACGAGCATATAGACACATTACACCTAACTCAGTAGGTTCAAACACCTCCATTAGACGCTGGTAAATACATTCGCAGATCTCTTCATGGAAGTGACACTCATCTCTAAACGAGATAATATACTTTAGCAATGCAGCCTTATCAACCACATGCTTAGACTTCATATGAATCATTACATCACCCCAGTCAGGTTGAGACGTTACTCGACAATTACTCTTAAGCAATGCAGAGTGATACTTAACTTCAACGTCAGTATCACCAGATACTTTACCTTCTAAAAGGAGCTCAGGAGTTTCGTTATATACAGTATATACTGCATCCTTATCACACACCTGATCCTCGATGGTATTATACTCGTCTAGGTCCCATTCGTCATGAGCACATACATCATACTGGTCGATTGCACCAGGTTCGAAGAAGTTAACAGCTACATCAACCTCGAGTAATTTACTAAGGTCATCGCTAACCTTAGAACCGAATTGCGCGATCGCTTCTGCCTGAGTACCTTCAAACTGCGTCATATTAAAGGAGTTAAGGTATAGTTTAATACTCTTACTCTCAACAATATACGGACTATTGCAGTCATACACAATCTTCACGACACCTGTAACCGGTCGACCGTTACTCATAAGAAAGGAACACTCATACGCATTCCACGTATCACTCCCAACAAAGGGTAAGTCACCTTCAACGATACCCAGGTACCCTCTATTATTTGATCGAGGTTCCTTGACGAGCAATTCAGGGTCATACTGACTCTTATACTGCGACGTCTGTCCTAGGTGCTTACTAATTCTACTATTATCTAGTTCTTTATTTGCCATAATTTTCTATTTCATTATATATTACTTTCATACGATCTTCAACTGATCCTTTCAATCTAACAACCTTAGTTGAGGCTTCAGCCGAACCTAAAAACTCGTTAAATATATCAATAATCTCATTTCTAAACTCCACGTTAATGCTTCTCTCCCCATCGTCAATCAATGGGATATCAGGTTCAGTGTAGAATACTATATCTATCTTATCAATAAGCTTACGGTAAAGATATGAAGCATGCTCCAATACCTCATCACTTACCCTGTTCTTCGAAAACTGATAGCACGTATATACGATACCATCTAATATACATCTATCCAAGACAGCATCGCGATCTCTATACATAAGATAGTTATGCATATGTCGATTTAGGATAGCCATCTGAGTAAACTCATCACCGCTCTCATTAATAGATAGCCCATACGTCTTTTTAACCCACCTAGTTACCTCAGGTTCAAATTTATATGACTTAAATTTATCATCATTCCTACATCTCTCAAGAAGAGTAGACTTACCCGTACTTTGCGCTCCTGTAAAACTAACTATCATTTTATTGTATAATATTTTTAAATTGCATAACGTTATAGTAGATAGCTTCCTTCTGAGTATCAGTTACTTCATGATCGATGAGATCAGCTAACTTAATAGAAGGCTTATCTGTTAACCCTAGATTACCATTATAACGGAGTTCCTTAATACCAGCAACCACAGGATTAGAAGTATCAACTGTTCTAATATTCTTGATATCACTATAGTGCCCGAACTCAGCAGCAAGTGAACACCCTAGGAGGTGATGAGGCTTCTGCCAGTTCCATACACCATCATTAATAAGGTCTCTAATAAACTTCTGTCGACCAGTAGACCAGCGCTCTAGTTCTGTACCGCCCCTACCTGTCGCAATATAGTAACTATAATCAAAGCTGATAGCAATATAGTCAGCATGCCTTGACATATACTGATAACACTCTACTAGCTCATCATACGTACGCCCTTGTACCACACCTATTTTCAGACCAGGTAGATCGGCATACTCTTTAGAGAACTCAGAGAAATCAACCATCGTCTGATAACCATCTTCTAATACATCAGGTACAATGTAATATGTCGGTCTTAGTTCTTTTACGTATTCAGCAAATTTAACACTATCGAATGATTTACCTAATTCAAATATACTATTATCCAGTAAAACCTCTCTTCCACACGCTATTGATCGTTTAAAGAACTTTAGATAATCTGGATGAGTCTCAAATAAATGCACTAGCGCATAATCGTAATCATTATATGTAATCGACTCCTCAAGCATAGATAGAGGAGTTTCGTGGGATATCATCTTCGTCATACACTTATTATACAGGCTAAACCACATATATCAAGTAAATAATTATATGGCTTTTAGTATACCCGATATTCCAATTCCTGAAGTTCCGGATCTTTGTAACACGTTACCAGTTGATGATATAGCCTCGAAGCTTACCGGAGCGCTGCCTTCACAAATAAGCGGGCTACCAACCGACCTCAAGGATTCTAAGGTCGATGAGGTTGTAGCATCATTAACACCAGATATGGAATCTCTTGTAAGTAATGCTGTTGATAACTATAAAGATGCACAAACCGGTCGATTACCTGAAATGCCAGACATCGGCAATATTCAAAGTGCAGCGACGAACGTCCTCAATGGTGATATACCTGATCTTGGGGAGTTAAAAGCAAAAGCATCTGCCGCGATTTTCGATAGTATTGAAGAAGCTGCGAGAGGGGCGTTGGATATGATGAAATCACTAAAAGATCAGAAATTGGAGTTAAGAATCGGATCTTTTGATTTTCTAAAACAGCAAAAAGAGTGTGTATCGGCTGATATAACTAAAGACGCAGAAACAGCTTCATCTCTAGGGAATATGCTCGGTGACGTTACTTCAAGCGTTAGTAAGCTAGCGAATGTTGATTTACGCAATTTCGGTGCAGATTCTTCGATACTTGAGTCGGCAAAGAGTTTAATATCCAGTGACGTGCTTCAAAAAGCTGCTACAGCATTAAAGACTGGTGCTACAACTGCTGAGAGAAAGGAAACTACATCCGCTGTTCTATTAAATACACAATCTAGAGTACCTAGTAAAGGTATCGGTAAAATGGCAGGCGGCCCTGGTTCAGCTGTACCGGGAGCAACGGCTACCGGCGCTAGCAGTACAGGTGCCTCTCCGACACCACTCTTAAGTGCAAAGGCTTATAAATTGATACTAGATTTCGAGGTAGGTGGCGGCGCTGGTTATTATAACGCTAGGCTCAGCCGACCTTCTTGGCCTGGTGTACAGTCTGGTGTTACAATCGGAGTCGGTTATGATCTAGGTTACTATAGTAAGAGTGCTTTTGCTCTAGATTGGCGTGACCGGTTAGATCCAGATGACTTTGCGCGTCTCGAGCGTTGCGTAGGTCTCAAGAAAACGGCGGCAAAAAACGCTTTAGGTTCAGTAAAGGATATAGTAATACCATGGGCTCAAGCGGAGCAGGTATATGTTAATAACACTATACCAACGCAAGTTAACCGGACTAAGTATACATTTCCACGTGCAATTCAAGCCACGGGAGGCCCGGGTAGATTAAATGCTGATGCCTTCGGTGCCTTGGTTTCACTGGTATTTAACCGCGGTGGTTCGCTGAGCAGCTCGTCAAGTAGAACGGAGATGAGAAATATACACGAGGCGCTTATAGGTAATATACCTGTAGCGGACATTTACGGGTATATAGCTACTCAGCTTACGAACATGAAAAGAATATGGCCTTCAACAAGAGGGTTGCAGCGAAGGAGAGATGCTGAAGCAGCTCTCGTTTTATCAGCTAAACCGTAAACCATAGCAATGTAACTACTTTCTTTTAAATATTAATATGGGGGAAAAGGATGAAAAAAAGAAATTCGGTAACTACCTAGGTGTTGTTATACAGAATAACGACCCGGATCAATATGGTAGAGTTAAGGTCTTTATACCGCACCTTACATCTATTTCAGACTCTTCATGGCTCGATGGTCAGTCAGATAGGAGCATTGATAGCATTTTAGGTGATAATGTAAACAGAGATACTTCTCCTATATTAAATGAATTAAAACAAATACTACCATGGGCTGAATACGCAGGTCCATTAGTGGGTGAGAGTGCTACTGGTAGATTTAATAATTATAATGAGACGGGCACTAAGTCGTACTCTAATTTTTTAAGCACTATAACAGAAGGTACATCTGGTGCGGATGGTAATGCTCCGAGCTCTCTATATGATGAAGAGGTAACTTTTAACGATGCCTTTAATACAGCAGAACACTACGCGAATAGACCTAACCCGTTAACTTATAATTACCATCCCAATGCATATAATAATGCTGCTAGAGGCTCGTTCTCTATACCTGCTGTAGGCGCACATGTATGGGTATTCTTTAGAGAAGGTAATATTCAATTTCCAGTATATTTTGCTAGTAGTTACGGTCAAGAGGACTGGGCAGGTATATTCGGGGATAAAGGTGTTAATGATTACCCAGGTACATATGAAAATCGATCCACTGGTACAACAGACGATAACGATGATACAAACACTTATAGAAATAAATATGTAATAAACCAAAAAGGAGGGCAACTCGAGTTTGTAAATACGGATTTAGGTGAAAAGGTTATATTAGGCCAATATTCAGGCTCACACTATGAGATGAATAACCATGCTACAATTGAACTAGCAACAGCAAATAAAAACACCCTCGTTCAGAATGACTACTACGAGACCGTAAATGGATTTAGAAACGAATTCACGCAGAAAGATTTTGATGAAATAGTTTTAAGAGACAAATACAAAAAGGTCGGTAACCTAGATAGAGCCTCCGTCCAGGAATGGAAAGATATTGTTGGACCTATTCAGGAATTTAAGCAGCTTTTTGAAATAAAAAGGACAGGTAATAACGATATCAAGAGCCCCGATGGCTTTATAACGTTGAGTAGAAATAGTGACCTTCAAGAACAGGTCGGTGATTTCGGACCTAATCCAGTGGGTAAAGAGGTGATACCTACCTTAGCCGGTCAGTCAAACTCATCCCCTGGAGCTCTTGGTACATATGTTAACGAGAACGAGGTAGTATTAACAGGTACTGCAGCTGGTCCAGCTGGCCAATCCCCCTCTGTATCTGAACCGAGCCCATCAACAGAGGGTGGTTCATGGGAGATAGACGAGAGAAAAGATCAATTAAAAGAAGTTATTGATGCTAGCATAGAGCAATTAACTACTGTCGAGCAGGGACTAGGTATTGGTGGTAGTGAGATTATTAATATTACAAAAAATAAGGTAGAGACTATTGGACTCGAGATGAATGACTTTGGTAGTATTAGATATGACCCTATCGGTAAACTTACTAGCAGTGAGGTAAAGTCTTCAGCTGGTACTGTTTATATAGATGGTGAGGGTACACCTCTTGTCGAATATGTACATGTACAGGACTTACCCGGTGGTACATCAACTCTTAATGTTTCAAATAGATATAATGTCATCGTAGGTGCTGGTGGGTTAAATTTAAAATCATACGGCCCTACAAATGTTGTCGGTACCATTACAAACGTGACCGGGGAACAAGTTAATGTTGGATCCTCTAATGAAGTCAATATTGATGGTCAGGTAGTTAATATTTCAGCTGACATACTTAGATTGAGGAATAAAAGACAGCGGCAGGTACTAGTCGATGGAAGCTTAGGTGTATCTAAGAACGTTCTTATAGGTGGTGGTATGCTCGTAGAAGGTGAGACATACTTACAGCACGTGACCGCGCCGAGAGAATATCAAGTAACAGAAGATACGAGGGTGCGTCTAAAGTCTGGTGCAACCTTCCAGGCATCGATGGTTGGTTCAGTTGGTGCAAATGCATGGGATGGTACCATTACAATCGGATCTAACGACATAATTATTGAAGACCATAATCATGCGTTCGCGAACCTACCTTTAACACTCAAGGATACAAATAATAGTGTTAGAGAGGCAGCTGCGGCACTGAACGGCGATGCAGCTAGATCCACTGCTAATCCAAGGGAGAATGGTGCAAAATAATCACTGTTTTTATTATTAATTAACCTTTTCTAATTAAATATTGGCATGACAAAACCACGCCGTGCTGTAAGTACTGTAAAGAATTTTATTGATAGTTTCAACTTCGCTACGTTTGTTATCGCAATGTCTGCTGCCACTGCAGCTCTATGGCTCAATAGCAAGTATGTAGATAGAACAACGTATAGCAAGGACAGAGAGATCCTGTTATTAAAGGTTGATAATCTCGAAAAAGAGACTGAATCAATCCGGTTCCTTGTTAGTACAAACGAAGCTCGTGGGACGGAACTGAAGGCCTTAATCATCAAGATTGAGCGTCTAATATCTAAACTTATTACTGATGATGGTGAAATTATACCACCTAACGTGATAAGGCAATTAGAGATTGATATTGCAGAGATAAAAAGAGATATTGTCTATATAAAGAATTTAAAAACGCCCACCATCCAACCCTAGTTTAATATTTATATATGTTCTCCCTGCTTAGTTTTATTTAAGCTTTCCCGGTATTACTTTTTGCCTATTTTGTGACTTTAGTTAATATATAAAAAAATGCCCCTCTATATTAATATAGAGGGGCATTTTTGTTTAGGTTAGGTTAAAATTTAAACAAAACACCTGCATGGATAGACTTATCGAAGTTCTCACTCAAGGCGAATGTATTGCTACCATATACTACGTCATCGTTATCGAGCCAGTTAAACTGTACATATACAAGAGCTGTTTCATTGATAACTGTTTCAAGTCGAGCGTATAGTTGAATATATTCAAAACTTTCTTTGAGACCATAACTTTTACCGACTTCACCACCTAGAATTAGATCGAAATAGGACGATGTAAATGTCTTAGATACATTTAGAGCGGGTGTATAAATTACTCGTGTCGATCTATCAATTGCATTACTACCATTCTCTAAGCTTAGAGATAGTGTAGCATCAACGAAATCACCGGTAAGAGCGGAAGATATATCATACTGCCCGGCCAGTTCAAAGGTAAAATCGGAACCTTCTATTTTATGAGCTACTATACGTGTATCAATATCACCGATTGTTGTGTTTAGCTTTGTACCTAAGGATAGGTGAAGTTGATCACCGCTACTATCGTTTACGAGCTCAATATCACCAACAATACTAAAATTCTGGAAGGTGCCAACTCCAGACGATAACTTGATGTAAGGTGCATCTGCTGCGCCTACCTGTCCTCCGGAGATGCGCTGACCGTAATAACCGAACTCGGACCGGAAGGCGTCCTGACCGCTTGCCATTGCTACAGTAAGCAGTGAGAGGACGATAGATTTAATTGTATTTTTCATATTCATATACACACATTATAGTATATAAATCAATTAAATCTACTTTTTTTATAGCTCGAATTCATCAAAATCAGATGAATCAATCTCAGTATCTCTGGCACCGATCTTATAAGAGCTAATTTCAGTCTCTTGCGGAGCTACCTGCACCTTTGAGCTATCTGTGAAGCTATTTAACCAGCCTCCGATAGGGTTGGTAGGAGCATCAAATATCTTGTCATATCCAAGAGACTTAAGCCTATTGTTAGCTAACCACTCTATGTAACCTCCTAGCATGTCTGCATTTAGTCCTAGGAGAGAACCGTTTGAGAAGAGATATTCGGCCCATTTTTTCTCATTCTCTACAGCAAGACCGTACATATCATATACTTTCTGCTCGTTATCTTTGATAATATCCTGAAAGCCTTCGTCTGGATTATCGCGCCAATTCTTCATAATATTCTGAGTAATAGCAGTATGTAAATTTTCATCACGGGCAATTAGACCGATAATTTTTGAAGTACCCTCCATTTTACCTTTATATCCGAAGAAGAATGAGCATGCAAAAGAGGTATAGAAGGCTAATCCTTCTGTAATTTGAGTACTCAATATAGAGTTAAATATTTGTTGCTTCATACAGCCCTTATCATCACCTAGTAATGCATTATATGAGCTACTAATCTCTTGCGCTCTCTTAACGATTTCTTTGTCCTCGAGAATAGAGTCAAAGAACGCAGTAGCATCTTTCGCAATATTCTGCAGAACGTATGTATATGAATAACTATGAATAGTCTCAAATCGTGCCCAAGATGTCATACATATTTCGAGCTCTGGATTAGATACATAATTTTTGATGTTATGAATACTCCTAGAAAGCATACTATCAGTCATAGTCTGCCATCTGAGATTGCTATTGAAAATAAATCTTTCAGTATCTGTCAGATTCTCATAGTCATTACGATCTTTTGTAAGAGATACCTCTTCTGGTAACCAGTGAAACTCTTCTTGCTTTCTCCACAGCTCAAAGAACTTTGGATATTTAAATCTATCATACCTCTGTAAAGATAGGTCTTCTCCTAGAAACATAGGCTGCTTTGTTGTATCGATGTTTTTTGTATTAAGCACGGTGTTCATTTTTAAATTGTTTTTGTTAAAGGTTTTATATAGCGCACGCTCCTGATTCGCATCCGTCATCAACTGCATCTTCTCCGGAGGTCTGCTTGTCTCCATCATCAGTATTCAGATAGTAACCAGTACGCCATCCGAGTTTATAAGAAAGTAACAATTCCTTAATTACCTTAGAGTCTGGTAGAGCTCCATTATCGTAATGAGCGTAGTTATAGTATATATTAGCACTAATACTCATATCGACCCATTTCTGTAGAGCACCTACAATCTTAATAAGACCTTCATTACTCTCCATATCATACGCTAAAGTATATTTACTTTTATACGATGAGTAGTTAGGTACAATAACGGGTAACGTCCTCGCCTTCGATTTCTTATATGTGATAAAGGATCTAACTGGTTCGATTCCATTTGTAGAGCACTGAATAACAGAAGAACTCTCGCACGGCATTATTGCTGATACAGTACTATGTCTCAAGCCAAACTCTTTAATTCTTGCTCTAAGTGATTCCCAGTCCATAGAATTCTCCCTGGTTACAAACTCATCAATATCCTTTTTGTATGTATCGATAGGTAGCCATCCTTTAGAATATTTAGTTTCGTTGAATTTAGAACATGCACCTTTTTCTTCCGCTAGCTTACATGACGCACTCAGAAGATTATACTGTACCTTTTCCATCAACTCATCAGCAACGTTAGGTGCTTCATCATCTTCATACTTAACACCTTTCTTCGCGAGATAAGCCGCGAAGTTTGTAATACCTATACCGAGTGACCTTCTATTTTTTGTAAAGTTCTCAGCAGCGGGTAGGAAGTAGTCTTGATAGTCGATGAGTTGGTCTAGAATACGAATAGTAATATCACATACCTTTTCCATCTCAGCATCAGACTGAATCTCTAATACATTAATGGCTGATAAAATACATATACCGATCTCAGCATCAGCATCAGTAGTTTCCTGTAGGGGTTTTGTGGGATGTAACACCTCGACACATAAGTTAGTCATCTTGACATCTGTATCCCACGCTGATCGCTGATTGCAGTGATCGATGTTCATGTAGTAGATTCTACCTGTTTCTACACGCTCTTTAACAAAAAGAGACATTAAAGAGCGAGCTTTGACCGTCTTCTTAAACTTTAACGATGTCTTACGCTCGTACTGCTCATATAGTTCATCGAAGTTCTCGTGCCCAAACGCATCATATAGGTCCTTTGCTTCGTTCGGAGAGAATAAAGTGATGTCTTCATTTTTGAGAAATCTCTGGTAAAATAACTCACTGAATTGAATACAGTAGTCTAGCTTTCTAACACGGTTATCATCAGTACCAGAGTTGTTCTTAAGTACTAGCATATCCTCAACCTCGTAGTGCCAGAATGGAAAGTTGACTGTTGCGGATCCACCTCTAATACCATTCTGATGACAAGACTTAACGGTAGACTCCATTAACTTGAGAAACGGAATAACACCTGTATGTAAGACTTCACCATTTCTAATTGCAGAGTTAATGGGCCGTACTCGCCCGATATTTAAACCTATACCATATCTAGACCCGGTTGCGAACCCAGCGGCAGCAGATGATGAAAAGATAGAGGGTAAAGTATCGTCAATATCAATCAAACAACAAGACGCATACTGTCTAATTTTTGTACGTACACCTGCCATTAGAGGTGTAGGTATGTTGATCTTAAACTTAGAGAAGTAGTCATATGCTTTCTTTACATACGCGATGCGCCTGTCACCTGTATACTGACCGAAGCATACCATAGCAATAATCATATAAGCAAATTGAGGGGTTTCGTAGAGCTTTCCGGTAGACCTGTCTTGAATAAGATATTTGTCGCATAACTGTCTCATGCCTGCATAAGTGAAGCTCTCATCGCGACTATGATCAATATACTCATTGAGTTTATTAAGTTCAGTCTTACTATACATCATTAAGATATCCTCATCATATACATCATGGTCGTGTACGTTCTCGTTAATAAAATCGCTGAGCCTAGGCGGGTTTTTACCGCCCCATACCTCTTTGCGTAGATGGTACGATAGCAGACGTGCAGCGACATACTGGTAATTAGGTGAGTTAAGACTAATTAGATTAGCGGCAGAATCAACTAAACCGTCATGTATCTCAGCTGTCGTCATACCGTCTTTCTTCTGTAGATTAGCATTAATTTCGATATCAGATACTGTTACCCCTTTAATACCCTCCACAGCCCACTCAATAACTCGGTGAATCTTCTCTACGTTGTAGGGAACTACCTCCCCGTTTCTTTTCACAATGTTCATATATACGAGTTTATTTACTTTATTTTGTTATGATTAATAGTTTAAAAGCACCAAATCTTTGAAAATTAAATTCATCTTCATTTAGCTCAAGTAAGTGCTGTAGTATCTTCTTGTCGTCAATAATAGGGTTATCTGTTAGGTGTGTAAATGCGTTAAAGTCAATAGGAAAAATATGCTTATTCAGATACGAATATGCATCATTACATGTCATGTTGTACTCACCTAATATCTGCTCGTATGTTGAAATATCAACTGTATTTTCCTTTTGCTGGTTTATTAGAGTGTTAGCTAACCCCCTCCCTGTCTTATTCAGCTTTAAAAATAGCCCGTACAGGGGTAATATGAAGTAATCATGTGCATCTCTCTTATGTACTATTAATGATTTTTTAGGGTTATATTTTTTATTAATCGAGAGTCGTGCATGATCGTACTCGTTTTTAATAGCAAAACCTAAAAATAGAGTAGGTAGGTCGCCACTATATGCTTCAAACTTATCAATATCGACCGGTTGGTCTACTAATCTTATATCAATCATTACATTGAAATCTCGCTAATCATTGCGCCTGTCTTAATATTGATTGTTCTAATCTTATCTCCCACGTATGGGGTTTTAATAATTACAGAGACTACATCTCCGGAGATAGTAGGTCCGGTATATTCTCCGGGTGGTAGGCTGTGAGATGCCTGTATACCCCCGGTCTGTACATCAAAGATTTCTACCTTATTGTTATTAATTCGTGCAGTTAAGTTCATACCTTTATTATATACTCTTTTATAAACTGTTCAACATCAGAATCGGTTTTATTATATGTAAACCCTGTCAACGCGCTATTAAAGCTAGGGTGATCCTTTAGTATACTCTTTTTACCAAACTTCTCCTGTACAAACGCTATAACGTCCTCGGATGGTAATAATATACTCTCATCAACATTTAATACTTTTCGGATATCTTCACACTTATAACCTTTTTTGAGAAAGGCTTTAACTTCTCTACAAACATAATATTTTATGAGATTACCCTCACCACCATATTCGTCTATCTTTTTCTTAAGGAAATCACCTGAGTAAACAGTAGGTTTACCGGTAAAAACACAATTAATCTTTTGCGTGCTTGGCATCATATAATTATAAGGTATAACGTGGGATTTTCAACTTTAAACTCTAAATACTAGTATGAACTTTGATGATCTGTGTAAACAACTTCTAGAAGACTTTACTGCACCTACCGATACTAAGAGACCAGTTAAGGTTAGACCGAGTGGTAAATATGGTACGGTCAATCCTCAGCTGAACGAGCCCCATAATACCAAATCTGTATCAGGTTTTAAAGGTCAACCAGGTGGAAAAATGAAGACGATGTTCGTTACTCTACCGGTAAGAAAGAAGAAGAAGAAGCCTAAAACTGATCCTGAATAAAACGTAGTGTTCTCTCATTACGGTCTTGCAGCCGGTGATATCTGCCCTTTTTATCTTTGTATTTTCTTTCGTGCTCCTTAATCATACCTGCTTTATCTCTATTAAGTACATGCTGTGTAAACTTAGGAAATTTAGTAGTAACGTTACCGATATTAAAAGTGAAGTCAAGGAGTATTTGTTTTTGATTAAGTTTTAGAGTATTATAATCTACACTATACTTTAATCTTAAGTGTCTCTTTAGCCTATCTTCTGAAGTACGTAGATCCTTAAAAAGCAGTGCGGTAGCCTCTGCTTCTGTCAGGCCACTGGAGTACTTACCGGACTTTGACTCACTTGTTGTGAGTTTATGACCGTAACCAATAGTAGCTGTACCACCTTCCGGGCTCGGGTACGGGTAAAACTTATTACCTCTCCAGCCCGCCTTCACAGAGTTTTCTGCCTCCTTTACTTCCTGTATGAAGCTAGGATTATAAGTCGGTGACGGGGATACCTTTATAGGCGTTTTAGAAGGGGATGTAAATGTGATCGCTGGCGATGCATCAGCGGGATCTGCACCGCTAGTAAGTGAAGCTAAACCTAATGCACCAGCTGCTACGGCTCCCTTAAGACTTTCATCGATGTAGTAATAATGTTCGAACGTCGTCATTGACAATATTTATTCAAACGTCTACCGTTATACAAATCTATCTAAGAAGTACTTGGGCAGCTTTGATTTATTACGTATAACGGCATCATATATATTAGCATCAAGTACATACGTAACACAATGATCTTCTTGATTACGTATACCTCTACCGCATTGTTGTATAAAATTTGAAAGCATCTTATTAACATACCATTGCTTGTCTTGCTCAAACATTTTCTTTATCCTGTCATCCCCTAGAGGTAAGTACGCAGCTTTAATAATAATTTGAAAGCGTGCTAGGTCACCTTTAAGATCCACTCCTAGCCCTAGAGAGGGGCTCACTAATACAGTCGGTTGGTCTGATGATGTATGCTCTTCTAGAATCTCCTCATTACGTGTCATGCCATCACGGTAAAGAAATCTCGATTCACTCAACCCTCTTTGCAGATAGCTAGTAATATAATTTGTATGTGTATGTATAATACCCTTATCACCACTATGGTTTTTACAAATCTCCTTTATCTGCTCCACAATCGATGGTAGAGCTTTTTGCAGATTAGCATGATTGAGTCGATTAGATTTAGATACGTATATAGGAGCTTTAGCTGGGTCGAATAAACTACCTGACTCAACATATTTATACTCCTTAATACCTAGAGTCTTAGCCAAGTTCCTATGGTCAATAACCGTTGCAGACATCAGTAAGACCCTTTCAGCATACCTAAAGATATAACTCGAAAGAGTATCAACCTTAAGGGGTGTAAGTCTAATGTTAAACTTATCTTCCACCTGTACAATATATTCGCATTGCTGCCAGGTATCACCAATTAGTACCAAGGTACGGTGTAGACTTCTAAGATATTTTAACTTAGATAACTCGTTGTTTGAAAGACCGAGTTTAATACCATCAGTTAATATATTAATATGCTCACTAATTGTTGACTGTACCTCATTTAACCACTTTTTAACAGCGGCGTTTTTAGTTGATGATAGTGGAAAGATCTTAACCTTGAGTTTATGTAATTTCTGAATATCGACTGCTACGGAAAATTGCTTTATAATCTCATCCTCTAACTCCGATGCCTCGTCACATATAATATAATTCTTATATTTAACATGGTCAGGTAACGCTAGAAACATCTTATAGTTCAGAGCCGTGAACTTACTAGTAAGTGCTGCGTTACGATCATTATGGTAGTCACATTGATTAGCCTGCCTATGAGCATCCAGTACCTTCTTAGGCATTACTACAGATTCTTGCTCTACATCAATATTACCATCGATAGTACTTCTATAGTTAGCCTTACCCTTTAGTACAGCAGTATCTTCGAATAGGTCCTGGTACTGATCTTGTAGTGCCTTAGTAATGGTTAGAGCAAAAGCCCCCGCGGGTAACGCGTCTCTACATTCTTTTTCATGGATATAGTTACCATTGGAATCCATCTTAAAGGCAGCGTACGTATTGACGAGGTTAGTAAAGTTATCAGAGAAGGGAGTAGAGGCATTAGCGAGAGTCTTAGATATAAAACTCTTACCACTCCCTGTAGGAGCACTACATATAACGAACTTATTTCCAGAGTCAAATGCCTGGTCGATTTCTCTGATTATTTTATCTTGCTGACTGCTCGGGGTATATCCCTGAGGAAAGTTATTTAAAAGTCTACCTACCATATAGCCAATTATAGGCTATACAACTGATAAAACAAGGCTTGTATCGTAAAATTTATTACAACTAGTCTTATCTAGTAATTTTATACGGTAAAATAGAGCTTTACTTGTACCCGTGAGTTCTGCTATATCGTATGAGAACTTTAAATTACCAGCGTCCTGTCGCTCCCAATTAAACGGATATGGTACTTCATACACACGTGTTTCGTCTTTATGATTTTTTAGAGTAAACACAAAATGAAACTCCTTAAATTTAAACAGAATTAATTTACCTTTTTTGAGAGTTTTACCACTCTTCAAGAGGAAGACGACATCTCTTAATAAAAAATCGTTCAATTGTGCTTCTATTGCTGCTACTTGTCTCATTTGCCCATAAATTGTTGTTTCTGTTCTGTCGTCATAGTATATACGTTAGCGTTGAAGTACTCCCAAAACTCTTCACGAGGTATACTCTTAATAAGGTTACATGCATCCATATTAACCATTCGCCAATCTTGCATGAAGACATCCCAGGTCAGTACTAAGTTTTTTGGACCTGGGGCGTAATCAGGTAGCTTGACGGGTGGTTTGTAGTTTAAGGTGGTTCGACCATTTACACTATTTAGAAGGGACTGGTCGTTAGTGCAAAGCATCGTACGTACCTCACCCGTAGTACGTTTAACAAATGTTATCTCACATACATTATTATCTAATAGCTGTAATAAGCTCTGACGATTAACTCTTGGCATCACCTTCTTTTAAATCATCTCGTCTTTTGCAGATACCAAATAATCTCTGCTCATTTAAAAACATACCCTTATCGATAGTACCGTAGTCTGCAATTTGAATATTTGCAACCGCGGCTCCTTTATCATTTGGAAACATAACAATGTCACCAGCTTTTGTATATTTACATTCTGGCCCGGCGATAATAACCTTAGCTTTACGCCACGTTTTCGTGAGGGTATTTGTGGGTATATAAATACCATCTCTCATGATATTATCACCAGAAGCATCCGGTGCCTCATCTATATACTCTACTAAAATAATGTCATCATATACAAACGATAGGACGAACTCTTTACTTAGATCAAAGTCTCCGGAGCTATGAGAGCTCAGGTCAATTAAACTTCTTTTTGTTGCTAGGTTGTCAATAGATGCTTGCGCCATACAGACTACTTATCAAGCATTTTTTGTAAGTCAACATTATGTCTATATTCTCTCTTAGACATAAACTCAGGTAAAATAGGTTCTTCCTCTTTTTTGACCTTGTCTTTTTTAGTCTTCTTCAGGTATGTAATCTTTTTAAACCTTAAGCGAGGTAGTATATTGTATAGATAATTATATTGGTTTTGTTTATCATCAAACAAGCTCCAATATTTATTACTCGACTCGTTAATATAATTAGCCATCTCTGGTGAGTACATACTACTCCATCGATTGACCATAAACAGGTTAAACTGCGACTCATCGTCGCAGTTCATATCTATTGTCTTCTTACTATAAAGTAAGCTATTTAGATACTGAAAAATAGTCATTATAGATTAATCTTGGTAGTAGCGATGAAAATATCATCTACCATACCATAGAAGGTATCAATAGCCTTAGTCATAAACTCCTCAGTCTGCTCTTCGTCGAGCTTAGTACTATATGCGAATGATGGAGCTTTACTACCTGCATTAATATTGATACCTGTATGGCCGATTGCTACATTATCTTTAGAGTATGTAATACTAACACTGCACTTACCAATCTGCTGAAGCTTACCATCACTACCTTCAAACTCGTCATGCACCATAAGGTCATCACCATCTACTTCAATAGGCTTACCAATAATACTAGAAAGAATACTAGCAACCTGGGTATTGAACAAACGCTGAAACGCTACGGCACCAAACCTATCGAGGTTAGGAATCTCCCAACAAAAGTTAACTGCATCATCGCTATAGATATAGTCGCCTTGTAATACATCTTCTTGATCGATCATACCATCAATACTCACATCCATCGGGCATCTAAACGCAATAATATTACCCGTAGGCAATACCTTATTACGGAAGTAATCGTAAGCGAATCTCTTATGAATCAGCGGACCATCATAAACTTTAATATCTTTAATAATCATATACCCCTATTATAACGTACTAGCACTGGCATATCAACTTGTTATTATAATTTAAATTCTCGATAGAATAGTAAGACCATTATTATTTTTAAATTCCTCTAAAACAGCCCAATTCTTACCTTCTTTTGTTTCGAGCAGGAAGTCGTCTATAGCTTGTTTGAGACCTTGCTTTTTTGTAGCAATTACTTTATCACTCACCTTTACGGGTATATGAGCACCGTATAAAGGTTCATCCGAATGGCCGTATGTTTCAGTATCATGTAAAATAATATACTTATGTACTGCTTTAGCATGTAAACCTAGTTCATTATATAATTGAAAGTATCTATGAAGGGTGTCAATAAAAAGTAGGTCCGTTTTATCAATATCAATTTTAAGAGAGTCGCCTGTTACAAATTTATAATTCTCTGATTTAATTTCATCAATAAATTCAGATTTAAACAGGTCGTAACTAATCATTGTTTCCGGCTGACTGTGAAGCAGAGCTACTGTACTATCGCCGTGACGTGAACCGAGCTCCGTTATGGATTTACATTTTTTACCATATTTATATAGCGTTTTTAAATGCTCATTAATATCGGGACTATTATTCTTTCTCCTATTATACTCTTCTTGTAGATTCATGCCATCCTTATTATATATTCATGTTAATGTAGATGCCACTGCGAGTTGAAGAGATTAACGTAGCAGGTAGCTGTAGTTTTTTTCAGTATAGATTTCCGGTATATGGTAGTCGTCAATTTTATTGAAGTTCTCTTCAATTGCGTTGAGTTTACTATTATATACATCTTCACTGAGATAGTTAACTACACTTTCAATACTCTTAAAATCATCAATAAAAATAATACCATCAGTATTAAAAAATTCCCCAATCGATCGGTTACCCCAGTACACAGGAATAGTTTTTGTTGCGAAACAATCGAGTATTTTTTCTGTAAAATACCCATCTTGCTTACAGTTCTCAATAGCGAACGAGAACCTAAAATCATTTAAACCCACGGCTTTATCAGCTAAATGATTACCAGTTATGCTACCGAATATATCTATACGGTCCCTGAAGTGATTATATATTGAATGTCTGATCTTATGACCAATTGCTTCCTTCTTGTAGGATGCAATCATAGATACAGTACTGCTTTTTATAGGGCTCTTTTTTTCTACCCAAAATGTACCATATGGTTGAAAAAGACCGTTATCTATTTGCGATATAATTGTTCTGTCGAATGTTAGTACATTATCAAACTTATGGTAGTTATCTAAGATCCAATCATATATACCCGGGTCTATACCTGTTGGTTCAAGCAACCATGCTACTCTCTTAACATTATTATACTGACTACTATCTACGTCTTGTAATTTTTTATCAGTAAAAAATACATACTCACTTACTATATCATCACCTATGTCCCAGGAGAAATTAACACCTGGCATATTTAGAATATCTCTACCACTAAAATTGTTATCTCTTAATGTAATTTTATTTACTATTTCCATTTTTCTTCAAATACTGCCGCTAACCCGTGAGTTTGTCTCTGTCTATCTTGTTCACTAAATAGCTCATGGCTCTGACCACAATCGTGCCATACTGATACATTACCAATTAAAGCGTGTGTAAGGTCGTTAGCCTCCAATAGTTTAGAATAATCATCGTCTTGAAACCAGAAAGAGAACCTTTCATCAAACTTACCCCCAATTCTATCTATAGTGTCTCTCTTCGTTACAATACACCAACCGGTTACAAATGCTCTGGTCGAAAAACCTACGTGAATATCCTTAGTTTGATGAAAGCGCCAGGTTGAATTATCATCCCATGGGCTAACAGAATCATACTCGGTTAGATGATCGACTAAAGTGTATAGTACATCTTTATTATAATATACATCATTATTTGATATACATAAATAATCATGCTTACAGAAGGTAAGGCCATAATTTAGAAACTTATTGTAATTAAACTCCTCATCTTCCGGAATATAAAATGTATCAATTGGTAATTTTAAATCCTTCCCTCTCAGTTTTTTATTAGTTTCAATAACAATAATATTAGTTTCAATATTGCTACTCGATTTTAAAGTAGCAATACACTTCTTTAATTTACCATAGTACTCAAAATTAGCGGTATTAGAAAGTATGATTACATCTACAGTTTCCATGTTTTTATATATTTTTGTAACTCCGTATACTCCATTTGACATACCTTTTTGTACTCGCATTGATTACTATTGTAGTGGTCGTGTATGCTTTTATCCTCCTCGACAGCGTGGTGAGGTAGGTGGAATAGGTAAGGGTCTTCTACATTAACCATAATAACATTTTTTTTAAGTTTATGACTTCTAGTTACAATTTCATTATCTTCATATCCCCAGTTAATAAAGTTAGGAT
>Ga0222716_10000504_pt1 | contig 33711 bp, 27 predicted proteins | sample C33_13DmetaG_FD_165044 | JGI IMG/M metagenome (GOLD analysis project Ga0222716, IMG submission 165044) | Estuarine water microbial communities from San Francisco Bay, California, United States - C33_13D | ecosystem: Environmental > Aquatic > Marine > Unclassified | place: USA: California... | reverse complement strand
CACCTTTATGGACAATGACGTAGACGAGCAGGTACTCATCAACTTGATGCCTATGCTGATCGAATCAGTAGCTCGTGCTCATGGTCGTGCAGTAGAAGACGTTATCCTAAATGGTAACGGTACTATTTCTGGTCTCGACAACTATGCAGCTGCGCATGCTACTACCCTGTCAATCGGTTCTGCAACTCGACTGACTTCAGGCGTTCTGCTCGCAGCTCGCGAAGACATGGGTAAGTATGGTTTGAACCCTGCTGATATGGCTTTCGTTGTTAGCCAGAATAGCTATTTTGACCTGTTGAATGATGCTAACTTCCAGACTCTGGATGAAGTTGGTTCTGATTTGGCAGCACGAGTAGTGGGCACTATCGGTGCAGTTTACGGTACTCCCGTAGTTGTATCTGAAGAGTTCCCGTCAGAAGCTGCAGGCGCTCCGGCTGCTTTCGCAGTTAATACCCGTAACTACGTTACTCCTCGACTCCGAGGTGTATCAGTTGAGCAAGACTACGAAGTCATGAACCAGCGTCGTGTAATCGTAGCTTCTCAGTCACTTGGCTTCGAAGAAATTCTGCCTGGTGATGGTGCAGGTAACGAGCCTTCTGTTAAGATCGATTTCGCAGCTTAATAGAAACGCTTTTTATAAACTGGGGAGGGTTTCCTCCCCAAGTTTTTATTAATTGACTTATGGCAGATTTAACTACTTTAAATGATTATAAAGCCGCCGAAGGGATTAGTAGCCCGAAGGACGATGCTCGTTTAAATTTTCTTATTCCTTCTGTGAGTGAATTAGTAAAAACTTACTGTGGTAATAGTTTTGTAGATTATTATTCTACAAATAAAGTTGAAGCAATTAATATTGATTGGGATACGCATATTATACAATTAACAGAAAGCCCTGTAAATACAATAGTTTCTGTAGAGGAGCGTGACTCGTATGGAAGTTCGTATATTACTCTTACTACAGGTGCTTATGAGTATTATTTAGATAGTGCTACTGATAGTGTAATTCGTACAACAAATGGAAGCTATAAAAATTGGCGTCGCGGCCCAGGAGCAGTTCGAGTAACTTATACTGCGGGATACTCTGTACTACCGTCTGATCTGCGCCTAGCAGTATTTGATTTAGTTACATACTACTTGAAAGATGAGCACAAAGAGCGACGTACAATTGCAGGCGCTAGTATTCAGAATCAAGCAAGTTCAAGTCAGCGTAATAATGTGGCATTTCCTGACCATATTAAGCGTGTACTTGATTTGTATAAGAATTTTTAGTGAGTAAAGCAACTGTATCTAAAAGAATATCTAATCAACTTCTTAAAAAGTTATCTTCAGAGTATAACAAAGAAGTTAGAAAAGAGGCACAAAGTAAAAGACCACAGATATTACAGCTTCATAATTTAAACTTTATAAATGAAACTTTAGATCAATTTATTGAACGAGGAAAAGGAAGCAAACAAATAAAAAATGTTACTATCACAAATAGTGATGTAACTAAAGCCAGAAATATTGCAAAAAAATATCAAGCAAATTTTGTTCGTTCTAGAAAATTTAAAGATGTTACTGAAACTTTAGAATTTGCACATATTCAAGAAGTTTTACCTAATGTCGCAAAAGATATAGTACAGGGAAAAAGTTTTATTGTCTCTAGTTTTTCTATCACTGGGGAAATTAAAAAACAAATAGTAGATTTTGTTCTTAAAGACAAAAGTAAATCACTAAGAGCAAGAGTAAGAGCAAAAATAGACAGAGGACATGGCGCTGCAGGGGGTACGGCAGTTTCTTCATTACAAATAGCTTCTGCAGCTTCTTTGGCATCTTCTAAAGGGATAGACTTAGCTGCAACTCCTGGTCTTGATGATTATTTAGTAAATCAATTCACAGAGTATGGAATTAGTTTAAAAAACATAGAAATAATAAAAGAAGTATTAGTTGAATATGAATCTTTAGTAACTCCAAAAGGTGACTTAAAAGGACAATATATTCCAATAATTACTTTTCAAGACTTTTATGCAAATAGAGGGATAGATGCTCGCGAAGAAAAATTAATATTAGAAATTGTAAGAAAATTTTTTACGGAAACCGTATCTGCTGATAATCTAGTAAATATGGAAGGCTCCAAAAGCTTGAGAGAACAGATAGAGGAAGTAATAGCTCTCCCTCTTGTAACTGTTGCTTTAAAAAATACGAATATAAAAAGTAATATTAAAAAGCCAAGACTATCCGGGAAAACGGGAAGAAAAAAGGCTCCTAGTAAAAAGTTAAAGGCAGGGACAGCAGTTATTGCAGCAAAAAGAAAAGCTGCAAAAAAATCTTTTACTAGAAAACCTGCTAAAGATACTCAAAGATCTATGTTTTCAATTATGGCAATGATTAACAGAAAATTGCCAGCAACTATACAAAAAAATATGAGGTATCCCGGATTAGAGAATAGAAGTGGAAGATTCGCAAATAGTGTTAGAATTTTGGATGTAGTAGAAACGCGAAAAAGTTTTCCAAGTTTTGGGTACACTTATGATAAAGAACCATATCAAGTATTCGAAGTAGGAAGAGGGGCAGCGCCTTGGGCAACCCCAGACAGAGACCCTCGTAGCTTAATTGATAAGTCTATTAGAGAAGTCGCAGCGGAATTAGCTTTAGGAAGATTTTTTACTAGGAGATTGTAATGGCGAATGAAAGACAGTATACTAGCCGAAGAGCTGCCATTACAAAAGAACTTGCAAATAAACTTGCTCTTATTAATGGGCAAGGAGCCTACCATACTGCAGTTGCGGAAGTAAGTCCACGATTAAAGTTTTGGGATGAAGTAGAAGAGTTTCCCGCTATACATTTAAATGCAGGATCAGAAACAAGAGAGTATCAAGGCGGGGGCTATAAAGATCGTTTTTTAAATATAACAATTCGATGTTATGTAAATCAAGAAGATGCGGTAGACGCTTTAGATGAATTAATAGAAGACGTCGAGACACTTTTAGAAGAAAATAGTAGATTTGCTTACTATGATAGAATGGGGTTACAGCAAACTACTCAACAAATCACAATCATTAGTATTGATACTGATGAGGGTGTACTAGAGCCTTTAGGAGTTGGAGAAATTCTCATTGAGGTTCGATACTGAAACCGCTGGCACGAACAAACGTTCACGTCCAAGCCTTTTCAAAGTTCATAGGAGATAGACTATGGCTCAACAATTATACTTTAGTAGAGACTCGAAACTCTATGTAGAATTCGATAATCAAGTATGGGAAATTCCTGTACTTGACGGATTTAGTTTCTCACAGTCTACTAACACCTCTGATATTACTCTTGCAGAAATGCAAGGATCAGATGGAATTAGCCGTCGAGGTCGACGACTTTTTACTGACTCTCTTGCTCCGGCAGAGTGGTCTTTTAGTACTTATGTGCGTCCTTTTTATTCAGGTTCGGAACACCATGCAGTAGAAGAAGTATTATGGGCTGCTATGGCGGGTGCTGATAAGTTTGGAACTGTATCTTCTGCAGGGTCTATTGATACGGCAACTGTATCTGATTCTGCTACGGATCGCACTGCGGGCACTTATATTGTAGACGCCGATGATACTACTTATAGCGGCTCCGCAGGAACAGGGGCAACTTTTCAGTTAACTGTGGGTACTGGGGGCGGAGTTACTGCTGTACAAGTAGTTAGTGGAGGTACTGATTATACTGCTTCAGAAACTTTTGTAGTTCCAGGATCTCTAATAGGAGACGGAACTGGAGACGCAACGGTAACGATTGGTACAGTTGACGCAGGAAGTAGCTATGCTTTTTATAGAAATGCAAATGTAGACGCAAATTCAGATTTTGGCGAATTTGTTTCAATGCCTACTGATACAAATAATACTATTAACTTTGGCCAGTCGAATCGCTCAGTACTTGCTAATTTTAACTTATATTTTGTGATGGAAACAAGTACGTCTAAGCCTATGGTATATAAGCTTGAAAACGCTGCAATTAATGAAGCTTCCATTGATTTCGATGTAGACGGCATCGCAACAATTAATTGGTCTGGTTTTGCAAAAAATATTGTAGATAGACAGTCTGCTGGTGATGTAATTTCAAATACTACAGCTTTTGCTTCGCAAGCAGGAACAGCAGGACAAATTCACTTAAAAACAGATAGTGATATGCAGTTTTCTCTGTTTACTTCAACGGGTACCGGTACTGGAGTAACTGCTATTGACGCAGGCGTAGATTCAACTGCTAACTTTATTCGAAATCGACTCACTCAGTGTATTGTAAGTACTACTGATACTGGTGCATTTGGCTCTGGAGATTATTATCTGACTCTTACCGGAGGTAATGTTACAGTTTCAAATAACATTACTTATCTTGTTCCAGAGGAGCTTGGCAATGTTAACATTCCAATTGAAGGTGTAACCGGGGGTCGAACAGTAACAGGCAACTTTACTTGCTACTTAACTCTTGATACTGCTGGTGCAGATAAAGGCTCTTCAGTAGATTTATTTAATGACATGACAGAATCTGGAGCAGGCTTAGATAAAGTTGTAAACGATTTCCAAGTTACTTTCCAGATTGGAGGAGCTACTGCAAATGTTCCTCGGTTGTATATTAATATGCCGAGAGTACATATCGATGTACCAGTTCACTCAGTTGAAGATGTTATTTCTGTTGAAACTGGATTCGGAGCTTATACAAACGACTTTGATAAAGCCGACGAGCTTGTACTTACTTATTTTGGTGATACAGCTTCTGCAAATCAAGAGACTTATCCTTAATATAATAATACTTTTTACTAAACCCGCTTCGGCGGGTTTTTTCTTTCCAGGTGTTAAAAATAATTCTTGACATTTTTCCTTCCCTTCGATATAATATGTGGTATAAATCAATAAAACCCTTTAAGGACTAACTATGACAGACAAAAAAGAGCCTATCTCTCTCGCGAGTCTTATGACTCCAAGTAAAACAGTAGCAATTGATTTTCCTGGATACGAAGGATTTACAGTCAATTTATGCCATTTAGCTCGAGAAGAGCTTTTGAATCTTCGCAAGCGTTGTTTAAGCACTAAATTTAATAGAAAAACAAGACAGCCTGAAGAAGAGATAGATGATGATAAATTTTTAGTAGAGTATTGTGCAGCAGTAATTAAAGGCTGGAAGGGATTAAAATTTCGATACCTAGAAGAGCTTCTTTTGGTAGATGTTTCTAATCTTGACCCCGATGATGAACTGCCTTATACAAAAGATAATGCAGAACTTCTAATGAAGAATGCAAACAATTTTGATACTTGGGTAACAGAAACAGTAGGTGACCTCGAAAATTTTACCAGCAACAAGTAGAAGAGCTTCTTCATCTACTTGAAAGATATGTAAAAGAGGCATCTTCTAATGTAGATGTTGAAAAGTATCTAAAAATTTGTGAACAGTTAGGACAAGATCCAGACCCATCTAGAATGCCGCTCGATTCTTCTGAGTTTCCAGAGGAAGTTCAAGTGGCATTTTTTGTATTCAGCTTACTATCCGATAAATGGGATGGAATGTCAGGAACTTACTTAGGGAAAGACTGGTCATCTTGTGAATATATTTTTAAACTACACAAAATAAGTAATACAAAAGATATATTTTTTATTATGAAATTATGGGAAGGAGTAGTTATGAAATATAGAGCAGAAGAAGCAGATAGAAAACGAAAAGCAGAAGAGAGAAAGAATAAGTCTGCAGGAGGTGGAAAAAATTACACCCATAATGTGCGTGGCTAATGGCAAAAAATAAGGTAATGATTGACGTAATTGTAGACGATAAAGGTACTACAAAACGTGTTGCTGTTGACGCTAAAAAATTAGGCGTGGCACTAGATTCTACTGCTAAGTCTGCGAGAAGCACTGATCGCCAGCTTAAAGGAACTGCTCAAGCCTCTGCAAATTCTACTAAAAACTTTTCAAAAATGGCACAAGGCATCTCAGGAGGTCTTGTGCCTGCATATGCTGCTTTTGCTGCACAAATTTTTGCTTTAAGTGCTGCATTTAACTTTCTGAAAAGAGCGGCAGATTTAGAGAATTTAAGAAAATCTCAAGTTGCCTACTCGCAATCTACAGGTGCAGCAGTTAATACTATAACAACTAGACTACAGCAAGCTTCTCAAGGAATGTTAGGATTTCAAGAAGCTGCTCAATCTGCTGCAATTGGAGCAGCAAAAGGGTTTTCATCTTCACAGCTAGAAAAACTTGCAGAAGGCTCAGTAAAACTATCTAATCGTTTGGGTAGAAGCTATGAAGATACATATGATCGTTTAGTAAGAGGTATTTCAAAAGCTGAACCAGAACTTCTTGATGAATTAGGAATTACATTACGGCTTGAAACTGCAACACGAAAGTATGCAGACGCATTAGGAGTAAATGTAAAAACTTTAACAGAAGCTCAACGAAGCCAAGCAGTTTATAATGAAGCAGTCGAACAGATGAATCGACAAACTGTTGGATCAACTAGTGATGCCAATGTTTTTCAAGCACTACTAAAAACACTAGAAGAAATACAGCAAAAAATTACTGAAAAAGTACTTCCTTTATTTTCCTCTTTAGCAGATTTTATAAATAAAAATGCTGATGCAGCCGCAGTAGCATTTACAGCTCTTGGAGCATTAATATTAGTAAATATTACAGGATTAACGCAAGGAGTAAAAGGGGCTTTAGCCTCTATATTTACATTTGCAGGTTCAAGTGTGGGATTGGTAGGTAAAACCGCGTCTTTAACAGGTAAACTTATTGGAAAAGCCTTGGATCCCGTTATCGAAGAAATTAAAGAAGCGGAAGACAAGTTACTAAAAGCCGCAAAAGATTCAGCTAGTAAGGCTAGAAGTGCCGCAAAAAATCTTGTAGGTCAGGGTGCAAAAAGCACAACTTTACAAAAAATTGCAGAAGGAATCGAAGTAACCCCTCAAGCCTTAGGTAAGTTAAGAAAAGATTTAGCAAGAGTCAAAGAAGAAATTAAAGAAACCGGAGAAACGGCTTCCGAAGCATTCAAAGGAGCAACAGTAGAATCTATAGAAGCAGTAGAAAAAGAGTTAAAAACTCTTGGAAGAACAAGTCTTACTACAGGACAAAAAATTAAAAAAGGAATGGCAGTAATTGGAGTAGGTGGCGTAAAACTTCTTAGAGGAAGTGTAACACTTACTTCCTTGGCTTTTGCAAACTTAGGGAAAGGAGCTAAAATTGCCGGTGGAGCTATTAATAAGGCAATGAGCCTTGCCATGAAAGGAACTTTTATTCTTGCAGGAATTCAAGCAGCCTATGAATTATTTCTGAAACTTTCTGAAACTCCATATACTTTTTTAAAAAATATAGAAACTGTTGCTAAAAAGGTAATAAAAGTTTTTGAATCTATTATCAATTTTGTATTAGCCGGTGCAAATAAACTATTGGAAGCATTAGGACTAGAAATACGAATACCAAAAGCAGATTTACAATTTTTAGTGGATAATATTGAAAATTACTCTGACAAAGCACTAGAAGCTCTTGGAACTAGTCGAGAACAGCTTAAAGTAAGAGAAGATGAAAATAACAAAGCAAGAGAACAAATTGCTTTGCAAGAAGAAATTAATGAGAAATTCAAACAAAGACTAGATCTTGTTAGAGCTTTAGCTAACGATTTTGAAAATGCTACTCTTGAAACTTTTGAGCAAAAAGCAACTTTTATATCTGGAATTGATATTCAAGAACAGCTTCGAGCTTATACAGACTTAAAAGAACGAATACAAAAAGAAGTAGAAGCAGGCAACTCTCTTAAAACAAGCGTACCTGGGCAAACAGGCTACGCAGGCTTAGCAGGTATAAGTGAAAATGAAGAGCTGAAAAAATTTAGAGAGGATCTTGCGCTAACAGAAGATAATATTCGAAGAGCTTTAGCAATATTTCCAAAACTACAGCGAGATATTTTAAAAGAATTAGGTGATGGAGTTTCCTTAGAGGAGGCTTTTGCAGATCCTGAGCTTTTCGAGCGGTTAGTAGCTGAGTATCAGAAAAAAGGTCAAGTGATTTCTGGAGCATATCTTTCTGGATTAAGCGGTATAAGACAAGGCCTTCCTCAGTTAATGACAGATTTAAGAGGTGGAAGCATAGATACTGCTGCTAGATCTTTATCAGATATGATTGATAAATTAGTAAAACCCGCAGATAGGGCGGCAATGTCGGTGGATGAGCTTTCAGTCGCTACAAAAGAATTAAATGACGCTTTAGGCGTAGATGCGACTACTTTACTAAAAACATTACAAGAGTTACAAAAAATAGAAAATGCCGCACAAGATGCGCTCAACAGCATAGCAGTTAAAGAGCTTTCAAATAGACAGCTTCCTGGAGCTGTTGGAAGACAAGCGAGTTTACAGACCGCTACGGAAAGAGCACAGCAAGAATTAATACTTGCAGAAAATTCACTATCAGCATTTCAAGAGGCAAATAGTGGAAAGGGCGGATTGATAGAGACAGATCCTGAGGCATATGAAGATCAAATTAGAAAGCTACAACAAACGATAGCTTTGGCAACTGAATCAAAACGAATTGCAGAAAGAAATCTAACTGAAATTGGACAATTAGGAAATGCAGTTGGAGATTCTTTGGCCTCAAGTATGCAAAGTGCTTTTGAGGGACTTATTCAAGGAACTATGTCTGCAAAAGAGGCTTTTGCAAGCATGGCAAAAAGTATGTTGCAAGCAATTGCAAAGGTTATTGCAGAACTTCTTGTTGCAAAACTATTAACCGCAGCTCTTGGGGGTACTTCTTTCGGAACTTTTTTAGGAATTCCTGCAAGAACCGGCGGTATATTTGAGCAAGATCCTTCAATGCGTTACGGCGGGGTTGCAGAAAAAGTACAAGCATATGCGGGAGGAGGAATTGCAAAAGGACGACAAGCAGGATATCCTGCAATTCTTCACGGTACAGAAGCAGTTGTACCTCTTCCTAATGGAAAAGAAATTCCAGTACAAATGACTAAAGGATCCGGGAGCACTAACAACGTTGTAGTAAATGTAACTGTCGACTCAAATGGAAATGCGCAGCAAAATACTTCTTCTTCAACTAATCAAGGAGCGGGTCTTGGAAATGCAATTGCACTTGCGGTACAAAAAGAACTTCAAAACCAAAAAAGATCTGGCGGAATACTTAATCCGTATGGAGCTGCATAATGTCTAAGCAGTATCAATTCAAAATAACTCATACTGATTTAAACTCTATATTAGGAGCTACAACTCCTCCGAGAGCTACTGATGGCACTGCAGATATTACAGTAAGTGTTGATAGAGGCTTTTCAAGACAGATAAGTAACTCATTATTAACTGCAAAATTTGGTGATGGATATGAGCAAAGAGCTTTAAACGGTATAAATACAAAACAGGAACAAATTTCTGTGTCTTTTAACAATAGAGATTATAAAGAGGGTAATCTAATTGCAGCTTTTTTTGATTTAAAAGCAGGACTTAATTTTAATTTGACTGTTACTAATACTAAAGATGTAGAGTCTTCTTCTCCAACAGAAACTACAGAAACTATAAAAGTAACTTGCGACGGATATAATTTAGTTTATGTAAATGATTCTGCTGTTTCTATTCAGACAACTTTTAGACGAGTATACGAGCCTACAGCATGACCGATTTAATAGATACAGTACAAAAAACAGCATTAGACGATGCTTTTATAGAATTATTTGATATTACAATAAGTTATGGGAATAATCAATCCGTAGATATACATTTAATAGACGGGCTAGACCCGGATAGTTTAAATATATGGATGCCTTATGAGCAAAGTAATGGGACAAGGATTTGGGCAGAATATTTAGCATGTCCTATTGCTATTGAAGGAATATCAATAGATAGTGCTGGAGCAATTTCTAGACCTACTCTTAGTATTGCAAATATTGCTTCGATGGCTCGAAGTCTTTCAGACTATTCTGCAACGACCCCAGAGAATAGTGACGGTTTCGAGAATGAAACAAATATTGATGCAATATTAAAAGGGTTGAATATAGTAAAAAATGAAGATGTTATTGGCTCTATAGTACAGTATAGAAAAACTTTATTAAAAAATACATTTGTAAAATCAAGTGATGCAGGGTCTCCTGCAGTAGATAGATGGTACCCCTATGATCACCCGACAAAAACTGGAGACGGAGCCGGAATTTATGACATAAATGATACTATTCCCTCCTCGATAGAATTTTCTCCTCAGCGATTTATACTTGATAGAATAGCTACAGAAACCAGCATAATCGTTCAGTTTGAATTAGCAAATCCTTTAGATGTTCAAGGATTAAAAATACCAAACAGATATGTTATTGGTAAATACTGCCCTTGGGAATATAAAGGAGCAGTAGCGGGGTCTGTAAAGTCTGGGTGTCCTTGGAAGTCGGATATTTATACTACTAGAGGTAATTTTAGCCAAGGCACATCGTATTCTAGTAATGATGTTGTAGTAGATAATGGTCGAAGATACTATGTAATTGGGGACCCGTCTAATGCCGGTGTCGAAGAGTCTGTTTCAGCAGATAATCTTGCCCATCCAGGCACTTGGGGACATGGACCTTGGTTTGATATTGATAATGCTAATACTACAGAGGCAAATGATAGTTGCGGTAAAACAATTCAAGCTTGTAAGTTAAGATTTCATCCAAAAGGCACCGCTCAAAATTCAAATGGCGACACTATTCTTTCAGCACATCAAAATACTGAGATACCTCTTCCTTTTGGAGGCTTTCCAGGAAGCCGTAAGTTTAAGTAATGCTTGAAGAAATACAAAAACATTTCGAAAAAGAATATCCACGAGAAGCGTGTGGAGTTATTGGAATTGTAAAAGGAAAAAAAGAATGGTTTCCTTGTACAAATGTTGCAGAAGACGAGGACGATTTTATTCTCTCCTCCAAAGATTATTTTAATATTGTAAAAAAATGCGATATATTTGCAATTGTACATAGTCACCCAGATACTTCAAATGAGCCTAGTGTTTCTGATATAAATAATTGTAATGCTCTGGGAATTCCATACTGGATTTTTAGTTACCCTGATATGGAACTAAATATTGTAGAACCTGAAGAAAAAACGCATCCGTTAATTGGCAGAGAGTATAAGTTTGGAGTACAAGACTGTTTTGAAGCAATGAGGGATTACTTAAAGAGTCAAAATATTGATATACCTCCGAGAATACCTTTTGAAGATAATTGGTGGGATAGAGAATTAGATTATTTTTCAGAAGAAACTATAAAACAATGGGGAGGAATAAAAGTCTCTTTAGAACAAATACAAAAAAATGATGTTCTTATATTTAAAGTAAAGCATGATGTTCCAGATCACTGTGGTGTTTATATTGGAGATAATAATTTTTTTCATCATGCAGAAAATAGATTATCTTGTAGAGAACCTTTAAATGAGTTCTGGGTAAAAAGTTTAGACGGAGTTTATAGATATGGAGCGTAAAGTATATTTAGAAGGAGCAATAGCAAAAAAATTCGGTTCTGAGTTTACAATTTATGCAGAATCTGTAGCAGATGTATGGAGATGCTTAAATTGTAATTTTCCCGAGCTTCGACAATATCTTATTGAGTGTCACGAAAAAAATATAGGATTTCTCTGTCAAGTAGGAGATAAAGGACTAGATGATGAAGAAGAAATGCTATTAAAAATAGGAGAAGGAGATATTTTTATATCTCCTCAGCCCGCAGGCTCAAAAAGTGGTTTAGGAAAAATATTGGCAGCAATAGCTATTGTAGCTTTAGTAGCTGTTGGGGGCGCTATTGCTTTAGGGGCTAATACAGCTTTAGCTGGGGGCGCTTTTGGCGGCGGTATAATGAGTGGCTTATCCGCAGGATTAGCATATGCTGCTGGAAGTACTCTTGGACTTTTAGCATTAGGAGTAGCAGTAAATTTAGCCCTAACAGGACTTCAACAAATTATGGCTCCAGATCCTTCATTGGATATACCTGAAAATGCTGCGGAAAATTCTTATTTATTTCAAGGGTCTGAGCAAACAGTCTTAGAAGGCGACCCTGTACCAGTAGTTTATGGACAGCTTAGAGTCCCTGGAAGGCCTATAGGATTTGAATTACGAAATAAAGAAAACGTTTTTAGTAATTACTACTATAACGGGGGCTATCCTTATACGCCAGGAAGTTTAACATATTATTCGCAGTATGTGCTTAGGTAATAAATAGGAATATATAAATGGTCACGCCTGTAAAAAGTAATCAGCAGCATATATTTATTCATGATGCAATTTGTGAAGGCCCTATAGACGGGCTTTTATATGGAGAATCCTCCATATTCTTAAATGGAAATAGAGTTAAAGATCTCGATCCAGATGCTCCATGGACTCCTACTGAAGGTAAAATTAAATTTACTAGTAGTAACGACTTAACTGGAGCAGTCACTTTTCCAAATATTCCATCAAATTTTTCTGGTACTCCAAAAAATGATAATTTTTTAGTATTAAGAGATGAAGGAATAACAAAAAGCAGTGCACAATATAATAGTAATGGTACTATTACAATTACTGGTAGTACTAATTTTAGTGACTATCATGTTACGGCGAAAGAAAGTGCGACATTAACAGGAATCTATTATAATGGTTCCGGCACTTTTACTACTAGTGTGGCTTCTTCCGGCTCGGGGTACACAAGCGCCCCGGGAGTTGTTATTAAAAGACGAACTTCTGCTAGTCCACTTACTTATGAAGTTATTACTTCAATAACTGCTACTACGACTGTGAGCAATGGTTCTGTAACTGGAGTAACTTTTAGTAGTGGTACTCCCGATGCAGGAAACTACATATTTGAAGTAGAAACCCCGACAGATATAACTAATAGATTTATAGTATTAGCCAATCCGAATACAAATGAAGTTATGTCTGTAGGGGAGGGAAAAGTATCCGGAACCTCATTAATATTTATACCTTATATAAAACACTATAATGATAGAGATATATGGCTAGTAAATAATAATATTAATTACAAAGTACAAGTATTAGAAAACGTAAAAATATCACAGATAGACAGTATTAATAATATTATTACTCTTGAACAGGCCCCTTGGATGCTTGGATTCTACTCTCCGAGTACATCAGATCCTGCAGAGTTTAGTTTTACAATAACAGGAGCTACTGCACCTAGTCCTGATGATTTTGAGGCTGAAAATCCATCTTCTTCCAATAATTTTGTGGCTCAGTTTAGAGGTGGAAGTACTTTTCAAGATCCTATTGTTGAGTTAAATGGTGTTGGAGGAGGTACCTCTTACACAGGACAGCTTAATACTCTTCCGACTACACAGCTTAAACAGATTAATTATAGTGTATGGAATACCGAAAATCCTGATGATATATTAGATAGAAATGACATAGCCTTCAAAGATTTCGGAATAGACGGTTATCCAGAAAGTCAAAATATTAATACTGAAGGTGCCATATCTCCTATTGAATTTTCTGCCAGTATTTTTGGGGATCTTAATTCCGTGGTTCCAACTTTAGATGAAGTTAGAATCTCAATAGCCTATCCACGATTGCAGTCCATAAGAAAAGATAATGGTGATGACACTACTAATTATGCCCATTATTTAATTCAAATAGCAAGAAAAGCTCCAGGGGCTACAGGATTCGAAGCCTATAAACATGCTTTTACTTCCGCTGACGGAACTTCAGTAGGTATTATACAACACGCAGGAAATGATAATGGTGCAATTTCCTTTGAGCATTATATTGACTTGTCGATAATTAAACCCTTTGTAGATTTTAAAATAAGAATTTTTCGTTTAAGTCGGCATAAAGGTGTGGGGATTGCCCAAGGAGGTGGAGATGCTGCTGAAGCTTGGGATACTGATCAAGGAGATTCTACTAGTAATATCTCTAATATAGTTGCAATAAATACTGATAAATTTTCCTATCCTTATACTGCCCACGCGGGCCTATTCTTAGATTCAAGGGAATACACTAGCGTTCCAAAAAGAAGCTATGAAATTCGTGGAATGAAAGTAAAAGTTCCTTCTGGATACTTACCCAGAGAATATAGTACTGCTACTCAATCTAAAACATTAAACGGGGTTAGTTCACCTTATACTGTGCCTATCTATCCAGACTTTTGGAGTGGCTCATTTAGTACAGAACTATACTATACAGATAATCCTGTCTGGATATTTTTAGATATTATTACAAATAATAGATTTGGGGCAGGAGACTGGGTAAGTTTATCAGATATAGATATATATTCTTTATATAGAGTGTCTAAATATTGTGATGAATTAGTACCAGATGGTAAAGGAGGGTTTGAACCTCGATTTACTGCAAACTTATACCTATCTAAAGCTACTGATGTTTATAAAGTTGTAAAAGACATGGCCACAATCTTTACATCTTTAGTGTACTGGATGGATGGTAAGATGAGCACAATACTTGATGCTCCTGGAGACCCAGTTTATAGTTTTTCTCGGGCAAATGTTATTGAGGGTACTTTTGCGTATGAAAGCACTGGACAAAAAACCAGAACTAATCAAGTTATAGTAACTTGGAATAATCCAGAAATAGGATATGAGCCTACCGCTCTTATTGTAGAAGATAGACAAAATATTATAGAATCTGGTCGTATTATAAAAGAAGAAGCAGTTGCTTTTGGGTGCACTTCTGAGGGTCAGGCTCGCAGATATGGAAAATGGAAATTATTTACTGCTCAAGAACAAACTGAGATTGTTTCTTTTAAAACATCTTTTGAGGGCTTATTTCTTAAACCTGGAGATATAATAGAAGTACAAGATTCTGCAAGATACGGAGCCACTCTTAGTGGTAGAATTGCAGAAGTAGATAGTAGTGGAACTGTAATAACCGTAGATCGTCCACTAAATTTAAATACTTCTGATTCCGACTATAGCTATAATCTTAATGTTCTTATAACAGAACCTGCCGCTTTTTATATAGGAGAGGACACTCTTGATTTAGATTCAAATGGAGAAATAACCCTTGGAGGAACGGAATACTCTAGAGGTAAAAGAATAACTACAAATTTGTATGTTTATGAAAATAGCTCATATACTTCTGTAGAAATAAATACAGAAGCAAGAGCAAGTAATGCTTTCTATAATGATAGTGGCACTTACCGTCCGATAGAACTTTCTTGGAAAAAAGACTCTTTTGTTGAAAGTAAAAGTGTATCTTCGTATGATAATGGATCTGCTTCTGGAAATGCAAGAATTACTGTATCAGACACTTTTGAAGTAACTCCTACTTCTAGCTCCGTATGGATGCTAGAAGAAATATATGATGGTAATCAAACTACAGGTTCTCCAGACTTATATAAAATTTTAGGAATAGCCCAAGAAGAAAACAATGTTTATAGTATTTCCGCAGTAGAACACTATAATAGTAAATATTCTTTTGTAGATGACCCTGATTCAATTTTAGATATTCCAGAAGACGTATACCCAGTTGAAAGCGAAATTATTCAAGCGCCTACAGATGTATTTATACTACAAAACTCTAATGCTTCTAGGCCTAATGAGGAACTTATAGTTGCATGGGATTATCCAGAATTTGATTCTAATGGTATTCCTACAAATAGATTTTTAGATAGTTTTGAAGTATTACATACTCTACCCGACAGACAAAATATATTTACGGTAAACAGTACTAATAGAACTCTTTCTATTCGGGATGTACCAAACGGTACTTTTACTTTTAGAGTCAGAGCAATATCTGTTTCTCAGAAAAAATCTGCGTGGACTTCAACAAAATATATAGTAGATGACCCGTTTGATGATAATGTAAGTAGAAATAAAGGCATACAGCTTGAAGGTCTTGCCTCTCAGTTTCCTTTTATAACAAATGAAACGAACTCTAATTCCGGACTATTTAGAGGAGACTTTGATTCCGCATTAGGTGCTTATGACTCTATTAGTAATGATGAAGGCTATAGAACGGGAGATATTGTTCTCAATACTCAAGGTGAGTATAAGTATCTTCCGAGTGAATCAGATGGCGGAGATGCAGAAGACTTAACAACTTGGCTAGATCATAGAGGAGGTATTTTTAAATTCAGACTACCTGTAAGTACTGTTGTAGCTCCAAGTAGATTTAGAAGAGCTAATAGTGTTACTTTTTCTTCTAATTATACTTTTGATGTAAATATAATTAGAAGCGAGAATTGGACTGGAACAACGACAGGAAATGGAACTAGAATAGCTTATGTAGTTTTAGACAAATATGATTATGGATTAGATACTTTTGCTCTTAAACTTATAAATGCAAGATTTGACGAAGATTTAAATATTTTTTATTGGTACGACCTTCATGAAGCAATGAATGAAGACAATACTACGGATCTTCAAAAATACTGGAAAGAATTACCCAGACCTAGTTCTAGTTCTAGTTCTGGCACCGTAGAAATTGAAGCCGGAAGTAATAAAGTAACTGGTACTGGGACTTATTTTTCTTACTTAAATAATCTTAATAAATTAAGATTTTCTAGTTCTTTTGCGGCTAGAGTTGCTTATATTGAGAGTGACACTGTAATGTACCTCGATAGGAAAGCAGAAACAGCAATTTCTTCGGGAACAACAGCTTATGTTCAAAAATACGCTCCAGAGTTTCGCAATGATGTAATTATAGGGCAAATTACTGTAGGAAATAATGGAAGAGGCGCCTTTAATTTTCAAAACTTTTTAACTCTTGATCCGACTCTTAGGGGGAATCGAGATGTTATTATTGATACAAATGTTGCCTTTTTACAATATAATGTAGATGAAGAACTTGTTCTTGCACCGGAAGCTCTTAATATTTCTGCAGTTGCTTTGGGGTTTGATAGCCCTCAATTTAAACTAACTTATGGAGATCCTTCTACAGCTCCTATAGATGGAGATGGTAATGATGTTTTTGCTGCTGAGGATACGGCTTTTCAAGATCCTAATTCAGGATTATATAAATACGAAAAAGAAATTTGGGATGGGCTTGAAACTATTCCCTACTCTGGCGGTAATCAAATAGATATTTATGTTACTGTTCATGAGAAAGATGATCCAGGTGATTCTAATAAGTCTGTAACAGACTCTATAACTATTCCACGAGTCGGAGATGTTGCCGTAGGGGAAGGAACTAAGAGTGTATTTCTTGAATTAGAAGCGTATGATATTGTCTACAATGAAAGAGGTAAGAATCCAAGCTATACTGGAAGTAGTGACGGAGATATTACTCTTACTGCAACTGCTTCGAATGGTTTTACCGATCCAATCTTTAGATTTAAAGTTGCAGGAACTGCATTAATAAAAGATGCTACTACTTATCCTGGAGCTGAATGGTTTGACCCCGGTGCAAGTAATATTGCAACTATAAATTTCGATGTTCCCACCGAGTTAGGAACTAGTCCTAATTTTACATGGGGCGGTGTAAATGGTGGAAGCAAGACAGTAGTAGTAGAAGTTGCAGAAAAACCTGAAAATTGGACTGCAAATGTTCCTACTTCTGGAGACAATACAAATGAACCCCCTGAGAATGATATTGATGCAAAAGATGTAGATAATATTATTGCATTTCGTCGAGGCGCCGGAGGTATTAGTGTAAGTTTTACAAATGATAGCCATGTAATTGCTTGTGATGCAGACGGAAATGTAATTGAAGAAAGTAATGGAACTACCCTTCGATCTGGTGGAACTTTAAAAGTTTTTCAAGCAGGAATACCATTAAATTATGTAGCTTCTGGTCCTGTCGAAGGACAATGGACAATTACTTCAACCTCCACAACAGAGGATTATAATGGAACACAAGGAATAACTGTAGGAGGTATAACTGCTACAACATTAAGTGATGAAACTATAGTAGCAACAATTGCTGATCATACTTTTAAAGGCGCTTTGGGAGCTAATGGATTTGAGACAACAGAAGCAATAACTTATAATATTTCAATTCCTCAATATGGAGAGGAAGCGGCCACTCTCTCTGTAGTTCAAACATTTTCTTTAGTAAAAAATGGAACTGTAGGCTCTTCTGCAAGTTTGGTGTATTTGTACGCTCCAGGGCCGGCAGATACAAATAGTAATAATGTTCCAAGTAGTCCGAGTGCTGGCTTTCCAAAAGTTAAAGTAGATCTTTCTACCGGACAAATTAGTACAAGTGGAAATGATGATTCTAACCCTCCCGCCCCTGTATTTGACGGAGAAGAATACTATGATGGTGGTACTAGCGGTACTGTATGGTACAGCAGTTTAACAAGTGCCGCCTCTGCTGCTACTGGGAATCAAATCGTTTATGTAGTTGCAGCAACTGGAAATGGTACTGGTGATTTTGATTTTATTTCGTATAATGAATGGACCAATGCAGTACCTTTTACAGGCGCCAATGGTTTTAATTCTGCCGTTGTAGAAATATTTAAGCAAACAAGCAGCAGTACAATGACAACAGATGTTCCTTCAGGGACTCTAACTTATACTTTTGCTGATGGCTCTTTGTCTACTTCAAATAGAAATAGTTGGCTAACAAGCCAGCCCAGCCCTTCAAGAAGTCAGCGTTATATCTGGAAGAGAACAGCAGCAGCAATTAGTACAGATAATGAAGATGATATTCTGGATTCAGAATGGTCAGATGCTGCTCTTGTGGCTCAATTTGTAGAAGATGGAATAACTCTTGAACTAACAAATGACGCAGAAACTGTTGGAGCGGCTACTTCGAGCACTGAGCTAAATGAATTAAATATTACTACAACTGCGAAAGTTTTTCAAGGCGGTAGTGATATAAGTAGTCACTGGAGTTTTAGCGCAACTGCCGATACTGGTATCACTGTAACTACTAGTGGAAATACCTTTACTGTTACCGATCTTTCTTCCGCTTTTCAATCCGGAAATGTTTCGATAACTGCAACTGCGAACAGCAACGGTAACTATGCGGGAGCTGCTTCAAGAAGTGTAAACTTTACAGTTACAAAAGTTGCAAATGGAGAGGATGGAGAGGATGGAGTTTCTTACCGCATTACGCCTTCACAAGCTGCCGTTGTCTATGATCCAAATAGTGATCCTGTTTCTTGGTCTCCTACCAGTGTTACTTTTAGTGCGTCAAAAATAACTCCAAGCGGCTCTACTTCATTTACTTCTGGGTATTGGAAATTAAATAACAGTAACCAAGGCCAAGCTTCTAGTGTAAGTAGCGGAACAATTAGTGATACTTCTGGAAATATTACTGCTAAGCTATATTTAGACTCTAGTTATACTGAATTAGTCGATACTGAGTCTGTACCTATTATTCCACAAGGTTTAGACGCAGATGCGTTAACAGTTACCGAAGACACTTCTGTAGCAGGAGAAATAACTCTTAACTTTAGCGACGGCACTTCTATAACAATTAATGATGGAGACGATGGCGATACTAAGGGTGTGGTACCTATTTATGCTAGTAACTCTTCGGGAGACAATCAAAGTTATACTCAAGGATCTTTAGCTTATGTTAATTACTATGAGTATACTAATAGTAAACCTACCCTGCCTGTGTCTAATCTTACTTGGGTTAAATATATAGGAGAAGATGGCGATAACCAAGGCGTAATACCTATCTATGCAGATAATGCTAGTGGTACAAATGCAACTTTTACGTATTCAAATCAAGAATATGTTAATTTTTATGAATGGACAGGCTCCGCCCCTACTGTAGTGCCTGCAGGACTCACTTATGTAAAATTTGTAGGAGACGATGGAGACGATGGAACCTCTGTTACTGTTACGAGTACAAGTACCTCTAATGGAGTTACTACTGTTAACTTTTCTGATGGTACTTCTATAACTATAACCGATGGAGACGATGGAACTTCAGAAGGTGTATTAGTCGTATATGCTGATGACTCTAGTGGAACAAACAAGTCCACTACAAGAGGCGCAAATCAAAATTATGTACTATATTACGAATGGACAGGAACAAAACCAAGTGTAAGTAGTGTAACTGGAACTTGGGTTCTTTTTGTAGGTGACGATGGCGAAACGCAGGGAGTTATTCCAGTATACTCTTCTGTAGCTAGTCCTACCAGTACTGGACAGCTTTCTTTAACTTATTCAAATCAAGAATACATTACATTTTTTGAGTATACAGGCACAAAACCAACTTCTGTTACTAGTGCAATGGTTAGCCAAACTTATGTTCCTTTTGTAGGTGATGATGGAGCAGATGGAACAGCAGGAGACCCAGGCCCTCGATCCGTTTTTGCATATATTTATTATCAAAGTAGCTCTACTTCTGCACCGACCATTCCTGCATTAAGTACTTTTACTCCAAATTTTACAAATGGATCTGTATCCAGTAGTAATTCTAATTGGAGTACAAATACTCCAACTTTTGTTGCCGGAAATACGAATAAGTACTGGTATTTTACATTTACGGCTACAGAGAGTGGTACATATAATAATGGGTATCCAAGTGTTACTAAAAATTCTAGTCCTTCCGCAGGCTCTGGAGCAATACAAGGAATTGGGTTTACTGGATTAGTAACTTTTTCAAGTACAAATAATATTGATGGATTTAATCCTATAGAATGGATTAATGATAATGGAGCAACTACAGGTACAAGTAATACTACCACTATTGATGGGGGGTTAATTAGAACAAATACAATTATCGCCAATAAGCTAGCTTTTACTCCCGTTACTTCTGTTGCTGGTGTAACAGGCTCATCAATTTCTGCTGCTCAGTTAAGCTCTGCAGGAGGGTTAGTTCTTACTCAGGACTTAGGAAGCTTAGCAAGTCAAGACACTGTTGATTTAGTAAATGATATATCAGGAAATCTACCGACTACAAGCGGCGGCACAGGAAATAGCTACAGTAATCTTACGGCTTTAGCAAATGGAATAGCTGCGACTACTGCATTCGGAGATTTAGCCACTCTGGACAGTATTTCCGCGACTAGTAGCTATATTACAGGTCTTGGAGATTTAGCGACTCAAAATGAAGCAAATCTAGATTTTATAGGTCTCTCCTCTACAGTTGTACAAGCAGGAAAGATTACTCTTGGCACATCTGGCGTTCTTTTTGACAATGCAGATAGTAGTCACACTGTTGTTCAAAATGCAATTATATTAGATACTTCAGGAAGTGCGAATGCAATTTATATCTATGACGGTAATGCTTTAAGAGTTAAACTAGGAAAGCTATAACCACCAAAAAAATAAAACTTGACATAAAATGTCCCTTTTGTTATAATTTCATCATGGAGAGATTTAAATGAGCGCAGGTACTTATAACTTATTCATTGACCAAGGATCCGATTATGCGATTCAGCTTACTGTAAAGGAAAATGGATCTGCTAAAGATTTAACGGGCTACTCTGCTCGTGCACAGCTGCGCTCAACAAAATCAGCAACCGATGTAACAGCTACTTTTACGTGTACAGTTACAAATGCGTCAGGAGGTATTATAAAAATGGCTCTTGGAAATAGTGTTACAAAAGACATTTCCCCTGGTGTGTATTATTATGATTTGGAGTTACATACAGCAAGTGATGCTTATGTAACTAGAATATTAGAAGGCCAAGCTACTGTCTCTCAAGAGGTTACGCGATAATGGCTATAAGTATTTCAATAGCTCCTTATGTTACCTCCGTTGATGTATCTCAAGAGGCAACAAGAGTAGTTGAAGTTTCTGCAACTATTCCTACTCTTTCTATAAGTTCTGGAGGCGGTAGTGCATCTTCAATAACTGTAACACCTTACAACACAATTTCATCAACAAACCTGCAAGACGCTTTAGAAGAGCTTGCAGATCAAAGTTTTCGTAGCAATAGTGCCCCAACTACAAATGTAGAAGAGGGTGATACTTGGTACGACACGCTAAACGATATTTTTTATGTCTATCGCACTTTAAATGGTACCTTGGATTGGCACCCTTTACTTGCAACTGCCGATGAAGGTAGATTAGACGGAGGAGCCTTTTAAAGGCTACTGGAGACTCTTAAATGGCTCAAGTAATTCAAATTAAGCGCAGTACAACTAGCGCTGCCCCGAGCAGTAGTCTAGCCGCAGGCGAACCCGCATACTCAAGTAATTCCGATAAGCTTTTTCTCGGACATCCTGATGGGACTACTGGTAACATCGTAATCGGTGGAAAGCTGTATGTCGATATGCTCGATCATACTGCGGGTACTCTTACTGCAGACAGTGCTCTTGTCGTTGATTCAAGCAGCAAAATCGATGTATTGAATGTAGACAATATTACTCTTGATGGTAATGCAATTACATCTACTGATACAAATGGAAATCTTACTCTTACTCCAAACGGTACGGGAGATCTTGTACTTGATGGTCTTAACTGGCCTCAAGCTGATGGTACTGCAGGACAGTATCTAAAAACAGATGGCTCTGGACAGCTTTCTTGGGATACTGTAACTACTTCATTTACTATCTCGGACGGCACAAACTCAGATACATTTAGTACGGGAGGCACTCTCAGCTTTACAGCGGGTACAGGAATCTCAATTACTGTAAGTGATGATGAAGTTACAATTGCTTCTTCTGATACTTCAACTCCTGTAACTTTAAATGCTGCTGTAACAGATGTTCTGTCTCTTAGCGGACAAGAAATTTCAGCAGTAGATAATGGTTCTGATGCTCTTATCGGCTGGGACGATTCAGCAGGTACTCTTACTTATTTGTCCGCTGCGGATGTTCGAACAGCGATCGGTGTAGATGCTTCAGGCACTGACAACTCTACAGATGTAACTCTTACTGGATCATATGACTATTTAACTATCAGTGGTCAAGCAATCACATTAGGTCAAATTGATCTTACTACTGATGTAACGGGTGCTCTGCCAAATGCAAATCTTGCAAATTCTTCAGTAACTCTTGGCTCTACTTCAGTATCTCTTGGGGATACTGCAGCAAGTCTTGCAGGTCTTACAAATGTAACTGCTACAGGTACGATTACTGGCGGTACAATTACTGATGGTACAGCTTCTCTTTCAAGCGGTTCAATAACAAGTGCTGTTAATGGCACATTCAGCGGTACTGTAACAGGCGGTACAATTACTGATGGCACTGCATCGTTTACAAGCGGTGCTTTGACTGGCGCTACAACAGGTGCTTTCTCAAGTGATGTAACTATTGGCGGTAATCTAACTGTAAGTGGTACAACGACTACAATTAATTCAGAAACTCTTACTGTTGATGATAATATTATTGTTCTTAATAATAATGTAACTGGTAGTCCTACTGAAAATGCCGGGCTTGAAATCGAAAGAGGCACAGCTACAAATGTATACTTCCGTTGGAATGAAACTTCAGATAAGTGGCAATTCAGCGATAGCTCAGGAACTGCAGAGGATATTCTAAGTGCTACAAACTTTGAAACTTTGGTTCCAACGCTCGAAGGCGGTTCTTTCTAATTAAATAAAAAACCCTCGCGTATATACGCAATTTAAAGAGGAAGCCATATGGCACAAACGATCAAATTAAAGCGCTCGGCTACGTCGGGCGCTGCTCCCAGCACATCCGATTTAGCACTTGGTGAAGTTGCAATTAACACTTATGATGGTAAAATGTACATCAAAAAAAGTGTTGGTGGTACAGAAAGCATAGTAGAAATCGGAGGCTCTTCTCAGTCTGGCAGTAATCCTGTAAAAATGGATGCAATTACAACTGTGAATGGTCAAGCAGCTTATTCTTTAACTGCGAGTAGTAGTGCTCACACCCCTTCTGATCAAAATGCTCTTATTGTTTCCCTAAACGGCGTAACCCAGGAGCCCGGCGACTCTTTTACTGTTTCTGGATCTACAATTACGTTTTCGCCTGCACTTGTAACAGGAGATGTAGTAGATTATATTGTTGATATGGGTACAGGATCAAATCTTACAAGCCTAGGATATGCTACTGTAGATGACGCAACGGCTTTGGCAATCGCTTTAGGATAATATTATGGCAAATACTTTTAAAAATGCTTTTTCAGCAGATATAAGCAACAGTTCTTATGCTGATGTTTACACAGTGCCTTCTTCAACTACGACTGTGATATTGGGCTTGAATATATGCAATAAAACAGCGAGCGCTGTAACAGCAAAAGTTCAACTTCAAGATACATCCGCATCTTCTGCAACTTTTCAGATTATCGAAGATGTTTCAATTCCTGGAAATACTTCTCTTGAAGTAATGTCTGGACAAAAATACATTTTAGAAGCAACGGACGTTTTACGAGTACAAGCAGGCACTGGATCTGCTCTTGATGTTACTCTGGGCGTGATGGAGATAACATAATGCCTTTTATTGGAGTACAACCTGTATCATCTGCAGGCTCTATTTCTGGAGTAACTGCGACCGCAACGGAGCTTAATTACTTAGATATTACTACGCTAGGTACTTCGGAAGCATCAAAAGCTGTCACAGCGGATGCCAATGGTGTGGTAACATTTGACAACGGTATATCAGAAGAATATAGCACAGTTACTTCTAGCTCAAATGCAACAACTATTGATCTTCAAGCAGCCACAAATTTTAGTCATACTTTGACAGAAAACACTACATTTACTTTTAGTAACGCAGTGTCTAGTGGTAAAGTGTCTGCATTTACTTTAAAAATTGTACAAGATGCAAGTGCTTCAGGTTATGTTATTACTTGGCCTTCTGCAGTTGATTGGCCTTCTGCATCTCCCCCAACTTTAACCTCCACTGCTAATGCGGTAGATATGTTTGTATTTACTACGCACGATGGTGGTACAACTTGGTATGGCTTCACGGCAGGACAAGCTCTCGGATGAGTAGATCATCTTTAAAATCTATACAAGCGGCCTCGGGGGCCGCAGGACCTACTATTGATACGGGGGACGAGTATTTCTCGAATGTAGTTTTATTACTGGACGGTGATGGCACTACAGGGCAGCATAATAATACTTTTGGGGACTCCTCTTCTTCGCCTCTTACAATCACTGAGAACGGTACAGTAGTACAAGGAAGTTTTAGCCCTTATCTTACTAATTGGTCTACTTATTGTAATGGGACAGCTAGTTATAGCTCATTTTCACATAATACCGCATTAAATCCAGGTACTGGAAATTTTACAATAGAATTTTGGATTTATCATACAGCCTTAACAGGAGTTCAAACTCCTTTTGAAAAAGGATATACAAATGCGGGGGGCATGTTACTTCAATCAGAAAGTGGAACTGGTAGACTTCGTTTTCATGCCAGCGGGTATGAAATTCTTTCAGAGCCTTCAAGTGTTACTGTAAATACAAATACTTGGTATCATATTGCCGTAGTTAGAAGCGGCTCTAATATGACATTGTACAGAAATGGTGTTGCAACATCAACAGGAACTAATAGCTCAGATCTTAATAATGCTTCTACATTAAGTATAGGAAATGATAATAGTCAATCCGGGTCTTATCCAATATACGGATACATATCTAATTTTAGAATAGTAAATGGAACTGCTGTTTATACTTCTTCTTTTACGCCACCTACAACTGCTTTAACAGCTATCACAAATACTGCTTTGTTAACTTGTCAATCAAATCACCACAAAGATAATAGTTCAAATGATTTTACTGCTACAATTGTGGGTACAGGAATAATGATTAGTTCTTTAAGCCCTTTTAAAGAAACAAGTTCACTAGATATAACAACAAAGGGTGGATCTGCATTTTTTGACAATGATGGCACTGGTAATAATAACTATCTTCAATCAAGTGAAGGATTTACACTAAATTCAGGCAATTATACGATGGAAGCTTGGGTTTACCCAACTTTAGGTACTTCATCTTACGGAGCTTTTTTCTCTACGCAAGGAGGCACTACTAATTCTGCTCCTAATTTAGCTTTTGGAGGTAGTACTAGTGGAGCAGGGTATTTTAAGCATTACGTAAATAATACGAGTGATGTAATAACAAGCTCTACAACTTTTCCTCTCTACGCATGGTATCATGTTGCTGTAGTCTGGGATGACACTACTAAAACGCTTTATGTTAATGGAAAATCGGTAGGCACACACAGCGGTAGCTACAATAATAGCACTATTGCTAGATATAGAATAGGGGGTTGGGATACAACAAGTGGATCTGATTTTCCAGGTTATGTAACTAATGCAAGACTTATTCGAGGTGTAATTTATAAAGACGAATTTGACCCCCCTACTTCGCCTATACCAAATACAGTCGGGGCTGCGTGGTCTGTTGAAACCCCTGGATATAATGATGGGGTCCATTTGGATCCAAATCTTGCCTCAAGTACTTACGGTACGATTAACCAAGTAGAGTTTAGTAGTGATGGTACAATAGCAACTTTAGGTACAAGTGGTTCAAATGGTAGGTTACTTAAATATAATCTTGACACCGCTTGGGACCTTTCTTCATGGTCGTCTGGAGGTTCGTTGAATCTTTCCTCGAGCGTTATGACCTACCCAAGATCATTTACATTTGGTGATAGCGGCAAGAAAGTATATGCAGTAAATTGGGCGAATAGTATCACTTATGGTAAGATATATCAATGGAATCTTAGTACAGCATATGATGTTACTACAGGAAGTTATAGTTCTAAAAGTATAAGTTACACTGCTAGAGGAAGTTATGCTATTGGCGCTGCAATGTCTCCTGATGGCGATAGATTCTATTTTATTACAACTTCCAACGATCAAGTTCATCAATATAATCTTAACACAGACTATGATATTTCTACAGCATCTTATTCTAATAAAAGTTTAACTATACCAAGTAGTGTAGATTCTGCTCCGTATGGAGTAACTTTTAAACCCGACGGTCTTAAAATGTATATAACAGGCCTAGCGAATGATAGACTATACGAATATACTTTAACAACCGCTTGGGAACTCGATACAGCCACTTATAGTGGCGTAAGTTATTATTTTGGCGGGGATGCTTCTGGTTTCTATCAAGTATTTTTCAAACCAGATGGTACAAAATTTTATTTCGCAGAGCATGGTTGGGGTATTCATCAATATGACACAATTAACAATTCGAATATTCTAATGAACTTTGAAGACTCTGGCATCTATGATCTTGCCGGAGTTTCTAATATACAAACCCGAAACCAAGCCCAACTTGATACTAGTACTAAGAAGTATGGAACAGCCTCTATTGAATTCGATGGAACTGCTGATAGTTTAGAAATTATTCCACCACCATCAAATGATACTGTATTTGATTTTGAACAAGATTTTACTATTGAATTCTGGACCTATATAAACTCTACTAGTAGTGTTCAATATTGGCTGGAAACTAGAAGAGCTTCTGGGGAAACGACTTGGGCTATGGCACTAATTACTAATGCACCTACTTTTATATGGGACGGTAATGTATACGCAGCAACTGCTCTTTCAAACTACACAAATACTTGGATTCATATGGCTTTTGTAAGAAGCGGAAGCACTGGACAATGGTATATTAATGGAACTGCTTCTGGTTCCGCTCATAGTTTGGGCACAAATACGATTACTTCTACTGAAGGTATTTTAAGAGTTGGTGAAACGTGGAATCTTGCTTCGACTTCGGATTTTAATGGTTATATAGATGATTTAAGAATAACAAATGGTGTAGCTCGCTATACATCTAACTTTACCCCCTCTTCAGAGGCACTGCCCAAGTTTTAAAAGGAGACAAATATGTTATTTGTTGAAGTGGCCACTGGAACGCCAAAAACAAAAGTTCAGTTACAACAAGAAAATAAAAATATGTCTTTACCGAAATCATGGACTGCCGCCACTATGGAGGCTCTAGGAGTAACAACAGTTGCAAAAACTGCAAAGCCAAATCCTGGAGAATTTGAAATGGTCGTTGCAGATGGTGTAGAGCAAGTGAATGGAGTCTGGCAGGAAAAATGGGTTATACAAGATATGTTTACGGAGTATACTGACCCAGAAGGAAATACTGTGACTGTACAAGCTCAAAAAGATGCAAAGACTGCTTCTGATAATGCTGCTTTAGAGGCTGCAGAACGTGCTACAAGAGACACTCTTCTGAAAGATACCGATCATTTTGCTCTTTCTGATGTAACTATGTCAGCAGAAATGACTACATATAGGCAAGCATTAAGAGATGTTCCTCAGCAATCTGGATTTCCAAATACTATAACTTGGCCTACCAAACCTGAATAAAAAAGGGGCTATTCAGCCCCTTCCTCTTTAACTGGTTCTGGCGTAACTTGTGGTTGCGCCTGCTGTTGAATTTTATTTATCACTGCAATACTTGTTTTAGCGGGTAGCTCTCCCAGAGCCGCTAATACAACATTTATTTCTTGCAATGATAAATCCAACTTAATACTTTCATTTGCCATAATAGAAATTCCTATTTAAATATATCTTGCCAGTTTCCGGTAGTGCTCGCGCGTGCATACTCGGTGGCTCTGTTTTCAAAAAAGTTAGTGTGCTCTACACCGTTTAACATATAGTCAAGCCAAGGTAGAGGATTTTTATCACTACTAAAGATTTTTTTCATTCCCAGACCAAGAAGTCGACGATCTGCAATATATCGAATATACTCTTTTACTTCTTCCGCAGTTAAATCAGGTACTTCCGCACCTTCAAAACAGAGATCAATAAAAGCATCTTCAAGTTCTACTGTTCGCTCTGCGGCACAGTAAATCTCATATTTTAGATCATCATTCCACAACTCTGGATTCTCCTTAATAAAAGTTCGGAACAACTGGCTCATACCTTCGACATGAAGAGTTTCATCACGAATACTCCATGTTACAATTTGTCCCATACCTTTCATCAAGTTATGTCTTGGAAAGTTAAGTAAAATAGCAAAACTACTGAACAATTGTACTCCTTCTGTAAATCCAGAGTAAATCGCCATAGTTTTTGCGATATTCATTGGAGTATCCATACCAAAATTGGATAAATGCTCATGCTTATCCATCATTGCTTTGTGCTCAAAAAACTTTTGGTACTCATCGTCACCAAAACCAAGAGTTTCTAGCAAGAGTGAATATGCTTCTTGATGCACTGCTTCCATTGCTGCAAAAGCAGACAGCATCATTCTTACTTCAGGCTGCTTAAATGTTGGTAGATAATGCTTCGCATACCCACAGCAAACATCTACATCAGCCTGTGTAAAAAATCGAAAAATCTGATTGATAAGTCGACGATTCTCAGGTGTCAACTTATCACGATAGTCTCGTAAATCATCAGCAAGATTTACTTCATCAGGAAGCCAATGCATATGCTGTTGAGTTTTATAGTGTTTAAAAGCCCAAGGATAATTAAAAGGCTTATAATATTCTCTTTCTGTTAATAAATTCATTCAACGCTCTCTAAGACTTCTTTTAAGTCGCTATATCCCCCAATCCAAGTATCCCCAATAAGTATCTGGGGTACTGTTTTTACATTGGGAAATAATTTACTAAATTTTAACATATCATGGCTTGCTTCAATACTCTCTACTTCATATCCTTTTTCTTTTGCTAATTTTTCTGCTAAATGGCAAAAGCGGCAATCTTCAGTACCCCATATTGTTACTTTATCCTTCACAGGCAAGACACCCCTCTTCATCCATGCTTTCGAATATATACTGTCGAAGAGCTTCGTCAGATACATTTTCAGCACGTTTATACGCTTCGCTACGTAAATAGTATAGAGTTTTTACTTTCTTTTTCCATGCCATCATATGTACTGCATGAAGTTCTTGCTTTGACACATTGGCAGGAAAAAATACATTTAGAGACTGACTTTGACAGATATATTGCTGTCGATCGGCTGCAAAATCAATAATCCATCTTTGGTCAATTTCAACTGCGGTTTTAAATACGTCTTTTGTAACTTCGTCCAGAAAGTCAAGATGCTGAACTGAGCCACCGTTTGTAACAATACTTTTCCATACTTCATCCGTATCTTCTCCTATCTCTTGTAAAATGTGTTCAAGATATTCATTTTTTTGAAGACTTGAGCCTGACTTAGTTTTTTGAGTAAATGCATTAGCCCTGTAAGGCTCAATACTAGGACTAGTATTGCCACAAATAATACTACTGCTAGCATTAGGAGCAACAGCGAGAAGGTGAACATTACGAACTCCATAACCCAATGCATCAGGAGCTTCACCCCTTTCTTCAGCCAGTTTACGAGTTGCATTTAGTGCCTCCGTTTTTATATGGCGAAACATTCTCATGTTTGCGCTCTTTGCCATTACGCCTTCGAATGGCAGATGGTGTCGCTGCAAATAAGCATGAAAGCCCATTGCTCCGAGACCTATACTTCTTTCCTGCATTGCACTATACGCTGCTCTCCATAGCTCGCGAGGCGCATTGTCAATAAAATGTGTAAGTACATTGTCAAGCATTGCTATTAGGTCTGGAATAAAATGAGGGTCATGCTGCCATTCGTCAAATTCTTCCAGATTTACACTTGATAGACAACATACTGCTGTACGCTCTTCATCTGTAGCAAGAGTAATCTCACTACAGAGATTTGAGTGATGTACTGTTAATCCTTTGTCTTTTTGACACTGAGGCAATGCGGCTTGCACAGTATCTTTAAACATAATATAAGGTTCACCAGTTTCTACACGATTCTGAATAAGTTTTACCCAAAGTGTTTTTGCGGATACAGTTTTTATAACTCTACCAGAATGAGGGTCAATCAAGTCCCAGGAGTCATCGAACCCCTCTTCTCTTGTAGCACCTTCGATAAGCTCCATAAACTCATCTGGAATAATTACTCCATGATGTAGATTTACAGACTTACGATTTACATCGCCACCTGTGGGCTTACGAACATCTAAAAACTCTTCTACTTCGGGGTGAGAAATATCAAGATAAGCAGCGTAGCTTCCTCGACGAGTAACACCCTGGCTGAAAGCTAACATTTCTGCATCTACTACTTTTAGAAAAGGTATGACACCTGTACTTTCTGATCCGTTACTTGTTCTTGATCCGACGCTTCGAACACCGTTCCAGCAACCACCAATGCCGCCACCGACGCTACTGAGAAAAGCATTCTCCGTGTAGTGATTTGTGAGCCCTTCACGGCTGTCGTCCACGAAATTAAGAAAGCAGCTAATAGGCAAGCCCCGGGTAGTTCCCCCATTAGAAAGCACAGGAGTACTAAACATAAACCAAAGTTTACTAGCATAATCATATAACCTTTGTGCATGTTCTTCATCATTCGCAAAAGCTTTTGCTGCTCGTGCGAAAGCATCTTGAGGAGATATTTCTCCATCAATTAAATATCTGTCTTGCAGAGTTTTCTTACTAAACTCTGATAGATACCGATCTCGTCGATAATCTACTGTTACATTAAACGACACCTAACATTCTCCCTTGTATATCTGATATGTTATCAGACCCAATCGCATCATCGCAATAAGTCATTAAATCCATAAGTTCATAGTTTTCTAAAATTTGTTCTGCATTTTCGTTTAATGCTTGAATAAACTTATATCGACTATCAATCGGAGTTGCATCATAAATACTCATTGCATCTCCATATTCTTGAATCAACTGTACAGCTCTCTTTGGGCCTATTCCAGGTATGCCTGGGACATTATCACCCTTGTCTCCTGTTAGACATTTAAGAGAGATATACTCTTCGGGAGAACATTCATAGTGCTCAGACCATGTATCAAGCGTGACTTCCTTCCTCGTCACATATGAGAATCGTCCGACGTTTTCTTGAATAAGTAAATCCCAGTCTCTATCACTCGAAATAAGCCAAATATATTCTAAACCATACTTATTTCTTTCTTTTACCAAATGAGCAGCAATATCGTCTGCCTCTACACCTTTATATCGAAGTACAGTATATCCTGCTTCTTCGAGTACTTCTAGGGATGCTTCAAACTCTTCAAAGAACTCTTCAAATGCGATTCGTTCTTCTTCTGTTTGCTCTGCAAACTTTTCTTTTCGATTTTGCTTGTACTCAGGGTTTATACCTTTTCTATAGCTAGAAGAACCCCAGTCTGCTGCAATAATTAAATTTTTACAGTCATAAGATTTTGCAAGAGACTCTACAGTACGTTGATAATCATATCGAAAGTCTGTACGCCCTTGATGCTTCCATCGAAATGCTAAGTTTAGCGCGTCTACTATAAGTGTGGTTTTATCACTTGGATTTACAATTTTTTCACTAAAACTGAATGCCATTTTTTAAAAACTCCACTGTTTCGTTTTCTAACCAATCTTCTGCGGGAAGAATGAAACAGTTAAGAAACTGTATGAACATCCATTCTTCAGTTTGTTTTGGCTGTAAATTTGTTACAACAAATACAGGAGAACGATTATACTTAAAGAAAAGAAGAGGTTCTTGATCTCCTCCTTTCGCTTGTACTTGTACTTTTTTCCACCAGCGAATAAGATTATTTGTCTTTTTCGCAGTAAATATTTTGTCTGAAAGAGGAGACTCAGAGTAATTTTTTACTTCAATACAAAATCTATTTTTTTCATTCGGAACGTAGAGATCGCCTTTCAAATACTCAAGAGCCCCTGAATTAGGGACTCTTTCAAACTGCAACCCCGTTGCGACCCGTAACATATCTCGTACTAAGTATTCTCCTCTTGCTCCTTTCGCTCTGCTATCAACCATATTAACTTCTTCTTTTTATCTACTTTAGAAAGTTCTTCGAGCTCTTGTTGCAGCTCTTGTTCTTTTGCTTTCTTTAACAACCACATTCTACGCTGTGCTGCTAGTCGATTCATTCAAGGGCACTCACATTTTCTCTCTTTACGACTTCAATCTTCTCTAGCAGAGGATGTGTCCAACCGTGACTGACTACATAAGTATTTAGATTTTCTTCTCCAAGTAATACTTCGACAAGTTTCTCTCTACCTGTTTCATCAAGTACGTTAATCACTTCATCTAAAAAGAGAATATTGATTCGTGATTTTGAAATACTACTCATTAGCTTACGAATTGCTATAAGAGTAGCGGTGTTTACTCTTGCTAACTCTCCAGAAGAAAGAGCAAGTATATCAACAATGTTTCCATTGTCTGTAATTTGCACATTTAGCTTATCATTACTTACAACAAACTCAAGAGTAAAACGCCCGTCTGAAAGCTCTCCAAGATAGGTGTTTACTAATTCTTCTAGTTCCTTTACTAGATTTTCAATCTTATAAGCAATTAAGCCGTTTGTGCTAAATGCTTTTTTCAGCACTTCCAAATTAGAATACACACTTTCTACTTTATTTAACGACTCCTGTGCCTCTTCTAATTGTTCCAGAAAACTATCTGTTTGTTCTTGAATTACTTGGATTCGGGTGTTTTGCTTTGTTCTTCTCTCATTTTCCGCCGTTGCATCCGCCACAGACTTTTTGATCGAAACCAAGTCAGCTCGTACTCTTCCCAAGCGCTCTTCGAGCTCTCCTTTATCCAAGAGGGCCACTGGCAGATCTCGATCAATGCTTCGATAAAGATCCTCCCACTCTCTTTGCATTTTGTTTTTATATTCGAAACGTTCATTGTTTCGTTTAATTTCTTGAATTCTTGTTGTAATTTCACGCATTTTCTCCTCTGCGAAAGAAATCTTTGTAGCTTCCTCCGTAATTAGACTTTGCTTGAATGTCTCTTGAACATTTTGCTCGCAAGTCGGACATCTACCTTCCAAATCTTCCAATTTTTTCATCATCCGCTTTGACCCCGCTACGACCCCGGTAAGATTACCAAGTTCTGATTGTAGCGTATCATAGGACTCTTTTGCATGTACATCAATATTCTGTATTTCTTGAATATTTATTTGCTTGAGCAAAGAGATGCACTGATTATTTTGTGAGATTTTTTTATTTTTTTCCGAAATATTTTCAATTTCTTTCGTTAGTGAACGGAATTG
>Ga0222716_10000501_pt1 | contig 33858 bp, 37 predicted proteins | sample C33_13DmetaG_FD_165044 | JGI IMG/M metagenome (GOLD analysis project Ga0222716, IMG submission 165044) | Estuarine water microbial communities from San Francisco Bay, California, United States - C33_13D | ecosystem: Environmental > Aquatic > Marine > Unclassified | place: USA: California... | reverse complement strand
CCTCATCCCCCCCTCCCTTCCTTTTCTCTTTCTTAGTTTATATACCCTTGATGGCGTTTACTATTACAAAACCACAGGAAAAAACCTGTTTTTTAGAGGATTTTGCAAAACGATAGACTGAGGACAAGTCCTTGTAATCCAACAACAAAGGAAATGCTCGTGGCTTTTTTGGATTGGTACATTCGCAGTTGCAGAACATGTGGGACGAAGATTTTGCTTGGTGAAACAGAACATGATCGTTGGGTTGCATACGATGTGCCTGTTGACAATTCTTCTACTTGGATTCGACATACACACTGAGGTGATTTTACATGATACGCAACGAGAATGAAATGATTGAACGTGACCGACCTTGGTGGGCGTCATGTCAATGTCCGAAATCTCAGCCTGAATGGGCTGGATACCATGATTCCGCATACTGCAGGTCCTGCTTTGCTTGGTTAACTCCGAAGTGTTTAGCTACGACCTGTTACTATTGCACCGGTCGACCTCATTACAACATTTATGCGGCACGAGAGGCAAATGACTTCAAAGAGAATGAAGACAAATTCGAACAAGAACTGGAACAGTTTTTTGGAAAGAAAGAAACAATAAAGGAGTGGAAAAGAAATGACAGAAAAAAGAGAAGAAACAGAAAAAGAGACCATTGATTGGATGGACACTTTTGTCCTTGGGGAACATTACCAAACGGCTTACGAAATTCTCATGAAAATTGATGAGATCGTCAGAGTGTACAGTGCGGCTGATGGACAGCCCAATTCGTGGGACTCTCTGATTAAACGGCAGGACGCTTTTTCAAGAGATGTTGGGAGACTCGTACTCCGTGCTGTCCAAATGAACCTTGATGCAGACACCGTTATGGGACAGTACAAAGCAGGCTGCTTCCCTAAGTACGCAGGTGAACCAGGTTTCAGTCACTTACTCTACAATATTCCTAGGACGGTATTCCTTCGAGAACCTGAGGATTGAGCACTGTTTCTCATCCTAAATCGGTACAAGTCTCTCGTAAAAGTAAACGCCATCAGGAGTATATAAACCAAGAAAGAGATAGAAGGTGGAGATTAAGATGGCCGAAAAACTAGCAGAAAAAATGATGATGATGATATTTGAGCATGTAGAACATACTGAATACGAGCGCGTCTTGAATGACGTAAACCTCTCCGTTGAGGAAACTATGAATCTGAGTCAACAACTCTACTGGTACGTCCGCCACCAACTTTGAGTCCGTACCCCGCGAAGCGTGTATGCCGTCCCTGCTGTGATTTGGAGTCCGTATCTTTCTGAACCGATCCAGCCACCGGTACAGTAGTTCCGAGCACATCATTTTGTCAATCGGCGCCCAATAAGGAATCCAAGAACAAGGCTTCCACTGAATACACCCATCTCGATGAGACTGTCAAACACGGATTGGGCTTCTTGAATCGCGAATTCCCTCTGGCCGACCAATCCTGCGGTAAGCCGATGCCAATCAATGACGAGAATGCCTCGGGCTTCAAGCCACTTGATCAACACAAATTGTATGATGAGAATGCTCCGGATCGTTTTTGAGGCTAATTGGAAGACTACGCCAATGATGAGTCCGATGATGACGCCTTGCGTGATGTTTTCTCCCAAGAGTGCTACGATGTCCATAGGCTCACGACGCTCACGAGGGGTATAACTTTGGCGGAAAAGGTCAACATTCTGCCGTCATTCGTCACTCATCAACGGCTGCGGATGCTGCAATAAAGCCATTCAATGATGAGACGATGCTCTCATATAGGGAAGGCAAGTGGGATACCTGTTCACCATGAAGCGAGGGTCACGGGCTTGGAAAAAAACCGGCAATCAACGTTGGAAGTGGCGCAAGAAGAAATTGCGACGCCGAAAGCGAGCACGCCGACAAGCGAAGGCCTGATGCTCAAGGTTGAATATACACGGGAGTATAGTATAGCTTGGTAGTATCGCGGGCTCCAGTTGCACAGGAATGACGACGAGTGGGTTTGCTGAAAGTTGATGACCAACTGGAGCGCCGACCTGTTGCAATCCTGCAGACTGCCCATCTGATGCGCAGTTTCAGAAGAAATCCGCTGGGGGGGGTTCAAATCCCTCTGCTCCCACTTCAATTCACAACCATGAGCAATCTTGATGCCATGTTGACTTTTGACCGTCCATGAGGGAAGCGTATGAGGAAGTTGTTGGCCTTTGTTTTGATGGCACTTTTGATGGGTCCCGTCACGGGAAGTTTGGTTGCTACCTCAGAACCGATTGAATGGACACCAGTCGATGATTCACGCTTTCAATGGGTGCCTGCAGGATACAGCGAGACAGTCCCCCTGCAAGCCACAGGCGAGTGGGTCGGCGATGAAACGCCTTGGTGGGAGCGAACGACCTTGGATCTCAACCGAAACGGTGTTCATGACAGTCTTGAGACCCTCATCGGTACGACGGGAATCGGTCTTTCCTACAGCGGTGAAGTCACCTCACACCATCTCAATCAACTCGAGCGCTTGGGCCTGACCGTCGTTGACGTCATTGAAGCAGTTGACGCCGTGCTCCTCGGGGAGGTCAACACCTCATTGCTTGACGACCTGGTTGCTCTTGACGATGTTGTCATGGTCGAACGCTACGGGCAGATTGTCCTCTACGGCGATATCCAAACGCCTGCTGTAAAAGCCCGTAACTCCAGTCTTTACCCCGTTGGTGCTTGGGACCTCGGCGTGTCAGGCGCCAATGTCAATGTGGCAATGGTCGACACGGGCGTTGACAACGAACATCCGGGTCTCAACGAGAAATTCATCGCTGGTTACGACGCAGTTTGCTATCTTCATACCGACCCGTCCTGCACCGCAGGAGGGGCGCGAGAGACCGACGGAACCTACGACCCAGATGACGGCAACCAACATGGCACGGCGTGCATGGGCATGGCGGCGGCTACAGGCATTGATGCGAGTGGTGCACAGACCGACTTCTACGGTTCAGCACCTGATGCAGACCTCATCGACGTCCGTATTGGCACGGATGCGGGGGCAGGACCCTTTGAAAATTACATCCTTGAACAGGAATTCTATGAATCGGCCATGAACGGTATTCAATGGATTATTGACAATAAAGACACGGCTTGGCAAGGTGCGGATGAAGAAAGCTACGGCATTGACATCATTTCCCTTTCTTGGGGGATCACATCTCACGAAGGTGGCGGTTCTGATGGTGAGGACATGCACAGCCGCATTCTCAACGATGCTATGGAAGAAGGTGTTGTGGTCAGCGTTGCAGCAGGCAATGACGGGCCCGATAACGACGGACTTTCTGGCATGGGGTCTTCTAGCCTCTCCATCACGGTAGGCGCAACCGATGACAAGAACACCATTGACCGAGATGATGATACCGTTGCATCCTACTCTTCCCGTGGTCCACGACGAGACAACGGAGACGGCAACCCCTTGAACGAACTCAAGCCTGAACTGTCTGCTCCAGGCACCAACATCGTACAGGCAGAAGGGTGCGTGACCTCGGGAAGTTGCATCAATCTCATCGGTGGGTCTGCCGCAGACAACGGTTACACCGGGCGCGGTTCAGGGACCTCCTATGCGACTCCGGCCGTTACCGGTATCATCGCCTTGATGATCGAAGCAAATCCTGACCTTTCTCCCGCGGAGATGAAGGAGATTTTGAAATTGACAGCAGAGCGTCGAGGTGAACCCTCAGCACCCGACGTTGATCCATTTTGGAACCGTGACTTTGGCTGGGGTATGGCAGATGCTTACGAGGCAGTCAAGCTGTCCATGCATCTGCGTGATGAGAATTTGACGGGCCTGATCGACGTCTCGTCTCAAGTCCACATCACCAATGCATCGATGAACGAAACGTCAGGATTGTACGAAGTTCGTGGTATCGCATGGGGCCAAGAAGGAAGCATTGCCTCAGTCGAAGGGCGATTTGGTGACGGTGCATGGATGGAAGCCAGTTACGAGGTGGTCGAAGGTGGTCTTGCTGCCCTTGAACGGTTTGAATGGATGATGGCCTTTGACGTTGACCAACTTGCCAAAGGAAATCAAACGCTTGAAATCCGAGGTCTCAATCAGCAGGGTTCACCCTCACTCTCCGTGTTCACGACCGTGACGGGTACGGGCCTTTCCGTGGATGATGCTGGTGGATTCTCCCCACAATCCTTGCTGGTAGTCGCTGGGGTTCTCGTGTTCATCATTCTGCTCGGCTTCATGTTCAATTCTCGTGCGGACCAACCCCTTCTTCTGGTGGCCGCTGACGGATTGAACAACAACAGCGACGGTATTCTTGTGGCGGAATTGATTGATGACCCTCCTGCCAAGGAAACAGAATCCAAAAACGGCACCTCATAACTGCATTGAAATGCAATGCGCCGTTGGCGATGGACATGCGCACCTACAGTGACCGGGCTCTTGCCATCCAGCCTACGGGCGTTCGCAAGATGTTTGACCTCGCGGGTGATGACGTGATTTCCTTTGGCTTGGGTGAGCCAGATTTTCAACCACCAGCCATTGCTATTGAGGCATTTCATCAAGCCATGCTCGACGGGCGAAACAAGTACACGACGACGGCTGGCTTACCGGCCTTGCGTCAAAAGATCGCTTCCTCATGGAAGCATTATCAAACGGGAATGGACGAACAAAATGTCTGCATGACCATGTCGGGGACCAATGCCTTGCTCAATCTCTTCATGACCTTGGTGAATCCTGGCGATAACGTTCTCTTGCCCGAACCGTATTTTCCTCTTTACGGGCCAGATGCTACCTTGGTTGGCGGAGAAGCCCGTTATTACCCGTGCTTATTTGAAGATGAATTCATCCCGTCCATTGAATCCCTTGAGTCCATTGTTGACGAGAATACAGTTGCGATTCTCTACAATTTTCCAAGTAATCCGACGGGCGGCATGCTCACCCCAGCGCAACGAGACGAATTGTTGGACTTCGCCAAGCGACACGACCTCTGGATTATCTCTGACGAAGTCTATGACCGAATCGTCTTCGATGAAGAGCACGTGTCCTTCATGGGCACAGGTTACGAGAAAATTATGGTGGTCAATTCCTTTTCCAAAACCTTCGCCATGACCGGTTGGCGAATCGGATACATCATTTCCACCAATGTAGAAGCCATGAAGCAGGTCATCAAAATTCAGTATTATATTTCAGCATGTTCCAACGATGCAATGCAATATGCCGTGCTTGAAGCGATGGAGAAGGCCAACGATTATCCCGACATGATGGCGAAGGAATTTCAGCAACGCTGCAACCTCATCGTCGACCGATTAAACGCAATGCCCGGTGTTCAATGCCATCGCCCTAAGGGTTCAATTTACGTCTTTCCAAAGGTCGATGTTGAAGGCATGACCTCTGAGGAAGTTGCACTTGAATTGCTCAAAGATGGGGTATTGTGTTCTCCTGGTAACGCCTTCGGCCCGTCTGGTGAAGGGCATCTCCGATTTGCCTATACCATCAGTCAAGCCGATATCTCTCGGGGCATGGACAAGGTGGAGCAAACCCTCAAGCGTCTCCAACAAGGCTGAGATGGTATCCATGACGCTGGTAACGAATGTTGTACTCTTCAGCGTCGGAGCCATGATTGGGCACATGGGTCCACGTTTGCCCACGCTTTTCATGACCCGTGCAAAAGGGTTCAATGTGCGCTTTGAACCTCATCCTGATCCCGTGAGCCTTTCTCCGTACTTGACGCAACGCGTCTTGCACCTGCGTACTTTCTATTGGTTGAGTTTGGTTCTTGCAGCCATCATTTTGCTCTTTGGAGCCGTCAGCCTTCGTTGGGGTTCAGCCTCCTTTGGATTCGGACTTTGGTTGGCCGCTTCATGGTTGGTTCTTTCACGCATTCAAGGCTTCCTTGGTGGTCGTTCTGCTCCTTGGAGCAAAGCCATGGCGATCGAATTACAACTCATCATGAACCGTGCATCCGGGCAGCAAGCCTGCTGTGCAATGCCAATTCCCGTGTGGCATCTTCAGGCCGTTCAGTGCCGTCATTGCACGACGGTTCTCGCTCCGTTGGCTCGCCCCGACCTTGGCCGTCCGAGAAGTGATGGTCGTCTGCGTGGCTTCCTTCGCATGATGATCACCGATGGCTATCCCTTGGCAGAACCGCTGAAGGTTGACTCAACATCTGAAGAATAGCATTCCACACCTGTCGGCGAGGGCAACCTTTGAGGTCAGCACGGATTGGCTGAGTGCTATGGGGGGGCGCTCGGCCGTGGGTTCATTGGCAGCACGCCTCGGATTGACGGCTCAATTGCTCGGTCAGATATTTGTTACACCGCTGGCAGCCTTCGCACTCACCTATCTCCTCGGATTCTCAGTGGGCGGAGGGGATTTCAGTATCAGCGTTGAGATTGAGATGATTCCTTGGATTGGGATGGCATCGTTGCTCTACGGCATGATCGCCCTGATTCTGGCTTTGAGCATGGGCGGCTTTACGCCACTGAGCGTTGTTGAGCGAGGTGGATGGCGCTTGGCCCTCGGCCTTACTCGAAACCCAAAAAGCTCAGCACACCGCTTCATCGCAAGGAAGCGCTATGCTTCCTCGGCTCACGGACGACTTTCACTTTTGGTTCACGACCGACACGATGCAGGTCATGCCCTGTGGACGATTCGCGGCTCTTTGGTATTGTTAGCCATCCCCTTCCAGGTACTTCTTGCCACCATTCCACTGACGCTTGTTCTTCTCTTTCCAGAAGGTGTAGTTCATCAAAATCGGCAATTGGAAATGGCGCTGCTGCTCTACTGTATCTGTCTATATTTCTCCATCCGATTCTTTCCTGCCATCGCCCGCCATTACATCACCTTGGCGTCCATCGGAAGAAAACTGCTGGGCAATACCCTTCGTATCTCGTGGGTTTTTCCGGTCTTCTTGTTGTGGTCAATGGGACAACTTTCCACCTACATTGTCCAGCAGGTATTGGGCGAAGATATGGCGCTCAATATCGCCTTTGAGAAACAATTCTTCGAATCGATGATCTCTGCAAGTGCCACCCCAGAGAGTTCCTTCCTGAATCTCCTGACCGCTCTTGCAGTTATGCCAATGGCCGCCTTCACAACCCTCGCAGTCCTTGGCGGCGGGGCAGGTGCTCCACCTTCGTGGATGCGTCCATCCGAAGAAGGCTCCAATCGCGATGAATTGCAGGGTCAGGTGGAAACGCTTTCCAACACCGTCAACCGCCTCGCTGCAGAGGCCCAAACCCCTCCGCGTACTGCACGTCACACGCCTTCAATCGTTCAGCAGGTGTACGTTCCAGTCATCACACCTGTCGCATCTGTTCAACACCCATCGAACCAAAGTGAAGCACCGCCCATGCAGCAGGCTACCGCATCGATGGTCGATGGCCTGGATTTTGAGGGTATTTCAGCCACAAATCATGGCGAACTTCAACCTGAAGTGCCACCGATTCAGCCCGCTCATGACGAACCTGTCATCCGAGGCTTTGACCTGAGCGATGACGCTTCTTGAGCCCAGTTTTCCGCCAAATAGAGCGAACCAACGAAAGGCGACCTTCTTATGCTCCATCCACTTCGGGATATTTGCTGATGTCCATGCGCCGTATGATGCCCTTTACCATCGTCTTGCTGTTGCTATTCCAAACCATTGCTGTGAACTTTGTCGTTCCGGCTGAGGCTGCGTCAGGTCGTGGTGGTACAAATGACGACTATACGGTCAAGAGCATCACCGTTGGAAACTCGTCTGCTCCTGCCTCACAATGGGTTCAATCTGACGGCACCGTTGTGGATTACATCTTCATCGACCAGACCGTCGAGGTCACCATCTCCGTTCAACGGTTTGGAGGGTCTGCCATTCCCGATGAGGCACCTGTCGCTCTGGACATCGTCCACCCCATTGGCTTCGTCATGGAGTCATTCAACTTCTTCACCAACCCTCTCACCGGTGGGCAAAGTTACAACCACATTGTAGAATGGACGCCTACTGCCGCTCACTCTGTCCTCAACACAACCACCAACGACCTCTCGGGAGGATTGATTCTCCGGGCTACCGTCAACTTTGATGACGATGACAAAAACACCAACGATCAGCGTGAAAAGACCCTACCTGTCGCCATTGCAGCCAATGCTATGGAAGATTGGAGCGCAACCCTTGGGCCACAATTCATCTCGGGCAAGTACCCAGCTGACGGTGGAGATGCAGAATCCACAGGCTCGTGGCAAACCGATGCAACGACCAGCGCCAACGGTGCCAAGCATTGGCGCCATTCATCTGCTGGTAGCAATTATCCTTCAAACGCAGAAGCCACTCGTTTGGTTCATGCCCGATACATGAGCGGCAATTCCTGCGACACGGATGCAGCCGACACCGGCCTGACCCTCGTCTATCAGGCCTATATTTGCCGCATTGCGTTCTACTCCAATGAATTTGTGTCCAGCCAATTCCACCTTCAAGCATGGGGTTCAATGGAAGCAGGCGACTCCGTCTCAATGGAACTTTGGCGAGGCTCTGGGAACATCAACGACCCCTACGAATCCATTTCTTGGGACATCGCTCAGGGCAACCCCAGTGCTGCACCTGGACAATGGACGAACCTTTCATGGGACCCTCAACAGACCTGGTTGGAGATTCCAAACCTCGGTAATCCCGAAGTCTTCCTCGGTGGCAACTCATACACCTTTAGCCTCCTGTTCACCTCGGACAGCAGCGTTGCAGGTGAGGGAATGCACGTGGATGACTTTGTCCACTTTGGTGTCAGCCGAGTGACCGATTATACCCTCGACCTTCAATGCGACAATTCGCTGAACGGCTACACCGTTGCGCCCAACCAAATGGCACCTCTTTACTGCACATTGACCAACGACGGCTACGCCCCTGCTACCGTTCGCCTTCAGACGAACGTGACCAACGATTCTTGGATGGCACCCTTCCCTATCATCCGTATGGACATCGAAGGCAGCAGTAACCATGGCACCAACGTGATTATCCCTCCAATTGGGGCCGGAGAGACCATCGAGTTTTGGTCAAATCTAACCGTCCCTGCAGGTGCTGATGTTCAACAACGCACCTGGAATTTGTGGCTAACTGATGCCAGCAGCGCTCAACTCGGCGAGAAAGGCCGTTTGACCATGGATTTGGCAGTAAGCGAGCAATACGGTGTTGCCCTGACCTCATCGGTTTCCTTGGTTGCTGCAACGATCGGGCCCGATGAATCAGGGACCGTGAGTTTCCGCCTCCAGAATACAGGCAACAAGGATGCAGCATTCAATCTCGCGACGACCTTCTCTGAAAACACCGGATGGTTGGCAGTCATTGAAAACGAAACTGGCGTGATTCAACAGAACCCAATCACGCTCTTCAAGGGCCAGAAAGTCAATCTTGTGCTCAACATTACCGCTCCTTCGGAGGCATCACCTGCCTTGGGAACAGAATCCAATCCCTACGTGAGTTTCAACTTGCGTGCAACCTGTCCTTCATGCAGTACGGCACTGTATGGCAACGATGTGCTGGTACGAAACGTCGAAGTTCCAGTGTTGCGAACCGTTCAACTTGAAACTGAAGAGTATACCTACAGCGGTCCAGCAAATGGAAATGCAAAATCCCTTTACTTAACCCTCCTCAATCTTGGAAACGATGACGAACAATACGACCTGAGCTTGGTGCAAAGTCAATGGCAACTCCAAGCCTCGTTGTTGGCTGACCAATCTCCTGTCTTGGACGCATGGGATGGAGAATCCACGATCGTCGTAAGTCTCGCCATGCCAATCGGATTGAATCCTGGAATCTACACGGTGACTGTCAAAGCCACAAGCGTTGACGACCCTACCGTCAGCGACAGTATCGACCTCAGCATTGAGATCCTTGAAACCGCAGCAGTCTTTGTTTCAGACGAAGAAACGGGACAATCATACATTCCTGGTGACCTTCCTCAGGCCATGTCCTTTGAAGTCCGTAACGACGGAAATAGCTACGATAGCTTTGCAATGAGTCTCGACACTCCTGTCGGAATGGTCGCTCAATTCACCAACCTCAATGCTAACGGGGAAACAGGCGCACTCGCAGTCGGAACAAGTTACAACGTCACGGTTGAATTCTCCTTCATTGACGGAACCGAAGGCCAACTCACACTCAGTGTCATCGCAACGAGTACAGCAGATTCAGCCATCAGTAGTTCTGGACAGGCGACCTATCTCGTTGGTTCGCAAAATTGGCTCAAGATTTACGCGATTGCTCCCGTGACCATCAACGAAGAAGGTGAAACAGAGGTCAAGGTCCGAATCGTCAACCAGTACACGACTGGCCAACTGGTCAAGATGGAAGTTGATGATTCCGAAAGCAACAAGTGGCTTCAAGTTTCGATTGCTCGTCTGGATCGTGATTTCTCATTGGCTGTCGGCGAACAAAAGGAGATTACCTTGACCATTGATATCTCGGAAACCAGTCTCAAAAACCTCAACGAAGAAACCGTGACTGCCAACATCACAGTCTGGGCTCGTTCCGAAACCGTCAGCGATGCTGCCAACGCCAACCTTGAATTGACCCTGGTTCGAATTGACGACCAACGTACCTCTGGTGTCGAGGACGCAGGCTCTGGATTGGAATTGGAAAGCATCGCCCTCTGGGCAGTCTTCCTCATCGTCATCATTGGCGGTGTATTTGTGGTCCTCTCAATCCTTCGTACTGAAGAAGAAGATGACGAGTACGCAAAGTGGGGCGAAGAAGGCTACGAAGACAGTTTGTCAGCAACTTACGGTGCGGTCGCTGCCGCTCCCTCGGTGCCAACCAGCATGCCAACACCAGAACCCACCGCTTCCCCTTCGGTTGTTCAAAACATTACTTACAACATCACCGATAGCGCAATTTCCGGTGACCTTTCCGCAACTGCACCTGCTGCCGCTCCTCCTCAAGAGGCTGGCATGCCCCCACTCCCCGAAGAAGGCCTTCCTCAAGGCTGGACGATGGAGCAATGGAAGCATTACGGACAGCAATGGCTCGAGCAGAATGGCCGAGCTTGAACCGTTCTTCTGATGAAGAAGGCGAGAGCGTAGGGTTCAAGACGCACGCAACCTCGCCATGAATGCCGGAGGACACAAACATGTATGGAAACGGACAAGCTCCAATCTTTATTCTCAAAGACGGAACACAACGAACACGAGGGCGTACGGCCCAATCAAACAACATTGCTGCTGCTAAGGCTGTAGCAGATGCAGTCCGCTCGACATTGGGTCCCAAAGGCATGGACAAGATGCTGGTCGACTCGATGGGCGATGTCGTCATTACCAACGACGGAGCAACCATTCTGAAGGAAATGGACATCGAACACCCCGCCGCTAAGATGATCATCGAAGTAGCCAAAACCCAGGAGCAGCACTGCTTTGATGGCACCACTTCGGCAGTCATCCTATCGGGAGAATTGCTCAAGCGAAGTGAAGATCTCATCGAGCAGAATGTTCACCCAACGGTGATTTGTGAAGGATTCCGACTGGCAGCAGAACGCGCCATTGGGTTGCTTGAAGGTCACGGCATCTCTACCGAACAGGCTGATGAGGTCCTCCTTGAAGTCGCTAAGACAGCACTGACTGGAAAGTCAGCAGGTGCGGTCAAGTCATTCATGGCAGACATCTGCGTTCGTGCGGTCAACGCCGTAGGATTCACCGATGATGGTGAGCGACTTGTTGACCTTTCCGATATCAAGGTCGAAAAGCGTCAAGGTGGCTCGATCAAGGATTCAACGCTCATCGATGGAATCCTCCTCGACAAGGAGCGTGTTCATGCAGGCATGCCTCGTTCCATCAGCGATGCCAAAATTGCTTTGGTCAACTCTGCGATTGAAGTGAAAAAGACTGAAGTCGATGCTAAAATTCAGATTACTGACCCAAATCAACTCGCCCTCTTCCTCGAAGAAGAAGAGAATTACATTCGTAACCTCGTCAACACCATCGAAAAGGCCGGAGCCAACGTACTCATCTGCCAGAAAGGCATTGATGAATTGGCTCAACACTACCTCGCCAAGAAAGGCATTTTCGCCATTCGTCGTGCTAAGAAATCTGACATGGAAGCATTGGGCAAGGCTACGGGCGGGACCATCATCACCAATCTCGAAGACATGAGCGAGAGCGACCTTGGTATTGCAGCCCGCGTTGAAGAAAAGAAGATTGGAGACTCGGACATGACCTTCATCACTGGTTGCCCCGAAGCAAAATCGGTTTCAGTACTCCTTCGCGGCGGTACCGAACACGTTGTTGATGAGATTCGCAGAGCCTTTGACGACGCCGTCGGTGTCGTTTCCGTTGCCTGGGAAGACGGAGCAGTCCTCACCGGTGGAGGCAGCGTTCTCGCCGCTCTCTCACGGGACCTCCGAACCTTTGCTGAAACCGTCGGTGGACGTGAGCAAATGGCCATCGAAGCTTTTGCTTCCGCTTTGGAAATCATCCCTCGTACCCTTGCAGAAAACGCCGGGCTCGACCCCGTGACCACACTCATTGAATTGCGCAAGGCTCACGCAGACGGCCAGGCACACGCAGGCATCAACGTCTACGAAGGCGGTGTTGTCGATATGAAGGCCGCCAATGTAGTCGAGCCTCTTCGTGTGGTTGAACAAGCGATTCAATCTGCAACTGAAACGGCGATCATGATTCTACGAATTGACGACGTCATTTCGTCCAAGGGCGTCCCTATGGGTGACGACATGGGCGGCATGGGCGACTTCAATATGTGAGCCAGAAATATGTGCTATTATTTCGTTGAAAAAACGAACGACAGATGCCACATTTCATCATGGACGAATAATAACCTTCAAAGGCCACTCAAGGCTGGGAAAGATTACTCACAGAGCGTGAGCAAGAGGTCGTCCCATGGCAATCGTCGCAAAAGTATGGATTGATGAAGACTGTATCACCTGCGATGCTTGTGAAGATATTTGTCCAGAAGTGTTCAAAGTTACGGACGACACATCCCAAATTCTCGCTGCGGTCCGCACGGACGGAACCTTTGACCGAAATGAAGGAGGTTCGCCACTGGTGGGTAACCTCGGTGCTGAATTGGGTGACATTATTCTTGAGGCCGCTGAAGCCTGTCCTGTTGAAGTCATCAAGTTCGAATTGGTTGGCGAGGGAGTCGATGTTGCGACGGTGGAAGCCGAAGCACCTGCCGCTGAGGCAGCTGCGGCTCCTGCTGCTGCAGTAGCACCTGCCGCTGGCGTCTCCGATGCACTTGCCTCTGTTTTTACCGGTGATCGAAATCTCAACATTCTCTTTGGTTCACAAACAGGAAACGCTGCTGGTTTGGCCGAAAAGACGGCAAAAATGGCCGAGAATTACGGATTAACTGCCAACATCGTTGACATGGACGGCCTTGACCCTGCTCGTCTCGCTTCCATGAAGCGTGTCATGATCATCACCTCTACGTGGGGTGAAGGTGAGATGCCCGACAATGCAGATGCAATGTGGAATGCCATCAATGCCAACGGCCCCGGTCTCTCCGCTACGCACTACTCTGTCTGTGCCATTGGCGACACTTCGTATGACGAATACTGCAAAGCAGGCCACGACTGGAACGACAAACTCGCTGCATTGGGCGGACACCAAGCCCATCCGATTCAGGAATGTGACGTTGACTTCGAACCTGCTTGGCGTGTCTGGGTTGAGGAAGCCCTTCCTCGCCTTGCTTGCGTTGACGAATCCGGTACCTTGCAACTTGAACTCCTTGAAGAGATGAAGGCCTACGGTGCCGGCGATGATGAGGACCTTGTTGAAGGCGACTTCTCACCCGGCAGCATCCATCGAGAAGAACTCACCATCACCTTGGAAATTTTCCGCTACGCACCCGAAGCAGCCGAATCAGGCTGGGATACCTTGACATGCTCCGTACCGGGTCATGCAACCATCCAAGACTTGCTTCTCACCATGCAACGTGATGTCGACGGCAGCCTTGCGTTCCGTCGTGGCAACGGCGCAGGTACACCGACAACAGGCGTTCGAGTCAACGGCCGAATTGTTTTGGCTGACGCCACCATGGTCGGTGACGTGATGGCAGCATCGGGTCGCGTTCGAATTGAACCACTTCCCGGTCACCCCGTCGTTCGTGACCTAATCGTTGACACCAGCCGATACGAGAGTCATCGCAGCCGAGCTGAGCCTTGGATGCGAACAGACCCCCGAGAAGGTGAGCGCTTGCCTTCTGGAATGGCAATGGGTACGCTCGACGCCGCAACCGCCACTGCTCTCCACCAAGCCGGTGACATACAGTCCTTCCAACTGATTCAGGCCATGTCGGATGCACTTGCGCACGACGCTCATTACGAAGGTCCTGGTGTCCATTTCCAACAATGGCTCCGTGTCCTTGACCCTCGCACCAGCGAACAACAACGCCGGGCCATTATGGGTTCACTCCAAGAAAAGGACGGTATCTGGTCAGAGGCAGACCATGCCAGTCTCATGCGCTACGGCGAGGACGGACGTCTTGCTGCACGAGGTCTCAACGAAGCACGTGGTGCACTGCTCAATCAAAACCGATACGCTGGCAAATCAGGTCGCCTCGTCAAGTGGTACGGACGCAGCGTCAAGTGGTCAGGCAACGTCAATGAAACGACGCTCTACCGCCAAGTTCTCGGTCCGCTCGGTCTGGTTAGCAATGTGTTCAGTGGCGTATCAGCCCGTATGGCTCTTGCCTTCACCCGCAACGGTTCCCCACCGATTCGCAGCCTTCAATCGCTCCTCCTTCCACCTGCTGGACTCGGTCGCATTCCGAAGATGTTCAACTCCAAGGTTGACAATTATCATGAAGTTGTCAGTTTATTCAACGAAATAGATCAACGGTTCTGAGGTGATATGATGGCGAAAATTGCATACTATCCCGGAAACGTGGCTCGAGCAGGTGCATCAGAGGTTGAGGATTGTATCCAACCTCTTTGCCGTGCTTTGAACATTCAACTTGTAGAAATTCCACGCTCCAGCAGCGATGGTGGTAACGTGATCAAGCAAGCAACCCCAAAATTGCAAGACGCTCTCGTAGCCCGCAACCTCGCACTTGCTGAAGAAAAGGGACTTGACATCATGACCACTTGTGCAACCAGCCACGCCATCATGTGCAACACCGCTGAAGACATGAAGCGGGACCCCGTGTATGCTGCGACCATCAACAATTTGGTTGAGCGTACCTCGAAGGTTGAATACATGGGCGAAACAAAGTCATGGCATCTTCTCCACTACTTGGTTGAGGAAATTGGACTTGATGCCGTCCGTAAAGCTGTCAAAAACCCTCTCAAGATGAATATTGCAGCCTACTACGGCCCCGACATGCAACGCCAAGGTGCCTGCGCAGGTGACGACCCTTTCATGCCCACCTACATGGAGCAACTCATCGAGGCCCTCGGAGGCACACCAGTTGACTACGACTCAAAGTGCCAAAGTGTTGGTTCGACTTCCATGCTCACCCTTGAAGACTCATCCTTGTCCATGACCGCTGCCGTTCTTTCGGATGCTTTGGAATCCGGGGCTGAACTGGTGGTGAGTGCCTGCACCATCTCTCACATCAACCTTGATTCATACCAGTCCAAAGCCGGTCGTGTCACTGGAAAATCAACCTCTGTCCCCGTTTGCCACCTTTCCGAAGTAGTTGCCTTCGCCTTGGGATTCTACCCCGACCGACTCGCTCAACTGCGAACCCGTGTTCGTCTTATTGGCTCTTGAAGGGCCGATTCAACGCATCAACAACTCGTTGTGCCGATTGCTCATCGCAACCGCTAACTGCAGCAACGGTCTTCGTTGATGCTATCAGAAGAGCACCCAAGTCTGGAGAAAAATGCTTCATCACTTCGAGGATGGCGTTGTCTTGTGTGTACTGGCCTATGGTGTGATGAAAGCAACGATGGAGGTGTTCAACCATCGTGTCCATCCAAGGATGGTCTCCATCTGGGTCTTCTTCGAGGTGTTCCAATTCTTTTGAAATCGCATCAAGTGCAGGCCGCCATTCCTGTTGCGAGGCTTGTTGTGTGCTGAGGTAAGTATGCAATTCTTCGAGCAAGTCATGTTCGCGTTTTGCGGCGATTGCTACAAAATGGGCGCTCTCTTGAGCGTTCTTTGTCATCATGACTGGAATGCCAAGATCAAGCGTGATGTGGGCTAATGCACCAAGAACTGCGTTAGGGTGAAGTGCATACTGTTCATATCCTCCGGTTTCAATGAGCAAGAGCGGACGGGGAGCACTCGCTTTGAGAGCGTGACATTGACTGAGAAGTCGGCCGTTTTTGATGGATGCAAGGAGGTCACGAACCGTCTTTCGCTCGATGAGAATACGTGAAGATAAACGAAGGTCACCGTGGGGTAACTGTGTTATTTCTGTATTGAAACCAAGACCATGCAAGTATGCGGGTAGGGTTGAATTGACCTCGCGATGGTCAATTTGAATGGTCTTGTCCGTGGCATTGGTTGTGTTCATTGCAGTCATTTCAGTCGTTGCCGCATTGAGTACAGCCTGGAGTTGATTGGGTGAGAATGTGGTTGATTTCGCGGGGAGTTCCACGGAAGTTGACGGGCTTTCTTTTGTGAAGTAGTCCAAACCCATCTGTTCTTTTGGCCGTCGCTGCTCCGGAGTTAGTGGAGCTGCAGTTCGATGGGCCGTTGATGCCTTTTTCTTTTCTTTTACAGGCGCTGACCCCTGCTCTATAGAATTAGGATTGAGGTTGATTTCACGCTCAAGGAATACCTTTGCAGGAATTGGCTCGCCCGATTCTAGAATTGAAAAGTGAGCCAGAGCATCGTGATTGACCTCAAAATGTTCCTTGAAGTTTCGTTGACGCACCATTTGTTTCATTAATCGATGCATGTTTGTTTCTTGTTGCTCTGAAGCTCGTTGGACATAGACGTCACGGGTTCCTTGTGCAATCAGTACATGTACGGAGCCTGCTCGTTGCCGAGCGGTTCTACCGCGCCGTTGGATGGCTCGAATTGCGCTCGGAACGGGTTCGTAGAGAATCACCAAATCTGCAGACGGTACGTCCAGTCCTTCTTCTCCAACCGATGTGGCCACAAGGACATTGATCTCTCCACTTCGGAAACGATTGAGTTGAGACAATTGCTCTTTTTGGTTCATTCCTTTCTGATTCCCTCGTGAAGATTGGCCAATAAATGCATCAGCTTGAACTCCAGGCAGGTCATTGAGGTTGGCAACAATCTGCGTAACAGTGTCTCGGTATTCCGTAAAAATGAGAATTTTCCCATCGGGTTTTTGTGCTAATTCTTCTTGAACCAAGCGATGAACAACCTCAACCTTGGGGTGCAATTCTCCGATGTCGTTGAGGGAGAGGCGCAGTGCATGAATGACAGGTAGAGCGAGCATGCGATTGGTTTTCCTTCCTTCGCGTCCTTCATCCTCTGCACGTTGTAAGAAGGATCGAGCCACCTCGGTCCCTTGGGATTTGAGTAGATTTGTCAGCATGTGGATGCGTCGTAAATCAGCAACTCGTCTTGCAGCGTCGTAGCCCCTGACATCTCGCTGTGCGATGGCACGGCTTGCTCTCAACTGTGCCTTCTCAATGTCGCCTGAAGCAATGTATTCCTTGGGTGGAAGGAATCCGAGGCGCTTCAAGTGGGCGACTTCATCATCGAAATGTTGCTCAATGGGTTGGAGCAATGTTTGCAGGGCAGAGGGAAGCTCCAGGCGGTGCTGATGCACTTCCATGTCAACGTCGTAGGGTGCGACTAATGCTTCACTGCGCTTTGTCAGGTCAAGATTGTGTGCATTCAGGTTCGTCTTGACTTCAGAAATGTGGCGGATGTTTGACCCTGGGCTTGCAGTGGCTGCCAACACCCGTCCTTTTTCGCCTCTGGCCTCCGTGTACAACTTGCCAACCTGCGCATAGGCGTGGTTTCCCGTAGCATGATGTGCTTCATCAACGATGAGAAGGTCAACAATTGAAAGGTCCAGAATTCCCTTCATGGCATCGTTACGGATCACTTGCGGCGTTGCGATGATGATGCGCCCCTTTTTCCACAACGCCTCTCGTTTGGCGGGGGGAGTATCGCCAGTATAGGTCAGAATTACTTCGTCGGGGAGGGCAAGGCGCTCTTGTGCCATACGCTGTTGTTGGTCGACCAGGCCAGTTGTGGGGGCAATCAGAATTATTTTCTGAGCACCGGTTCGCAAATATTCAGCCATCACCATCCATTCAACTGCAGTCTTTCCAAACCCAGTGGGCATGACCATGAGAGTTGATGCCGACAGAATCCGCTCGAGGGAGCGAAGTTGGTATGCCCGTGCCTCGACACCCCCGTTGAGAAGGGGATGGCGAACGGTAGGCATGGAAACTAGGTTCGGTCAAGGGTTCAAAAGGATGATGTGGGGGTGTTGTTGACTGAATGTGAAAGTAAAACTGCTATTTTCGGAGAAATGTTTGAAGACCTTCAATGCTCATTGCGTACCACGCAACCCTCAACCTCTGCACCGAACCGCATATATACGGGTGGTAAGTCGGAAGGTTGCTCAAAGGTGAGTAGCCAGACACACTGGGCCATCCCCCGAGGACCCCAATTGGCTCATTCCCCACTCGTGGGAATGGGACTCCGTGTCACGGCTTCGACGCTGTATGGGCCCTCGTACGCCCCTCTTCGGTGGGGCCAATTCGTTGTAGAAAACACTGGAGGAATCCAAGATGGCAAAGAGAAACCACCCACGCCGTGGATCGATGGCGTTTAGCCCGCGGAAGCGCGCAAGCCGAACTTTTGGACACGTCAAATCGTGGCCTACAACCGACGCAAGCGATGTACGAGTTCAAGGATTTGCAGGCTGGAAAGCCGGTATGACTCACATTCTCGCTCGCGACCTCAACCCCCGCAGCACCTCTGCCGGACAAGAAATCCGAATCCCTGTTACTGTCGTCGAATGCCCCAAGATGCGTATTCTTGGTGTCCGTGGCTACGAAATGACTCCCTACGGAAAGCAAGCCAAAGGCGAAGTTTGGGCCGACGCCAAGAAAATTGCAGAAGCTTTCTCAGAACTCTTCAACCGAGTCCCAGAACGCAAGGAGCACGACGCTTCCAAGCACATGGAGAACCTCAAGCAAGCAGACCTTTGTGAAGTTCGCCTCATCGTTTCCACTCAACCCAACACCATGGCGAGTGTACCTACAAAGGTACCCGACGTGATGGAAATGGGATTGGACGGCGGCACCTTTGACGATCAACTCACCTGGGCTGAAGAGCGCCTTGGCGAGGAATATTCCTTCGCTGACGCCTTTGAAGAAGGATGCCTCACCGACATCGTCGCAGTAACCAAGGGCTATGGATGGCAAGGTGTCATCAAGCGATTCGGCGGTAAATTGCAATCTCACAAGAACTCCAAGAAGCGCCGACAACACGGTAACATGGGTGCTTTTGGTGACGGATACGTCCGAAAGACCATCCGTCAAGGCGGTCAGACTGGATACCATCAGCGTACAGAATACAACAAGCGTGTCTTGCGCGTCGCTAACCCCGAAGACCATTCCATTACGCCGGCTGGAGGTTTCCTCCATTACGGTGAAATCAAATCCGATTACATTCTTGTTAAGGGAAGTGTGCCTGGTCCAGCCAAGCGCCTTATCCGGTTCCGAGATGCCACCCGTGGCTCTGACCGAACCCTTCACGATTACGAAATCACGTACGTGAGTACGGCATCGAAGCAGGGGGCCTGAAGATGAAGGTCGCTGTCAAGGATATTGTCAACACGGTTACTCAAACCGAAATGGATGCCGGCAAACTCTCCGCTCAGTTCAGCGTTGAAGTCAGCGATGGTGCCAAGGTAAGCCTACCATCTGCCTTTGATTCCGAAGTCCGTGAAGACCTCATCAAGTTGGCCGTCGCTTCCAGCCGTGCCAACCGCCGCCAAGCCTACGGTTCCCGCCCCCACGTCGGTAAGCGCCGACCGATGGCCGGTATGAAGCACTCCGTCGAATGGTGGGGCAAGGGTCGTGGTGTCTCTCGTATTATGCGCCGAACAGGTGCGAGCCGTGGTGCTCAAAACCCCCATACTTTGGGTGGTCGCCGTGCTCACGGTCCTAAGGTCGAAAAGATCTGGTCCCGCAAACTCAACGCCAAGCAACGCCAAGCCGCCCGTAACGCAGCGCTTGCAGCGACCGTCTCCATGGACACTGTATCGTCCCGTGGTCACCGCTTCGAATCAACGGTTGAACACCTACCAATCGTTCTTGGTAACTATACTGAAGTCGTTGACGGAACATCTGTTGACTACGACATTGAAACCTTCAACCACGGTGCAGCAACCCGCAAAGCAGCAGCCATCTTCACCGAACTCGGTCTTGGTCCTGATTTGGACCGAGCCCGCAACGGCCGAAAGATCCGTGCAGGAAAGGCTACCATGCGTGGACGTGTCCACAAGACTCCCAAATCCATTCTGTTGGTCGTCAAGCAAAAGGCTGGACTCGCACAAGCTGCCCGTAATCTTCCTGGTGTCGATGTCGTTGCAGTCAGCGATCTCTGCGCAGAAGACCTCGCTCCCGGTGGCGACATCGGTCGCTTGACCGTCTTTACCAAAACGGCGTTGGAGGCCATGAACTGAGGTGATATCATGAACGCATACGACATTATCATTCAACCATGGCTTACTGAGAAATCCATGGAAGCTCGTACTTCCGAGCAACGCCTTGAATTTATTGTGCTTCGCAGCGCAACCAAGTCCCAAATTGCACGAGCCGTTGAGACCATCTTCGATGTTGAAGTGGCCAAGGTCAACGTTCGCAATTCAAAACACGGCAAGCATGCATCCGTCAAGCTTGCCGAGGGATACGACGCAGAGGACGCTGCTATGCGTCTAGGAGCATTCTGAGGTGATTTATCATGGGTAAGAGAATACGTGCACAACGCAAAGGGTCCTCGCCACGTTATCGTGTCGCGAGTCACCGTTTCCCCGGAAAGAACCGCATGCCACGCGACAAAGACGTGGTTTGCGAAGTCACAGAATTGCTTCACAGTCCTGTTCACAGTGCTCCACTGGCTCGCATCAAGACTCCTGATGGCGACACAACCTTGGTCGCAGCAACTGAAGGAATCGCAGTCGGTAGCCAAGTCGCTATTGGTGACAATGTCGCCTTGCGCCCAGGCAACATCACAGAACTTGGTAACATTCCTGAAGGAACCGCCATCAACAACCTCGAACTTCGTCCCGGTGACGGAGGAAAAGTTGCTCGATCAGCGGGTAACTCCTGCATGGTTGAATCACGAGTCGGAAACATGGTTCGAATTCGCATGCCGTCGGGATCCCACAAGGAACTACCAATCACGTGCCGAGCGACCATCGGTGTCCTCGCAGGACACGGTCGTGACGAGATGCCACTACGAACTGCAGGTGCAGCGTACTACAAGGCCAAAGCACGTGGTAAACTCTACCCGCATGTTTCCGGTGTCGCCATGAACCCTGTCGACCACCCACACGGCGGTGGAAACCACCAAGCCGTTCACGGTCCAAACTCTGTTGCACGAGGTACTCCACCTGGTGCAAAGGTTGGTTTGATTGCACCACGCCGAACTGGACGTGGACGAGGAAAGCAAATTTGAGGTGATGATGTATGGCACGTAAGAAGAAGTCGTTTATGACCCCCAAAGCAAGCCGTCGTAAGGCACGTAAGCGCCTTTCAACAACCTCGGCACGTGTGAAGAAGGAATTCACCTACCGTGGTTTCAACATGGAACAACTCAACGCCATGCCGCTCTGGCCAGAAGGCGAAGAAGACGATTTCATCGTCGGTCTCCTTCCGTCCCGTGTACGCCGCAGTCTTGGACGCGGCCTTTCCGTAGAGAATGAGCATTTCATTGAACGTGTCGCTCGCTCGAGCACCAACACGATTCGAACCCACCGCCGTGATGTTCCTATCCTTCCGCAATTTGTCGGTCGACGCATTGCGATCCACAACGGACAACACTTCGTTGAGATTGATATCAAGCCTGAGATGATCGGGCATTACTTGGGTGAATTCGCCGTCACACGACGGGGCGTTACCCACAGTGGACCTGGTGTAGGTGCTACACGTTCGTCAAAGCACGTTCCGTTGAAGTGAGGTGAAAAAAGATGGTAAAGAAAAATCAAATGGATCGTCGTACCCGACGTCGCCAACTCCCACAAAAGGGATACACACAGATGTTGCAAGGCAACCGTCTCGCAACCGCCCGTGCCATTGACATCGACATGCACGTCAAGCACTGTTTCGAAGTCTGCCGTGCCGTCAAGAACAAGACAGCTGGACAAGCAGTAGCCTACCTCAATGAAGTGTTGAAGATCGACTCCGACCGAGCCGACATTCGTCGCAAAGCAGCAGCAGTTCCCTACCGACTCGGTAGTGGTAACAAGCGCAAGCGACGATCTGGACCTTCAATGGTCGGTCACCGCAAGGGTGGTATTGGACCGGGTCGATTCCCTGTGAAAGCATCTCGTGAAACCATCAAGCTCATTGAAAGCGCTATGGAAAACGCTCGCTTCCAGTATGAAGACATTGATGCAGAAGAGATGGTCATTACTCACATTGCCGCACACCGTGGCACCATTAGCCGTGGATGGATTCCACGTGCTCGTGGACGAGCAACACCAAGCAACCACTACCGTGTCAACATGGAAGTGTTCTTGGAAGACATGAACGCAGCAGTCGACGATTTGGAGGACGAATTCTAAGGTGATTATCATGAGTAAGGAAAGTACCGTACGAAAAATCATCAACCGAAATGTTGAGCGCCTCTTGGTTCGCGAATTCTTGATGAATAACACCAAGAAATCCGGATTCGGTGGACTTGATATCCGCCGAACGCCAACTGGAACAGAAGTGACAGTCCACGCCGAGCGACCTGGTATGGTCATCGGACGAAAAGGAAAGATCATCAACGATCTTCAGAAGCGTTTGAATCAAGAATTTGAACTCTACAGGCCCAAACTCACTGTTGAAGAAGTTCAGAAACCAACTCTCAACGCTCAAGTGATGGCAGAAAAGATTGCCTCCTCACTCGAGCGTGGATGGTACCACCGCCGTTCATGCCACAGCGCAGCCCAGAACATCATGGATGCTGGAGCCCGTGGTGTTCTCGTCACCGTCGCTGGAAAACTCACCGGTTCTCGTAACCGCACAGAGAAGTACATTCGTGGCCACGTGAAGTATTGCGGTGAAACTGCTTTGCAACACATGGACAAAGGATACTCTGTTGCAGTGAAGAAACTCGGCACCATCGGTGTGAGCGTAGAAATCATGCGCCCTGGCACGAAACTACCCCACGAAATCAGCATCTACTCCAACGAGCAATTGGCAATCGCCGCAGCTCAGGAAGAAATTGAAGGAGAGGCTGCTCAATGAGTTACGTCTCGAACCGTGAAATCGCCGCCATGAGCGCAGAGGCTCGGGACGCACGCCTGCTGGAACTGCAAGAGGAGTTGCTCCAGCTTCGTGCAGAAAAGGCACTGGGTGGAACCCCTTCCAACATGGGTGCATACAAGGCCACACGCCGAAGTATTGCACGTTTGAAGACCCACAAGAATCAGAATTGAATTAAAAAGGAGTGATGAAGAACAATGGCGGCTATTTGCAATGTTTGCGGTTTACCCGATGAACTATGTATTTGTCAAGAAATAGCCAAAGAACAGCAAAAAGCCATCCTTTCAACCGACCGACGACGCTATGGAAAAATGGTGACAAAAGTAGAGGGAATCGAAGACTCAGCCATTGACATCAATCAACTCGCAAAATTACTCAAGAACAAATGTGCAGCAGGTGGAACAGTAAAAGGACGAGTCATCGAACTTCAAGGGGATCACAAGAAAAAGGCTGCTGAAGTACTCAAAAATAATGGATTTAACGTGGAGGTGCGATGAAATGGAGATGTACAATCGTTCTTGGATTGGTCAGGAATTGACCGTCAAGCGTTCTACCGACCTCACGTTAGTCAACCGTTCGGGCATCGTTGTTGATGAAACCCGAAACACGCTTTCCCTTATTGAGGGTGAGCAAACCATCGTCTTGAACAAGACGAGTATTACATTCACTATTGGTGACAGCGATGTTGCCATTGAAGGGGCTATGGTGAATCAACGCCCTGAAGACCGGATTCACCGAACATATAGGAAGGCATGATACGATGCGAGATATTGGCGTTGATGTGAAAAACCCCACCGGTGAGTGGGACGGTGACGTAAATTGTCCGTTTTACGGCAGTCTGCGACTTCGTGGGCAAGTTCTCGAAGGCAAGGTCTCAAGCCTGGGAATGCAAAAGACAATTACGATTGAACGAAACAATGTTCGTTACATGAAGAAGTACGAACGTTTCGAGAAGAAGACCAGTGTCGTCTCCGCTCATCTCCCCGCCTGCATTGGCGAACTGAACATTGGTGATACGGTGAAGATCATGGAATGCCGACCGCTTTCAAAGACCGTTTCATTCTGTGTCATTGAGAACTCCGGAGGTGTTGCCTGATGCGTGGTATCGCTGGAAAGCAGACACGTGGTCTACCGACCGCAGCCCGTCTTCATGTCGCAGACAACACTGGTGCCAAGGTCGTTCAAATCCTGAACGTCCTCAAGCTCGGTGGTACGATGCGTCGTTACCCAGCAGCAGGTGTGGGTGACATGGCCAAAGTTTCGGTCAAGAAAGGTACTCCTGACACCCGTCGACAAATGTTCAACGCTATTGTGATCCGACAACGCCGCCCGTTCCGACGTGTGGACGGCACTTGGGTTCAATTTGAAGACAATGCCTGTGTTATCGTCAACGAAAAAGGTGACGTGACAGGTTCCGATATCAAGGGTCCAGTGGCCCGTGAAGCGGCCGAACGCTGGCCACGTATTGCAGCCAATGCAAAGCAAATTGTGTGAGGGAGTACAATGGTAAAGAGTATGAAACCAGGAAAACAACGCAAAGCGCATTTCAACGCGCCCATGCACGAAAAGCGTAAGCGCGTCGCCGCTCGCCTCCAACTCAGCAAGCCCGATGCACGCTTTGCCGGTGTTCGCACCGTCACCGTTCGTGTTGGCGATATCGTTCAAGTCGCTCGTGGCGACAACGCACACGGTGGCAAGCGTCACGGTGGCAAGCGAAGCAACGAGCCACTTACCGGTGCTGTGCTTCGAATCGATTCTGAAAAGGGTCGCTTGTACATTGAAGGTGTCAAGGCCAGCAAGGCCGATAACAAGGAAGAGGCGGTACCAGTGCACGCCTCGAACGTGGTCGTGACTCAACTCGACGAGTCGGACCGCATGCGAATTGCAAAATTGACTGGAAACAGGAGCTGAAACACATGAGTAGTCAACACTTGAAGCGCTTGGCCATGCCTCGTAGCTGGCCTTTGCCACGTAAGACAACCGTTTGGGTTACACGCCCAACTCCCGGTGCACATTCCCTTGAACATTGCATGCCATTGACCCTCGTGGTTCGTGACATGCTTGGTCTTGCAAAGAGTGCCCGTGAAGTTCGCTACATTCTCCACAACGAGTTGGCCAAGGTCGACGGACGAGTGGTCAAGGACACCCGCCGTGGTATTGGCATCATGGATGTCTTGACTCTTGGCGAGGATAACTACCGCTGTATCCTCGATCACAACGGACGTCTTCGCTACCGACCCATCTCTGCAAAGGAAGCAGGATGGAAGATTTGCCGAATTGAAGGCAAAACCACCATCAAGGGCGGAAAAACCCAACTCAACCTTCACGATGGACGTAACATCATCGTTGAAGACCCCAAGGAGTACAACACAGGAGACTCACTCAAACTGAACCTTCCTGACCAAAAGATCCTCGAGCACATTCGCTTCGGAGAAGGCACACGCTGCTACCTCATCGGTGGCGCCCACGTCGGTTCCACCGCAGAAGTCAGCGAATACGTGGAGAAGCGTTCCAGCATGCCCAATGAAGTACAATTCGGAGACTTCGGTACCGTTGTTCGCAATGTTTTCGCTGTCGGTGATGCCAGCCTACCTCTCACGGAGGTGGCTGAATGAGCGGTACAGTCAATCCAATGAGTCAGCTTCGTGTTTCCAAGGTGTGCGTGAACATTGGTGTTGGTGAAGGTGGAGAACGCCTTGTCAACGCTGAAAACGTGCTTGAAATGGTCACAGGTGTCAAACCTCAACGTACCCTCGGGCGCATTCAAAACCGTGACCTGAAGGTTCGAATCGGTGCACCTATCGGTTGCAAAGCAACCATGCGCAACAAAGCCGTTATCCAAGAGTTCCTTACCAATGCTTTCAACTGCCGTGAAAACACCATTCCCGCTTGGAACTTTGATGGACAAGGCAATCTCTCCTTTGGTATCCGTGATTACACGGATTTCCCGGGACAAAAATACAATCCAGACATCGGAATCTTTGGCATGGACATCAACGTCGTCGTTGAGCGTCCAGGTCACCGAGTCAGTCGCCGCCGACGCGCCAAGCGCAAGGTCGGCGCAAGCCACCGCGTCTCTGCTGATGAGTCACGAGCCTGGTTTGTTGAGAACTTTAACATCAGTATCCTGGAGGAATGAAGATGGCAAGAGATCACGGAATTCGAATTGGACGAACAGTTGGCTGCCGACGCTGCGGCCGCAAGCGTGGCATGATCCGCCGACACGGTCTTCGTGTTTGCCGACAATGCTTCAGAGATGTCGCACCCGCAATCGGGTTCAAGAAAATGAATTAAGGAGGGGAAAAGTATGCAATTTGATCCATTAAATGACGCTCTCGTCAAAATCTACAACGCCGAACAAGCAGGAAAATTCGACGTTGAACTAACACCAGCATCGAAGTTGTTGGGCAACGTGCTCAACATCATGCAAACATCTGGCTATGTTGGTGAAATCAATCGTGTTGAAAACGGACGTGGCGATGCCTATGTCGTTGAACTACGAGGTACAATCAATCGCTGTGGTACGGTCAAACCCCGTCACAGCGTCCGTCGCCAAGAATATGAGAAGTGGGAGACACGTTATCTCCCCGCCCGAGATTTCGGCCTTCTCATCTTGACGACGAACTCCGGCGTGATGCATCATTACGATGCAAAGGACGCTCGAATTGGCGGCAAATTGCTTGCCTACGTATATTGAGGTGAATAACATGGTAAAACTCGACAGAATCGAACACTCCGTAACCATCCCTGAAGGTGTAACAGCCGACATCAGCGAAGATGGCGTCGTAACCATCACAGGCCCGAAAGGAAGCCTGAATCGAACCTTCCAAAGCAAGGTGATCGACCTACTCGAAGATGGCAACGGACTCATTGTCCGTGTTGACCTTCCTCGACGCAAGCAACGAGCTCTTGCCGGAACGTGGAATGCCCACCTCAACAACATGGTCAGGGGCGTTACCGATGGCTTCACCATTAATTTGAAAGCCTTCTACTCCCACTTTCCTATGACGATGCAAGCAAACGGCGACACCTTCACCGTGAACAATTACTTTGGTGAGCGTGTACCCCGAACCGCCAAAATTCTTGACAACGTTGAGGTGAAAGTCTCCAACAAAACTGAAGTTACAGTGACGGGCATTGACAAAGAAGCCGTTGGTCAAACAGCAGCAAATATTGAACGATGTACCACCGTCAAGAACAGAGATCGCCGTGTCTTCCAAGACGGTATTTATCGACTGAAACAGGAGTGATTGAGATGGCAGAAGAATACGAATCAATGACAGTTGCACAACTCAAAGAGTTGCTCAAAGAACAAGGCCTCCCAGTCTCTGGCAAGAAGGGCGATCTCATCGCTCGTCTCACAGAGGCTGCTGGAGTTGCGCCTGAGCCATCAGCATCCGATGCTGAATCTTCCGCTGATACGGAAGACTCCTGGGATGATGAAGACTGGGACGACGAAGAAGAAGCAGTTTACATGGTCAAGCAAAAGCCAGTCCTCGATGAAGCGACCAAGGCTGCACTTGCTCTGCGTGCTGCTCAAAAGAAGAAAACGCCCTCGTTCCGCCGAACGGAGTGGTTCCGCTACAAGCGTCTTTCACGCTCTGGATGGCGAGCTCCCCACGGTATGGACAACAAGCAACGCCGCAATTACAAGTACAGAGGCTCCCTTGTCCGCATCGGTCACGGAAAAGTGGCTGCTGCACGTTTCCTTCACCCCTCTGGTTTCAAAGAAATCATGATCCAAAACATCAGTGATTTGGAATCCATGGACCCCGAAACCCAAGCTGCCCGTGTGGGTGCTACCGTTGGTGGACGAAAGCGAGAACACATTTACTCACGTGCCGATGAACTCGGGATTCGTGTGTTGAACCGAAGGAGGGATGTCTGATGCAAATCACCAACCAAAAGCGCATTGCTGCTCGACTTCTCAAGTGCGGTGTCAACCGTGTGTGGATCAATCCATCCTTTGTTGACCAAGTCGCATCTGCCGTGCAGACCGACGACATCCGTGAATTCATCGACGAAGGCTGGATCAAGGCCAAGCCGGTTAAGGGGACTTCCCGTGTCCGTGCCCGTGCCCGACTCGAACAAAAGAAGAAGGGACGCCGCAAGGGACAAGGAACCCGATCTGGTTCATCCAACGCTCGTAACCCACGTAAGAACCGCTGGATGCGTACCATTCGTAGCCAACGCCGCGTTCTCAAGGAACTTCGTGAAGAGGAGACCATTGAGCCTTCACAATACCGTCGTTACTACCTCAAGGCCAAGGGTGGATCCTACCGTTCCATCGCGCACATGCGCTCTCAGATGGTTCTTGAGGGTGTTAGCTTCCCCGGAGGTGATGAGTGATGGCAGGAAATAACCGCCGCTCAATCTTCCGACGCCGTCAAGCCGGTTTGACCGACTACCGACGTCGACTCAAGTTGCTGCGTGGTCGCAAGCCAAGGGCCGTTGTTCGTGTGTCCAACACGCGCACAACTTGCCAATTGGTGACCTGGGCTGCCAACGGTGACCTCGTAACAGTCTCCAAGACCGGTTCCGACCTTGTCAAGAAGCATGGATGGCCCAGTGACGGCTCATTGAAGTCTGTCCCAGCATCCTACCTCGTTGGTTTTGCCATGGGCAAGGCTGCAGTAGCAAACGGAGCTACCGAAGCCGTGCTTGACATTGGCCTTGCTGCCAGTTCTCGTGGCGGACGTGTCTACGCTGCTCTCAAGGGCATGGTTGACGCAGGTCTTGAAATTCCTCACAGCGACGACGTCTTCCCTGACGAAGACCGTCTCAACGGCACTCACATGAATGAGGGTGTCGCCAAAGCTGTTGAATCGACAAAGAAATCCATTGAGGGGGCTTACTGATGACTGATGAAGAACACGTTCCAACCATGGCGCCAGGTTTGATGCAAGCCTACGCTCCTGAAGAAACAGAAGAAGCTCCCGACCGTCGCCGACGACGAAACCAATACGACCCGATTGCGAACCTGCGAAAGTGGGAACCACGCACCCGTCTTGGTGCTGCGGTGATGGCTGGAAAAATCATCTCCTATGAGGCTGCATTGGCCTCAGGCCTTCCAATTCGTGAAGTGCAAATCGTAGATGCTTTGATTCCGAACCTCGAAGATGAAGTGATTTCAGTGAACATGATTCAACGCATGACCGACAGTGGACGACGTGTTCGTTTCAATGTCATGGCCTGTGTTGGTAACCGTGACGGCTATGTCGGTCTGGGCATGGCCAAGGCCAAGGAAGTCGCAACGGCGATTCAAAAGGCTATCACGGCTGCTAAACTCAACCTTATTCGCGTACAACGTGGAAACGGTTCTTGGGAATCATCCCCTGGACCCGGCAACACCGTACCTTTCAAGGTCAACGGACGCTCTGCATCAACTCGAGTAACCCTCATGCCTGGAGCCAAGGGCAAGGGACTTGTGATCGGTGAAACCGGCAAGCGAGTTCTCGAACTTGCTGGCATTGAAGACGTATTGTCCCGGACCAAGGGACAAACCCGCACAACCATCAATTATGCTGCTGCAACCTTCAATGCACTTCAAAACATCAACACCACACGCATCTCCAAGACGCAGCGAGAAAATCTCTACATTCATTCAGGGAGGAAATTGTAATGGCATTTATTGTAGTACGAGCACGAAGTGATGTTAAGGTTGAACGTGGAATCCGTGAAACCATGCACCACATGAACCTTACACGTGTGAACCACGCTGTGATCATTCAAGACAACCCGCAATACCGCGGAATGCTTCAGAAGGCTAAGGACTACATCACGTGGGGCGAAGCCGATGCAGGTCTCGTTGAACGCATGTTGAGTGAGCGAGGCCGCATGGCCGGTAACGCACCGTTGACCGATGCCATTGTTGCTGAACACACCGAATACAAGACCATCGCAGCCTTTGCTAAGGCCATCGTGGCCGGTGAAGCAAAGGTCAAGGATATTCCAGACTTGAAGCGCGTCTTCCGTCTCCACCCACCTACGGGTCCAAAGGGATGGGGCGGCATCAAGCGAAGTTATGTCGTCGGAGGGGCTCTCGGCTCCCGTGGCGATGAAATTGGTGCGCTCGTTGAGCGAATGATTTGAGGTGAATAAGATGGGAACGAAAGCAAATAAGCATCGTGGACGAAACCGTTACCACGGTCGAGGCAAGAAAGCTGGTCGAGGCGCAGGTAAGCGTGGTGGCCGTGGAAATGCTGGTATGAACAAGCATCGTGTCATGACACGAATCAAGTACATGCCCAACCACTGGGGAATGCACGGGTTCAACCGCCATCCAACACTCCGCACTGTCTACGTGACGGCCAATGTTGGTCAACTTGAAGAAATGGCCAAGGGCGAAAAGAGCATCAACCTCACCGCCATGGGCATTGACAAAATCCTCGGAAGCGGCCAAATGCGCAGCGCCATTACGGTGATTGTGGAAGAGGCAAGCGCCCGAGCCATCGAAAAGATCGAAGCCGCTGGAGGCTCTGTTGAGCAAGGCGACGGCGATTGGGACGAATTCGAAGAAGAGTGAGACACTCAACATCACAGGTGTGAAGATACATGAAACAAAAACCAATTCCATGGGCGATTGCGCTTACGGGTGCATTGTACTACGGCTTGCTCATTTATTGGCAATCCGATGAACTCTCTTCGGGTTCAGGCGATGCCTTTGACGCAGCCGTTTTCGGTCTTGGTTTCTCAGTGGTCTACTTGGGCTACTGCATGCTTTGTTTCCAACGTGACCTTCCTCCCGGTTTGAAGGATATGCCCTTCGTAGGACGCTACGGAAAACTTACTGGTATGCTCGCCTTTTCGGCAGTCGCTGTTTGGTACGTACGTCCAAGTGCCTGGGGCGGTTATGATGAAGGGGTAGGCTTCTTTCTGGTAGGGATTTTGCTTCTTGGATTTGGTGCAGCAGCCATTCTCACTTGTTTCATGTGGAGTGGCGACCAAAGCAGTCGACTCTACGCACTGAGCCGTTTCGTCGACGTCTATCCAACCATCACGAAGCCAGAACGACACGTTCGCTTTAATGAAAAGATGTGGACCACCACCTTTGTTCTCATCATCTACTTCGCCATGACCAACGTCATGCTCTTCGGACTTTCTGGACAAGCCTTGGACTTGTTCAGCGGATTCCGATCCATCATGGCAGGTGCTTCAGGTACCATCATGCACTTGGGTATTGGCCCGATTGTTACGGGCTCCATTATCATGCAATTATTTGCTGGTGCCAAGATCATTCGTCTTGACTTGAGCGATTCGGAAGACAAAGCCATGTACCAAGGTGTGCAGAAACTTCTGGTTCTCATCATGATTCCAATCGAATCCATTCCTCAGACCTACGGATTCCTTGACCCCAGTGAGTGGCTCATTGATGCCTACGGATTGGGATGGGCGAACTTCGTTATCGTTGCCCAGCTCTTTGCGGGTTCATACCTTGTGTTCCTGCTTGATGAATTGGTCAGCAAATGGGGTATTGGTTCTGGTATCTCGCTGTTCATCGCCGCTGGTGTGGCTCAATCCACCTTTGTCGGTACACTTTCTCCACTCGCCACCACCACGGGCGTTCCTTACTCCATTCAAAACCCTCCATCCGGTACCTTGCCGATGATTTTCTACATGTTCCGACAATCTTCGAATTACGAGATGATACAGGCAAACGGGTTCGAAGTCATGTTGCTAACGCACGTCAACCCGGTAGCAGCATTGGTTTCATCGATCATCGTGTTCCTTGTCGTCGCCTATGCTGAATCAAGCAAGTTGGAACTTCCACTCACTCACGGCAAAGTCCGTGGCCATCGTGGTAAGTATCCGATTCGACTGGTCTATGCATCGAACATTCCAGTTATTTTGATGGCTGCTCTCTTGGCCAACATCAACATGTTCACATTGCTCTTCTGGAGTCACCCAACCTTGAGCCAAACCCCGATATTAGGTCAGAACGGCTGGGCATCGGCGTCTGCATTGATTGGTACCTATGAGCCAGGTCAAACAACAGCCTCTGGTGGATTCGCGTGGTATGCGAGCATGGTCAACGGTGTCAACGATTGGCTGATTCCATTGCTGAATCAGCAGGGCGACGCCTTTGGTCATTCACTCACCCAAATCATGGTTCACGTGGTATTCTATGTCGCGCTGATGACCGTCGGTTCGATGGTCTTTGCAAAGTTCTGGATTGACACCACCAACATGGGTACGAAGGACGTTGCCAAGCAAATTGAGCGCACAGGAATGCAGATTCCCGGGTTCCGAAAGAACCCCAAGGTCTTGGAAAAGATCCTCGAGAACTACATCCCACCTGTGACCTACTTCTCAGGTGCCTTTGTCGGCCTTCTCGCAGCAGGTGCTGACCTGCTGGGTACGGTCGGAAACGCGACAGGGACAGGTCTTCTGCTAGCAGTCGGTATCATCTTACGTACTTACGAGCAGATTCAGAAAGAACAGGCGATGGAAATGCATCCAATGATCCGTCAATTCTTTGGTGCCGAATAATCCTTCTTTTAGGAGTTGAACGGTGTACCCTTCACAGTGGAAGGGAATCCACTTGTTTGGGTCAAATAGAAACCGGGCGCCTACCGAATGGTTTCCGATCAACACGCCAACCGTCTCGAGCCATCCCGGAGCATGGCCCTCCGCGTGGTCGGCACCCGCTTTACGAGGGAGCCGGCTTGACCACCGTGCGTTCAACGGAGGACGCCTATCGCCTCCTGGACCATCTCTTGGCGCTTCGATATCCGAGGTCAGATGCCAAAGAGGACATCCCAGGTGGCGAATCAAAGACTGCGGTGGGTGCTCCCGGAGCCCCTTCGTCCCCTCCAGTCTGGAAGGACGATGAAACTGCGGCCGATGACTTTGTGCGCAAGGATGCCGCCCCCAGTGGCTCGTTTTGGACCTTTGATAACAACCAGAATCCTTGAATTGGCCTCCTTTGGCTCGCAGTCCCTCTATTTTTGCCCGTTTTCGGGGCGGTTATGTTGATATAGGGGTTGGATGTGGCTTGGTTGCTTGCGTCGTCTGGGAACGGCGTTGGCGGCTGAGTCTCCGGACAATGAACGCCGCCATCCTCCCTGACGCTAAGCCGAAGCGATTGCGATCCCAAACGGGCCTTCACGGGTTTTGGGGTCAGGTAGGTGATCGAGATTATGACGTATTTTGTGCAAGAAGCTCAAGTGCATTATTTTCTCGCCAATTTTTTAGGTCAGCAAACACAAACAATTGCGACAAGTAGCCCAAAGGATCAAAACAAGAGAAATCTGGTTGATCCTGCCAGAGGCGACCGCTTTTGGAGTTCGATTAAGCCATGCGAGTCGAGAGTCTTAGGGACTCGGCATACTGCTCAGTAACACGTGGATAACCTGCCCTATCGTCTGGAATAACCTCGGGAAACTGAGAATAAGGCCGGATAGTTCACAATGCCTGGAACGGTTTGTGGATAAAGGTAGGATGGGTCTGCGGCGTATCAGGTTGTAGGGGGTGTAACGGACCCCCTAGCCATCGACGCGTACGGGTGTTGGGAGACATAGCCCGGAGATGGATTCTGAGACACGAATCCAGACCCTACG
>Ga0222716_10000497_pt1 | contig 34067 bp, 54 predicted proteins | sample C33_13DmetaG_FD_165044 | JGI IMG/M metagenome (GOLD analysis project Ga0222716, IMG submission 165044) | Estuarine water microbial communities from San Francisco Bay, California, United States - C33_13D | ecosystem: Environmental > Aquatic > Marine > Unclassified | place: USA: California... | reverse complement strand
GCTATTCCACTGAGAGGCCATCGCCTCTGCTATTCCGGTAAATGTCTCTGATCTGATTTTCCAGCGGTCAGCACTTGGTGGTAAATAGTGCAACCTTTGCTGTTGATTTTTTGGAAGTGTGTCGTATAGCTCTTTTACGTTATCGGTCTCGACTAGTGGCGGCAAGTTGTGAAGCCATAGGCCCGTCTTTTTGCTCTCAGGGTGGCCAAATTGCCACGGCTGGATGTATTGGGTAGGTTTAATAGGTAGTACGCCCACGGGATTCTCGAAGGCTACGCGGGGTGCGTGTTTTTTGGCGTGTTCATAGAAGGCTAGAGTCCACTCTATCGAGTCGAGGCGCTGTTGATGTTTGGGCATTCCTTTTCCATACCATCTATTGCCTGATACGGCCAGCGCAGTGCATGGGGGGTGCATAATGATTAAATCCCAGCCCTCAGATATGACTGGCCAACAGTCGCCCGTGTAGTGGTAGTCGGTTAGATTGTCGGAGGGTAACAGGTCGCAACTCCAAGCATCATGGCCAAGGGCGCGGAAAGCCTCCCTTACCTTCCCGCTATATTCGCATGCAATCAATACTCTCATACTGCCACATCATCTAAATTGTTAAGGGGGTGCTTAACATACTCTACTTGCTCGTAGGCTATGCCGTTGGCAACCCTAACAGCATTTTCAAAGCCATAAACTACACATATAAACTCTGAATTATTGCCATCTTCATCTTGCCAATATAGGCAATGCTCGCTTGGTTTATCACCATATTCCACCGATATTGTATTATAGATTATATTATTCATGCTGCCACCTCCCCGCCTAACTCGTAAAATTCCTGCAATGCCGCGTTTTGAATGGTTACTATAGCCAATATGCTTGCGTGATGTGCGAATGATTCGAAATGCTCGTATCCGTTATCTTCGAGCATTGCTTCCGCGTCATCGGTGCAGCAGTTAGCGCACAGCATAATTGCCTTGTAGGTATAGATAGCGTGTTCACTACTAGCAGCGGCTTGGTCTATAAGCTCGTAATGGTCGCCACCGTGGTTTTTTACTTCCTCAATCGCTTCGAGTGCTATGTCGAGTGCCAATTGTTTTAATTCATAATCGTTTTTAATGTATTTCATGATCGTTTCCCTTTGGTTTGTGGTTGGTACTAAAAAGCGCACTCAGTGAATGCGCTGTATGGTATCAACTAAAGTAAAAGGTCATCGCGACAATGTAGGTGGCAGCGACAATTCCAGCCATTACATAAAAATAGGCGTTTATCCTGCGCTGGTTGCGCTCCTGTAGTTTGTCGGCTAAGTATCGCGCAGCTATCAACTGCGCTTCAATACGGTCATTGTCTGGGTTGAATTGCATTGTCTATTCTCCCTCAAATGTAAATAAAATTGGGTATCCGGTGCGTGAATTCCTAGCAGGTACTTCTATTTCCATTTCACCATTGCCGATGTCGCGAACCTCACCATATAAGCCGCCTATCATATTGTAGTATAGATCGATAGCTTTCATGCGGTGCAACTCTGCCGCTATTTCCATGTTGTGCTGCAACTCAAATGCTGTTGCCACTGCGATTTGTTGAAAATGTCCCATTGTTTATGATTCCTCTATCAGTTGAATTGAATCTATCAGCCAGCCATTAATTGAGATCATTTCTTGCTCACAATGGCAAAATGCTTTAAATGTGCCTTCCATTTCTGTAGTGGGTGAAGTGCTAACGTGCAGCTGGTAATTGCCTATATCTACAAGGAATTCATCCCATCCCATACGAGTGCAGCAGTTGTCAGTTTGTGGGTATGTCATTGTTTACGCTCCCTTGTTCATTTTAAATATTTCGACTTGATACACTTTAATAATGCCTACCTTTATTAGTAAGACCTTAAACTTAGCCTTTAATGTATCAGCGGCAATGTTAGCCTTAACGGTGCAAAGTAAATGCTCATATACAAAGCCTTTAAATGCTGTATCGCCATGCCTCCATGCTTTGCTGAATCGGTAGCCTGTAACTGTCAGTACTGGTGCTGCTATGTATGCGGTTAACTGTCTCATTTGTTTATACCTTTTGTTTAATGAGGTAAAACTATACCTCTAACATTGCGTCTTGTAAACAAAGAAAGTGTTTTTTTATTCCTTTTTTTAATGGGTACATCTATATAGTGGTATAATCTGGTTACTTTTTGATCAACCTGGTCAATTATTAACCAGTTACAAAACAATGGCATAGGAGTTATTAAGTATGGGAACAATTGGAAGGCCGAAAGGATCAGGTAATAAACCACTGAAGCGACTATTGGCTGAGAGGTTAGCAGAGAAGTATCCTGACTTTGACCCAGTCATGGAGATGATCGAGGGTAGCTTACAGATTAAATCAATCGCAGAATCAACAGGTGATCTATCAGACTATAAAGCTGCTGTTGAATCATTCGACAGAGTAACCAAGTACATACAGCCAACATTAAAAGCTGTTGAGCATTCAGGCGATCAGGGGCTAACAGTAAGTGTGCAGCGCAAGAGATACGACGGTCAATCTAATGGCACAGACAATGCCAATAGTTAGTTGCAAACAATAGACCCCCCCTCCCGAAGGCGCGCGATCTATGTATATATATGCATGAGGCAAAAAAAAATTGAGCAAAGTAATTAAGCTCCGACCTGATATAGAAGATGCCCTAGAAGCCACTGTAATTGCTTCTAAAGACCATATCGTTATAATCCTTACAGATGATGGGGTTGAGTTTAAAAGCACCTTAAACGACGAAAAAAGCGTATTCTACATTGACATCTGCAAACAAATGATATTAGAGGACTGGTTATGTGGGAACAGTACGAACTAGATGATACTGATTCTGAGGTCATAGAGGCGTTTATAGAGGCTTTCTTGGACAGGGATGCCATTGCTATGCGAGAAGTATTATACTTGTTAAACGACTTTATAGAGGATTTGTACGATGGGCCAGAGTCTAGTTCACAAGCTGGAGAAGAAAGACAGGGATAGGCACTTCCCTGAGTCTAATGGTGGTAAGGGTAGCCATGCCCGTAAGTCTGACAAGAAGACTAGAAATGCCTTTAAGAAGGGCTATGACGCTATAGATTGGGCTAAGAAATGAGTCAGATTGAATACAACCTTATGCCACAAGGCCAGGTTCTACAGGATTTTGCTGACTGTAGGGCTAGAAACTCCTTCATCATGGGGCCACTCGGCTCTGGCAAGACCGTTCAATGTATCCTTAAACTGTTTGACTTGATGTGTGAACAGGCTCCTGTGTCTGACCCTGAACACAAGAACTATGGTGTGCGCTTGTCCCGCGTAATTGCAGCCCGTAACACCTACTCTGAACTGTTCTCTACCACGATTAAAGACTGGCTAGAGATACATGGAGAACTAGGTGACTTCAAACAGGGTAATAAAGAGCCCCCTACGCACTTCATTAGGTTTAATTTAGAGGACGGTACAAGGGTAGAGTGTGATGTCGTGTTTATCGCCTTTGACCGCCCTGAACACGTTAAGAAAGCCCGTGGTATCCAGACTACTTGGGTGTGGTTAAACGAGACTAAGGAGCATTCTAAGGCTGTTTTAGACATGCTTGACCTACGACACGGTAGATACCCCTCAAACAAGGAGGGAGCGCGTCCTACACACCACGGAATGATAGGGGATAGTAACGCCCCTGACGAAGACCACTGGTACTTTAAACTAGCAGAGATAGAACGCCCTGAAGATTGGTCATTTTTTAGGCAACCTGGCGGTGTATTCAAGGATGGTGAGGCGTGGAAGATCAATGATGACGCTGAAAACCTGATTAACCTGCCCAATGAATACTATAAACGTGGTCTAAACGGCAAGACTAACGACTGGATCAAGGTTAACTTGGCTAATGAGTACGGCTTTGTGTCTAACGGCAAGCCTGTACACCCCATGTATACCGATTCAGTACACTGTCAACACTTAGACTTTCAACCTACCAAGGATTATCCTATTGTTCTTGGCTTTGACTTTGGTCGTACACCAGCGTGTGCGTTTTTACAACGAACTTCCATAGGAAGGTGGGTGTGTTTTGATGAGATGGTACTTACCGATTCGGGTGCAGTGGACTTTGCTCCGACACTCAAGCGCTATATTGAAGAGATGTACCCAGACCACGAATTTAAAGGATGGGGCGATCCTAGTGGACAGAACAAAAATCAGTCAAACAGTGAAACTCCATTCCAAATCATGCGGGCGGCTGGCATACCCTGTCAGCCCACCCAATCGAACGATCCACTAAAGCGTAGAGCAGCCCTAGAAGTGCCCATGAAAGAGATGTGCATGGATGGAAAACCACGATTCACTGTCCTACCCAAAGCCTCAATGATCCGTAAAGGTCTACAAGGTGGTTTCTGCTACCGTAGAGTGCAGACAACAGGGGAGAGATACACTGATGAACCCGATAAGAACGAATATTCCCACCCAGTAGAAGCCCTAGAGTACGCATTACAGGGTGAAGGTGAGGGACGTTCCGCGTTAAGCAGGTCTGGTAAGTACGATAAGCCTATTACAGCTAAGGTTGGGTTCAGTGTCTTCTGACATATTCGTGGTATTTATGGATGATGACGGGCATTGGTGGTCCAGGTTCCTACATAAAGAGATCAAACACTGCTTTGTCCTTAAACCTAACGGGCAGGACTACATTGTCCACGGCAGAACAGTTGACATATTTGACTTGTTCACCGTGACTGACAAAAATGTTATACTTGACGAACCTTTTATTATGATGGGGTATAAGCAAAAGAACCCTGTCAGGGGTTTGTTCATGCTTAATACTTGCGTAGGACACACTAAACAACTACTGGGTATCAACAAACCATTTATATGGACACCCTATCAACTCTTTAAGTATATGAGAAAGCATTATGAAAGCACCAAAAGCACCTAAACCTGACGCATCCCAGTTAGCGCAAGAAGAGCGCCAAAGCAGGCTAATTGAAGAGGAAATGGAAGAGGAAGAAAAGCGCACGAAAGCGATAGTTAGAGGCACTGGTGGTTCTAAATCATTGTTAGCCAAAGCTACTCCTATGGGTTCTAAGAACAATCAAGGTCGCGGCAGGGCTGGCGGTGGCGCAATGAGTTTCAGGGCTAGAGCGCCAAGAGGTATGGGATTAATTGCTAGTCCTAATAGAAGCTACCAATCTGCTATTGATAATACAGTAAAAGCGAAATAACTATGGAATTACCAAAAGAGTTAGGGTCTTTAGCTGACCTTAAAAGGCGTGAGGCCAAGGCATTTGAGAATGCTATGATGTGGCACGATACGCTAGATGATGTGTACGAATTTTTCCTACCTAACAGGAACTTGTTTGACACTAATCGCAGAGGCCAGAAGAAGATGGAGCGTATATTCGACTCCACTGCTCTTGAGGCAATTCAACAAGGCGCTAGTAAGCTGCAAGAAAACATTGCACCTATCTGGTCGCGCTGGGCTACGTTTGCTCCGTCTGATCAAGTAATAGAAATGCTTGAGACTGGCGACTACGGTGTAACAGAACAAGAGATAAGGGATAACCTGGAGAAGCAGGCTGTTATTATTTTTGATTACATCAACCGTTCTAACTTTGCTACGCAGTTTTACGAGCATGCCCTAGACCTTTTAGTCGGTACAGGCTCACTACGCATTGATGAGAACGATGATGACAACATGCCCCTTATCTTTAATGCTATCCCACAGAAGGGTATAGCGTTTGAGGAAGGCCCATACGGTTCTATCGAAACACATTGGCGACGATTCACTGTTAAAGCGCGTAACCTAGAGCGTCAGTGGAGAGGGTTTAAGCCTTCTGAGAAGATCAAGAATGTCATTAAAAATTCACCAGACAAAGACGTAGAGATTAGTGAGGGTGTTGTATTTATGCCTAAAGCTAAGACCTACTACGGTTGTGTGTGGGTTAAAGATGAAGATTCTATTAGCTGGATGGAAGACTACGGTACATCTAGCCCTTGGTTAACTGGCCGTTACTCTAAAGTATCTGGTGAGATTCGTGGTCGTGGCCCTGCGCTACAAGCATTGCCTGATGTACGCTCTTTGAACAAAGCAAAAGAGTTTGTACTACAGAAAGCAGCCATTGATCTAGCGGGTATGTACACAGCGACTGATGACGGTGTAACCAACCCCTACAATATTAGTATAAGCCCAGGCATTGTTATTCCTGTAGGTTCTAACAACTCTGCTAATCCTTCAATACAGCGTTTAGACACGGGTAGTAACCTGTCATTAGCGCAGTTTGAGATTAACGAGCTACAGACTGCTATCAAACGTGCCTTGTTTAACGATCTACGCGACCCTAATGGTGCTGTACGCAGTGCTACTGAGGTAGCTATAGAGTCCAGAGAACTAGCAAAACGTATTGGTTCTGCGTTTGGGCGCTTGCAGACCGAAGTATTAATCCCTATCATCAAGCGTGTAGCTGCTATTCTAACTCGTAGAGGACTAATTACCCCTATACAGTTAGATAATAAAGACGTAGATATTAAATTCTTGTCTCCATTAGCTAAGGCGCAAGATGGTGAAGACCTGATGTCAGTGCAACAGGCTGTAGCATTTGTATTGCAGACTGCTGGCCCAGACCAAGCCATGATCTCCTTTAAGATGGAAGACTTTGGTACATGGGCTGGAGGTAAAACTGGTATGCCTGCTGAACTATTGCGAAGCGAATCAGAGAAACAACAAATCATTCAGGCTGGCGCACAAGCTGAACAAGCTGGAATGGCTACGAGCCAACCGCCAGTACAATGAGTTGGGACGACATCGAGAAGGCTTCTGTTAACCCAGAGGCCGCAAAAAAGCAGACGGCTAAAAAACGGTCACAAGCTGCTGAACTAGCTAAAGCATACAATCGTTGCTTCAACTCTGAAGAAGGTAAGCAAGTCATTGCTGATCTACACAAACGATTTATCTACGATAATGACACTTCTTTTGGCTCCCCTAATGTAAACTACGAATCTGCTTACCATAACGGTGAGTCAGGTGTAGTTAAATTCATAATTAATCAAATAAACCAAGCAGAAATACTATGACTAAAGAAGTTAAGAAACGTGCCGTAAAGGTAACGCCAAAAGTTCTTATGGGTGATGAGTCTAAGAAGTACTTAGATAAAATTGGCTTTAAGATGGAATGGCTAGATGACTTAGCTAAACAGTATAAGTTTGATGGCTATGATTATGTAGGCAAGTTTTGTGCATTCCGTTGTAATAAGGATGGCAAAAGCGTTGAATGGATCGACGTTAACTCTCTCGCCTTGCTCAATGGACAGCGCAAGTTATGCGAGATAAAACTTAAACACCAACCATTAGGGAAGACGAGAAAGATTATCGACCTACCCTGGGAGAAAATTTAATGTCAGAAGAACAGGCCGCAGTAGAAGAAACAACAAGCGATACCCTGTTAGATCAGTCATCGCCAGAGTTAAGTGAAGGTGAATACTTTTTATCAGATGGTATTAAGGGTGCAGGCGATATGCCTGAGTGGTACAACCCTAATAAATACAAGTCTGTTGCAGAGCAGGCTAAAGCGTATACAGAATTAGAGAAGAAGTTTGGTGGATTTACAGGCGCACCTAAAGATGGCTATGCTGGCCCTGAAGGTATTGAGTCTGGTGACGCTCTACTAGAGGAGCTTACCGAGTTTGCTAACAAGACCAACATGTCTCAGGACGCATTTAACGATGCTTGGGAACTGTTAACCGCACAATCTGAGGCTGTTGAGCAGGTTGAGCAGGAGCAAGAGTTAGCTAAGTTAGGTGACAACGCACAGCAGCGAATTAAGACGATTGAAGGCTTTATGAAGAACAATATGAGTGCTGAAGACTTTGATGTTGCCCGTGATCTAGTAACTACAGCAGAATCAGTGCAGTTAATTGAGATGCTAGTGTCAGCTACAGCCCCTACTAAGCTACCTATTGACGGTGGTGAAAGCCCTACAGGTCTTACATGGTCAGACATTGAGGCTGAGATGTTCAAGAAAGATGAGCATGGTGGGTTACTGCGTAGTGCTGATAGAAGCCATGAAGCAAAAATACAGAAGATGATGCAAGACTTTGGTGGCGACAGGCCGCACCAACGCACTGTTGGTTGATCCAATAGGGGTATTCAGGGTATAATTCAAAAACTGGATACCCTTTCTTTAAGGCCCAGTAAATTAGGTTGGATGCTGACCAATTTACTGGGTACTCAGCAAAAACCTTGAAAAACTTTTTAATTTACTCTTTTTCGAGGAATCTACTATGAGTAAAAATCTATCAGCCGTGGCGGTCACGGAGTTTGACAGTATGGTTAAACATGCCTATCAGGGCATGGGCCTGCTGAAGGGTGCTGTAACACAGCGCAACAATGTAGTTGGCGACACTTACAAGTTTCGTCGTATGGGTAAAGGTCTTGCTAACCAGAAGTCTACTTCTGACCTGGTAACTCCTATGGATGTGGCGCATGAATTTAAGACTGCCACTCTAAGCAACTGGAATGCTCCAGAGTACACTGACATGTTTGATGCTCAAGATGTCAACTTTGATGAGAAGCAGGAACTGGCTAACACTATTGCTGGCGCTCTTGGTCGACGTACTGACCAGCTTGTTATCGACGCTATGGATGCTTCTACTCCTCTGACCTCAACTATCGGCACTAACGTAGGTGGCAACGCTTCTAACCTGAACATGGCTAAAGTAATTAAAGCCCAGGTTGAGCTACGCGACCAAGGTGTTCCTAACTCTGAGTTGTTTGCTGCTGTAAACGCACTGGGTCTAGGTGGACTGTTGAACGACGAGAAGGCAACTTCTTCTGACTATCAAGCTATTAAAGCACTCGTAAACGGTGACGTTGACACTCTGGCTGGCTTCAAGTTTGTAATTCTTGAGTCTCGCGTAGAAGGTGGACTGACTGTTGCTGCTAACGTAGTTGACTCTTACTTCTTCCAGCGTCCTGCTGTGGGCCTTGCCCTTGGTATCGACATGAAGACCGAGATCGACTGGGTTGCCGAGCGTACTTCTTGGTTGTGTAACGGCATGCTGAAGGCTGGCTCTGTTGTGCGCGACGAAGGTGGTTTGGTTAAAGTTCAATACACTCAAACTGCATAAGGAGAATTAGACATGGCTTTTGCACGAGATGGTTTATGCCGCATTGGCGGTTCTGGAAATGGTGGTTCTACTTGGCAGTACACTTCTACTGATGCTAAGGCTGTTATTGATAACGCAGATTATTTTCTTGCTGCTATCAATGAGTTGAGCATTGGTGATTTGATTATCTGTAAAGATACCACTACTGCTACAGCACCAGTAGTACACTTGACTTACATCAAGACTCAAACCGCTACTAGCATTACAGCGGCTGCTGGTTTAACAGTAACAGCGTAAAACTGACTGGGGGCTACGGCCCCCTTTCTTACTGAGGTTAGTATGGCAGAGAAGATTAAGTTAATTTCTAACGCCTTGATTTTGATTGGCGACCTGCCCGTCACATCATTAAGTGGTAACACACGCGCAGAAACAGTAGCTAACAACTTGTACGACAACATAGTACAGGCTGAAATGTCCAAGTATCGCTGGGGCTTTGCTCGACGATTAGCGCAGTTAGCCCTTACTACCGAGACTCCAGTAGGTAATGACTACAAGAATATCTATCAGCTTCCTGCTGACCTGATTAACGTAGTTAAGTTAGACCCTGCAATACAATACAGAATCTATGGCGACAAGGTGTATGCTAATACATCTGGGCCTTTGTACGTTGATTACATAGCAAATGTGGCTGAAGGTGAATGGCCCGTCTACTTTGCTAAGATGATTGAGTACGCACTAGCAATGGACTTTGCGCCATCTATCAGGGACAGTGCTGCATCAGCACAAGTTAACGCTGCTAAGTATGAGAACGCATCTCGTATGGCACGTTACACTGATTCACAACAATACCCAACGGAGCCGCTTAGAAGCCAACCATTTATTAATGTGAGGTACTAATGGCTAATTCACAATTCCTGCAAAGCAGCTTTACTAGCGGTGAGCTATCGCCTCTACTAAAGGGCCGCACAGACCTTAATCAATACTATGCTGGCGTAGAGACTGCTGAGAATGTAGTGATTGTACCGCAGGGTGGTCTTAAAAGACGGCCAGGCACAGAGCATATTGATAAGCCTATAAACATTATGGGCGCATATCTTACTAGCCAGTTGACGGCAACCATGCCCCGTGGCGGCACACCAGCTAATCTAAACGACTTTAGTGACACTACTAAGGGTACTACTACAACTAACATTGGCGTTTTAGGCACAGGCTCAAATGCTGATTATATTGTTGCTCAGTATGATTTAACTAGCACTACTACAGGCATAGCCTTTATTGATGTGCAGAACATACAGCTAACATTAGTTAACACTAATACGTCTGTGTTCAAGGTGCAAACATCGTCTAACGGCACTGCTTGGACTGATCGCGCAAGCATTACAGTAACGTCTGTACCTACATCATTAAGAACTAAGATTACAGATACTATAGCTACACCGTATGTGCGTCTTGTGCGTACAGGTGATACAGGTGATCTAGGCTCACAGAAGGTCGAACTGACTGAGTTAAATGTCATATACGACAACCTGAGCTTCTCTGACGTTAAAACGTTTGACTTTAGCATTGAGACTGACAGGCACTACTTGTGCGTGGCTACTGGTGGAGCGCCATCATCAGGCACTGTAAGCCCGACTAACCCGCCTTCTTTTGGCAACCTAGCTGTTTACCGTATCCCGCACGGTACAATTACAGATACTGTGTTAATAGCTAACCTGCCTCTACCCTATGACTTTAACCAGATTGCTAGGGTGCGTGACGTACAGACAGAGAATGTCATGCTATTGTTCCATGAGGAACATCCACCTAAGCGCATTATTAACGATGGAGTTGATTCGTCTAGCTCATTTGCTATTGACGACATACCGTTTTTGAATGTGCCGCAGTTTGATTATGATGACGCACAAAGCCCTACACCTACAACCTATCAGACAACAATGACTTTAGGTCATTTTTCTCCAGGTGATAGATTACAAATAGATGTTGAAGGTGTGTTAAGTAAACCTATTACTATTACAGGTAGTGCTAGTTCATCGTCTGCTAACATAGAAAGAAACCTGCAAGCTATGCCTGTGTTTGGTGAAACGGGCGTAGGGGTTACTTCTACTAACAATAGTAATTTTGTCATTACTGCTTCTGGCGAGTCAGCAAATTCATTTGAAGCATGGTCGGCATTCCCAACGTCAAACATTCAAGGAACAGTTAATGAGGTTACGTTTGGCACTACTACTCAAGGTTCTCCACGCAAAGAGGATGTATGGAGTGCTACACGCGGCTATCCAAAGATGGGTACATTCCACGGTGGCAGACTGTGGCTAGGCGGCACTAGGTCTAAACAGCAAAGCCTATTTGCGTCTAAGTCAGGCTCTTTTTTTGATTTCTTTTTTAAAGAAGGTGATGATGATGAAGGTATCTTTGTCACACTTACTGCTAGGACACAGACAGAGATCGTAGATGTTAACTCTGATCGTGGGCTACAAGTGTTTACTACTGGTGCAGAGTTCTTAGTTAAGGGTAATACGCCATCTACTATCAACATTGTATCTCAGACACAGCATGGCTCTGGATACCTAGAGGCTAAGTCCTTAGATGGTGCTACGCTATTTGTTGACCAAAATGGTCAGACATTACGGCAGTTTGTGTTTAACTTCAATGAGGATGCTTATACGTCTAATGACATATCTGTGCTGTCTTCACAGTTGATTGCTAACCCATTTGATGTAGCTGTATTGTCTGGCACAACGTCAGAAGACTCTAATTGGGTGTTTATTATCAATGAGGACGGCAATGCTGCTGTACTCAACACTGTACGCGCACAAGACATTAACGGCTTTACACGGTACACAAACGCTAAGAGTGGCTACGTTATTGGTGGTGTTGAAGCATCAAGATTCTTAGTATCTGCCTCTGTAGTAAAGAATGAGCTATATGTTATTAGTCGGTTTATCACATCAGGCGTTAACTTTAGATACTCACTAGATCGCTGGAGCTTTGACTACTTACTCGACTCCTCTATCAAGCTAACAAACCAAAGCAGTACAACAGTTAGCCTAGGCCATCAGCATCTTAACGGAGCAACAGTAAGTGTTATTGGTAACGGTAACAACTTAGATAAGCGTGTTGTATCTGGTACAGGCACTATTACTCTCACAGCAGAAGAGTTGTCAGGTGGTAACTTAGACCTAGAGATAGGACTTAACTTTGTGCCTAAGATTGTACCTATGCCTCTAAACACTAGCTCACAGGCCAGCGCACAGAATGCTATGCGAGAGAAACGCATTAACCGCATGAACCTACGCATGTACAAGAGTGCTGGTATCTACATAGACGGCAACCCTGTAGCTGTTAGGAACTTTGGTGACACCAATGATAGCCCGTTAGGTACACCGTTTGAGGTTAGAACTGGTATTATACAAGACAACAATGGTGGTAAAGGCTGGGGTATTGACGTAGTACCTGAGATTACAGTACCAGACCCTGCCCCTATCCATTTACAAGCAATAGAGTACGAGGTTGAATCGTCATGATTTTCACTATATTAGCTGCGGTAAGCACTGCGGTTGGGGCTTATGGCCAGGTTCAAGCTGGTAAGGCGGCAGAAGACGCTGCTAAAGAGCAGGCAAGGCAAATGAAGATACAGGCCGAGTCAGAGGAGTTAGCTCGTAGAGAAGAGTTAAACAGACAGCAGGCAGCGGCAGTTGCAGCTATGGCTGCTAGTGGCATTGCAGCAGAAGGAACACAAGCTAGTATTGCTTTAGAAGGCGCAAAGACAAGGGGCCAAAGTGAAGGCATGATTTCCCTTAGTGGTAAGCTGGCAAGAGCGCAAACTATTCGTGAAGGTAAAGCTGCTAAAGCAGGTGCGTACATGGGCGCTGCATCTACACTCCTTAAAGGTGGCGAAAAAACAAAGCGAGCATACGATACGGAGTTTGGTTAAACATGGCGATGCAACCAATTAAAAGATATGGCGGCTTCACTCCTACGGGCGTAGACACTTCTGGTATCAAAAGAATGCAGGCATTGGCTGGGTTTGCTGGCGATGTGTTGGACGTATCTACTGCAATAGGCGAGAAACTGGCTACAGCTAAGGCTCCTGAGAAGGCAATAGCAGATGTCCAAGCTGCTAGGAAAGAAGCAGAAGATGGGACTATTACTTATGACACGGTAGCTCCAGTTAGCCCCTTAGCTTGGGGTGGTACAGCGTATAATGCAACAGTAAGCAATACACAGTTATCGCAGCGCAATGCTGATAGTAAGCAAAGACTTAATGATTTAAGTATAGAATATAAAGATGATCCTGCTGCTTTTATTGATGCTGCTAATGCTTATGCTCAGGCTACAATCTCTAGCGCTCCTTTAACTATACAACCCCAACTTGATTCAACTATTCAGGGCCGCATTCAAGCATATAACACTTCTTTAACAGAAGAGTTTCAAAAGAAAACACATGCAGCTAACATAAACACGTTAACGGCTAACATTAATAATAGTTTGACGGGCATTAATGAATTAGCATATTCAGGAAATTTAGCTGCTGCTAACTCTGAACTTGCATTATTGTTCCCAGAGATGGACGCATTAGCTGCTGCTGATCCTAAGTACGCTATTAAGCTAGACTCACTTAAAAAGTCAGTTAGTAACAAGGTTATTGAAAGTAATTGGCTGGGTAGCATTAATAGAATAGCAGAAAAAGATGGTGTACCTGCTGCTATGCAGGAGTTAGATAGCATTGTATCTGGCAAGTTGCCTAAAGGTTATGATCGTGATGCTTTGCGCTTATTCGAGACATCAGCACAACAAGCATTAACCCGCAAAAACACTAGGTTATCTGCACAAAATAAAGCTGCTACAAAAGAATTAACTAAAAAAGTTAATAACTATGTAACAGCAGTAGCCACAGGCATGGAAATAAGTCCAGAAGTAACAGCAGACATAACAGAATCTGTTAAGGGAAACCCTGAATTAGAAGCAAAATTAGAGTTAGTGCAAGAAATAGGTACATTCTCTATCTTGTCTAAAGACGCTCAAGCCGAAATGCTTGCTAATATTAAAGAAAATGGCTCGTTAGATAGTGCAGAAAAGTATGCTGCCTTAGTTAAAGCTAATGACAACGTAAAACGGCAAGTGCAAACTGACGGTATTTTGTTTGCTAAACAGCAAGGTATTATCCCTAAAGATGAGTATGTAGACTTTGATCCAACTATATTAGTTGATGACCCATCTACACCAGAAGATGAATATGCTATCAATCAGGCTAATTATCAAACAAGAGTTAAACAAGCTAGAGAGATGTCAGAGCACTATGGCATAACTATTAGCCCGTTTGAGCCATCTGAAGCAGCAGTATTGTCTGCTTTAATATCAGATGCTACATCGGAGCAAAAGACTAAAATTGTAGGTATATTAGGGCCAGACTCTGCTTCATTTGGGCAAATTGCTGGAAACAATCAAGGCGTGTTTGCACAAGTTGCTGCGCTGGGTAATCCGCAAGTAATGGATGTTGTGTTTAGAGGCCAAGAACAAGTTGCTCAAAAATTACATTACCCTCTAAAGGCATCAGATAGATACCAACAAGACTTTGACAAAATAGTTGGCAATGTTTATGGCAGTCGTGATAAGCGAGATGTATTAGACACTGCGCTTAATTATTATTACGGCATGAACCCAGGGGACATATATAACTCTGCTTTATTTGCACAGTCTATCCAAGCTGTTACTGGCGGCATAAGCTCTATACGAGGCCATCAAACACAATTGCCTCAAAATGTTAGTGGAGCAGACTTAGATGCTTATTTTTCATTGATGACATTAGACCAGCTAGAGCGTGAAGGTGTTTACCAAGAAGATGTTGATATAGGATTATCGTTTACAACTGCATTTACACCATATCGTGAAACATACGGTATGGAAGATGTTGTAAAAGGCGGCCAAATTAAAGCTATTGCTGGCGCAGATCAGTATGTTGTTTACCATAAAGGCGGTGGCGTTATTACTGATGAGTATGGTGATCCTGTTGTATTTACTGTAAATGAGCAAACAATTGCAGACATGAAAGGCAATGAGCAAGGCGAAGCGTATCAAGACTATGTAAACCGCAGAAAGTTAACTAGCACTATGACTCTGGCGCGAGACAAATAAATGCCGTTACTTAATCCGCAAGATGAACGCGATTTTTACGAAACACTTGATTTAAGTGGGTATCAACGCGCTCCTACTTTTACGGAATCGTTTTCTGCTGGTTTTGATTACGCAATAGATGAAGGCTTATCTGTATCTAGTCTACTTAATCGCCAAGGTTATGAAGACAGGAATCAACAATTGTTCGACATGACGAATGACGGGTTTGATTTGCAACCATACACTGATGATGGCGGCTCTATTAATTATGATCGCATTGCGAGTGATACAGGTTTAATTAAATCAGATAGCGAATTATACGATGAGCGCAATGAAATATTGCGTAAACGTAGAGAAGTAAATGATGATGTACTAGCGCGTGGCAATGGCATTGGTCAATTTTTAGGCAGCATGTCAGGATATATGCTTGATCCTATCAATATAGCTACATTGCCTATAGGGTTAGGTACAGCATACAAAGGCATGAGCGTACTAAGTAATGCTTTGATGACAGGCAGAAATGCCGCTGCTGTAGGTGTAGCTTCTGAGCTTGCTATACAACCATTGGTGTATCAGCATAAACATGACATTAATTCGCCTTACGAGTTTCGAGATGCGGCTATAGCTGTTGCTAGTGTTGCTGCTGGCTCTGCATTAATTGGTGGTGCAGTAGGAGGGTTATCTGGGTACTTTAGACGAGTAATAGAAAAGTCCCAAGAGTTTGTTTCTTTAAAGCCTATATCTCAAGCTGTTAACGATATAGACGAGAAACTTGTTGTTGCTATGACCGCAGATGACGTAGATGTAGCAGCAATTGCTAAACTTACGGCAGACAAGCAAAGGTTAGAGCAAGCAGTAGCCATAGAAGCTAAATACAAGCCATCTCCAGAGGATGAGTCTCTTAATGTTATAGATCGCATGTACCAACAAATAACTGCTCAGAAGGCAAAAGAAGCGCCTAGAGTAGAAGACATAGCGTTGCAGGCTTATGATGATTTTCAACTTGGCGTTAAAGGCGAATACGCTAATTTACTTAATGTGCAATCAGCGTCAATTAAAGCGTTAGATACTGAGCGCACTAAAATACTAAAAGAAAATCCTACCTGGATAAGCATTATTGCTAAAGAAGGTGGCCTTAATAAAGAAAGGTGGCTACGGGAAGGCATTGATCCTAAAGACATGCAAAGCAAAGAGCTAAAACAAGTGTTTGGTAGTCCATTGTTTAGGAAAAAAGGTGGTCGTGATCCAGACATGTTGGCAGAAAGATTGCGAGAAGCTGGTTTTAGCGATGATATGCAGGCTAATGACGCTATAGACTTTGTAATGGACTTAATGCGATTTAGTCCTAAAAAGTTAGCAAACGCAGAGGCTGAAATACAGGCAAAACAATTGCAAGATCAAGTAGATGAGCTTCAGGCTTTGTCAGAACCAATGGCTTTAGAGCGTTATTATCGAAATGCTATTAACACTAACATACAAAAAGACATTGATATGTTGGTAGCTAATCATAAGTTTGAGCAGCGCATGAATGCGCCAACAAAAGAATATGATGACTATGTAGTTGAGCTTGATCCTCCAGCCCCTAAAGCTACAAGAACTGTAATGCAGCGCGAACAGCTAGATGCGGAAGGATTGGCTAAAGATTACGATAGAGACCTGGCTAACTTTGAAGCATTAGAAGTTAAAAAAATAGTGGTAGATGGCAAGTTGGTTGATGCTGATGATGCTATGAAAGCATTAGACGATCAAATAGAAGGTGTTGAATCAGTGAGGGTATGTGCAATTGGCTAAGTCACCTACAGAACAAGTATTAGCAGATGCTGGTATTGAATCAAAACAAGGTCAAGCAAAAACAGCAAAGGCTACAGACCCTAAAGCTAAAAACATAGACCCTATACACGGCTCATATAGCAAGTGTGTTGATGTTGCTGTACAAGCAGGCAGAATTAGCAATAAGGTTGGTCAAGAAATACTAGCAGCAGCAGACCCAGAAGACGCTGTATCTAACTTAGTTAAAAACCTTACTAGGGAAAAGCGTGAGCGTGCTATACAGGCTGTTCGTGTTGCATCTGCGTATGAACATATTAAAAATCATGGCTCAAATAATGCTATGACTGGACTTATGGCGTTGATGACTAAGGACATATCAGGCAAAGGCACATATTTAAATGTAGACATACTGGCTAAAGGGTATGTATCGCAGTATAACGCTAAATGGGCTGACACATTGTCTTTGTTTAGAACTAGGCTTTTTGGTTTATCTCAAGATGAAGAATCTTTACGAGGATTTGTTAGAGCTTTGTATGATGTGCAATCTACTGACCCTGCAATTAATAAGGCTGCACAGCAGTGGCTAGACATTGTTGACACAATGAATGCAGAGTTTAACCGCAATGGCGGCAGTATATCTAAGAACGAAAATTGGTTGTTGCCGCAACACCATGATTTAAAAACAATTAAAGATGCTGGATACGAAGAGTGGAGAGCATTTATTGATGACAAACTTGACCGTGACCTAATGGTTGATGACCAAGGCAGGCAGCTTAGTGATCTTAATTTTGAAGACGCTATGAAGTATGTTTACGAAAGCATTACTACAGGCGGGTTAAACAAAGCTAAGGATTTTACTGTGCCAAACTTAGGTACTAAATTGTCACGCAAAGGTTCTGAGCGCAGATTCTTGTACTTTAAAGATGCAGAGACATGGTTAGACTATCAAAATAGATTTGGTAAAGGTGACATTTTAACAACCTTAACAGACTATATTAACATGATGTCACACGACACAGCCCTTATGCGCGTGTTTGGCACTAATCCTAAGCAAACCTATCAAGTATTAAAGAACGAAGCTCAGAAGCTACAAAACAATCGTGGAGTTCCTGTTAAAGATAAGAACCTAGCTATGGCAGATGCGGTCTATAAGGTTATTAGTGGTGATATAAATAATGGTGAGCTTACTACCTTAGCAGATAGTATGCAGGCTGTTAGGAACGTGCAAATAGGCAGTAAACTAGGTGGCGCAGCATTAGCTTCTGTTACTGATGTAGCTACTTTAGCGTTGACTGCTAGGTACAATAATATGTCTGTAGCTAAGGTGTGGAAGCGGCAAATAAGTCTTATGAACCCTGCTAATGAAGCAGATAGAATTGCTGCTGCTCGTATGGGTTTAATCTTTGAGAACTGGTTAGGCAGAGCGCATGCAGGTAACAGACATACAGATACCTATGGAACAGGCAAGACGGCTAAAGGCGCAGAGGCAGTATTACGGGCATCTGGCCTAGAATCATGGACAGAATCAGGGCGCAAAGCATTTGGTATGGAGTTTTCAGCTATGCTTGCAGACAACTTTGGCAAGCAGTTTGATGAACTTGACGAGTCTATGCGGTCTATATTCTCTACTTACCAGATCAATAAAGCTGAATGGGATAGTTTTCGCGCCACTGACCAGCTAGATATACGCGGATCAAAGTTTGCTGATCTTACCAAAGATGACAGCATGAAGTTTCACTCGATGATACTAGCTGAAACTGACTACGCTGTGCCTACGCCTGATGCTAGAGTGCGAGCTATTGCTACTATGGGAACAGAAAGAGGCACTGTTGCTGGTCAAGCGGCTCGATCTGTAATGATGATTAAATCATTTCCTATTACTATGGCTACAACTCATTTAATGAGAGGCTGGAACCAAACGTCTGGTGGAGGGAGAATGGCATATCTGGGCGCATTAGCTACAAGCACTACAGTTATGGGCGCTTTGGCATTGCAGATTAAAGACCTAGCGGCAGGGCGAGAGCCAAGACCTATGGATGATCCATCAGATTGGGTAACAGCATTTATACAAGGAGGCTCAGGTAGTTTGTTTGCAGATTATGTTGTATCTGATGTAGATAAGTTTGGCCGTGGGTTCGTTGAAACTTTGCTTGGCCCTATGGCTGGTTTAACTAATGATACTTACAAGTTAACAATAGGCAATATACGCGAAGCAGTGTTAAACGAAGAAACTAATGTACTTGGTGAAGCAGCTTCATTTGTTAAGAAAAACCTTGCTCCTGATCCTTGGCAACTACAGTTATTCTCTAACTCTATACTAGATAACATTAGGGTAATGGCTGATCCAGAGTATCAATATAGCCTAAACGCTATACGGACTAAAAGATACAAAGAATTTGGACAAGAATATTGGTGGGCGCCAGGTGAAACTCCAGCCGAGGTTCTTTCAGAATGATCTATAACCTTGTATGTAGTATAATTAGCACAATTATTGGGGTGCAGAAATGACAGTAACAGCAGCAACAACTAGGAACGATTATGTTGCCACAAGTGGGCAGACGGTATTCCCGTACACGTTTACCGCCCTAGCCGATGGTGACATAAAAGTCCTAAAGAACGGTACAGCCTTAACGTTAGGCGGCTCCAATGACTACACCCTGAGTGGAGTAGGCACATACGGTGGTAATGTGACGTTAACTAGTGGCGCTGCTGCTGGTGACGCTATAGCTATTTACTTAGATATGGACTTAGCCCGTACTACTAACTACCAGAACAGTGGCGATTTCCTAGCCCTAGACGTTAACGGTGACTTTGATGCACTGTGGCTGGCACTACAACAAGGTACAACAGGGCTAGAACGCGCTGTAAGGCAACCTCAGAGCGAACCTAGCACAACCAATATGGAGCTACCGCCTGTTGGTAACAGGGCTAATAAGCTACTAGGATTCACTTCTACGGGTGCTGTTGAAGCAGTAAGCTATGTTGGTGAAGGACTGCTGACTCTTAACGTAGAAACTTTTACAGGTAACGGGTCTACTACAGCCTATACATTAACTAATTCAGCAGCAGATACTAAGTCACTGCAAATCTCTATTGACGGTTTAATGCAGGCTGTATCCTCCTATAGCCTGTCTGGTACTACACTAACCTTTAGTGAAGCGCCCCCCGCTAACTCGTTCATCGAGGTACGCAAGTTTGTTGACCGCCCTGTTACTGATGTATTCCCCTTAGAAGACCTAAGTGATGTAACTATCTCTGGTCTAGCTACCAACCAGGTATTATCTTGGAATGGTTCTCAGTGGGTCAACGCTACATTTAGTGTAGCTAATAACAGCATTACAACAGCGATGCTACAGGACAATGCAGTAACACTAGCTAAGATGGCTGATGACTCTGTTGGTGCAGCAGAAATTATCGACGATGCAGTAGGCGCAGCGGCTATAGCTTCAGTGCCTGTTGCGGTAGGTATTACATCAGTGGTTACAGCGGCATCTATCACAGCTACTGTTAACACGCATGTTTATGTTAGTGCTGCTACTAAAACTATCACGCTACCTGCTTCACCGACTATAGGGCAAAGAGTCCTGATTACTGTGGGTAACTTTACCGACACAGTGGTAGCCAGAAACGGATCAAAGATTATGAGTAGTGCAACAGACTTTACTATGGATGCAGCGTATCTCTCCATACAATTCATATTTACGGACGCAACGCAAGGGTGGGTGATGTCGTGAGTAACTTTAGTGATTTTATAGGTGGATCGGGCGGTGGTTCTCTACCAGTAAACATAGTGTTAACTTCATCACAGACTTGGGTTCCACCCGCTGACGGTAACATTTGTATTCATGTTGTCGGTGCTGGTGGTGGTGGCTCTTCTGATAATTTAAACGGTAAAGGCGCTGGTGCTGGCGGCTATTGTAAAAAAACATCTTTAGCTGTAACTACTTCAGGGTCTTTTACGGTTGTTGTTGGAAGCGGAGGGCAAGGCGGTCAAGGTTCTAGTAACAGCGGTACAGGCTCTAACGGTGGAAACAGTACAGTTGCAGGAACAGGATTATCAAGCACCCTTACAGCTAATGGGGGAGTAGGAGGCCAGCAGTATAATGAAGGAGCAGGAGGCACAGCAGCCAACGGCAATGTAAATAATACTGGTGGAACAGGAAACGGTTATGGTGGTGGTGCAGTTGGTTTAACTGGCACTGGTAATTCTGGAGGTAACGGAACTAATCAAAGAGGTTACAGAGGCGGTGATTGCGATTTGATTGGGCCAGAAAGCCATATAGGTCATGGCTATATTTTCGGTGGTAGAGGCGGCATGGCATTCTTGTCTCAAACAAACTCTAGTAGTTCTTACGGGGTTTTTAATTATAGCCCGACTGGTCGAGGAGAGTTTTTAGCAGGAGGCGCTATGTATCTAGTTGTGGGGAGTGGCGCAAATTACTGGGCTACTGGGGGTGATGGTGGTATAGGTGGTGGCGGGGGGGCGTGTGTAAACACGTCAAGCGCGGGAAATGCTCACGGTGGTAATGGCGGTGACGGCATTGTAATCATTCAGTACCTACCAGCATAAGGAGAATAAAATGAAATACATAATTAAAGATGCTGACGGCAACATCACTAACTACATCAACGCTGACGCTGAGTTTGTTGAAGCTAATTTTGAACACTACGAAGAGTGGACAGACCCTAATCCTGCACCAGCAGAGCCTACAGAAGAAGAAGAAGCCCGTAGATGGCGTGATGGAGAACTGTCATCCACAGACTACATAGTCCCTCTGGCAGACCACCCTCAACGTGCAGCTTACCTAGTATATAGAGAGAGCCTGAGATCATGGCCCTCCACAGAAGCGTTCCCTGAAACCAAGCCGGAGCTATAAACATGGCGTTAACTAAATCAGCAAACCGCATGATCTCTGGGGCAAGTGCTAATGTCCTAGACTTTGGTGCGAAAGGGAATGGCACTACGGATGATGGCCCAGCTATCCAGTTAGCTATTAACAGCCTGCCTAACGGTGGTACTGTACTGATCCCAGACGGTGAGTTTCTGATCTCTACAGGTGTATTGATCACTAAAGGCATACGAGTGCTGGGTGCTGGTCGTGTTAACTTCAACGGTTATACAAGTTCTGGCACAACGATGCATGTAGTAGAAGCACCTAATTCTCCTCAAACTGTATTCACATATCCGTTTGTCATCCCAACCGCAGCAGACGTAGCGGTGTATAAAGATAATGTGCTGTTAACGCATGGCAATGACTACAGTATTCAAGGCATGGGCAATGTGGGTGGAACAATAACCCTTAATGCTGGGGCAACAACAAACCAAAGCATTGCAATTACTACGCAACTGTTCCAAGGCTCTACTCTTATTAGGGTTTCTGATGGCGTTACAGCATTTTCCTTCAACAAGGGCAGTGATGTCACTGCATTTGGGTGCTCAATAGAGCAAATGTCCTTTGCCAGCACAGCTATTGCACAGTCTACATTTAACGGTGCGCCTATATACAAGGCCAATACACACGCTATTAATATGAGTCATACGGCAGAGTTAGTGTTAGACCGCCTAGACTTCATGAACTTAGACAAGTGTATCTTTACTCTTGAGGATCAAGTAACAGTTAAGCCGTTCATCGAAGACATGACCGCTAAAGACTGTAACTACTTCTTGAAGACAGAAGATGCTGCTGCTGACTTCACCGTAACCAATCTGTCTTTAATTAAGATGAACTACGGTATCCACACTACTAGCCTAGATGGTTTGGTGATGAGCAATGCTACCATCTACCGTAGCTATGTATCTGCTATGTACGATGTGGGGGGCGGAGTTGACCAGATCAGTAACTTCATCAACATATCTAACTGCCACTTCTTTGAGTCAGGCAGCACGCTGTGTTACTTCCACAGTATATCTCAGCTTACTATTACAGGGTGTGACTTTGTTCGTGCAGGTCTTGTGACCAGTACAGTACAGACTGGCTTGCTTATCTACAACTCTGAGGTAGTAAGTGTTAGTGGCGGCATGATTGAAAGATCGCTGGGTGATGGAGCACAAGTATACGGCAACCGATTCGTAGACTTTGCTACTAACATTATGTACTCCGGTTACACCAAGGGTTCGCGTACAGGCTTGGTTGCTTACGACAACGAGTTAATTAATGTTGATTGTAACATTACTGCTGTTGGTGTTAATCCTGCTGCTGCCGCTAACTTCCAGAACTCTAAAGCAGTATCAGGGGTTATTACTTCTGATGATATTGTTCTTGGTCGCACCGAGACATTAGTCCAGCGAGGCGTAACTGAGTACGTTCAGTGCTTAACGTTCCCGTCTGTGGTAGGCGCAAACGGCAATGTAAACTTGGCTGTAAACGTACCATACTTTCTTGACGGCAGCATTAACAGCTTGGGTGATGTAAGCGGTCAACAGCTTGTTGTATATGAAGTAGAGTTTCCTACAGGCGGCTCAGGCACAGGCGTAGAAGGTCTTACCTTTAGAGTTAACGGGCCTACGCAAACATTCAATAATTATACAGCTACAGCAAGCCAAACTGTATTTCCTTACACGTTTACAGCAAACAGTGCTTCCAGTGTTGTGGTGTATAAGAATGGGGCACTGCTAACTCTGACTCAGGACTATACTGTCAGTGGCACTGGTTCGGCTGGTGGCGACATTACCTTAACTAGCGGGGCTGCGGCAGGTGACTATATCTGGGCAGGCCCAAGGAATGACGAAGTAGGTGACTTCACTACTGTTCTTGATAACAGTGGGCGCATGGAGTTTAGGAAGCAGATTGATTACAACATCACTGGCGGTGACATCACAGATACGTTTAGTTTGTACCTGTATAACAATCCATCATCAGGGCTGGGTAACTTTACTATTACCCCAGGCAGCATCATCAAAGTTAAATATAAAGTTTGCGAGTACGCAATCGCTGTTTACTAGGAATTATTATGGCTCAAGTAATTATTAAAGAGTGGAACACCGAGTGGCTACAGAACACAGTAAGCCAGTTAGAAGGCAAGCTCAATCTGTGGAACCAGCAGGCAGTACAAGGGATCATCATTGAGACTAACAAGTTTCGCCCTACGCATGACAACGTGATTAGTAATGGTGATGCTACATACCGCTGGTCTGTGGTATTTGCTGGTACAGGCAGTATCAATACATCTGATGAGCGCGAGAAGCAACAGATAGGGACTATTGATGCGGCAGTCCTAAGAGCTTGGGCCAATGTTAACTTTGTGCAGTACAAGTGGAATGACGCTGTAGAGACTAAGGGTGATGGCGCTCGATGGCACTTTGGTCTGATCGCACAGCAGGTGAAGGCTGCGTTTGAGGCAGAAGGTCTGGACGCATTTGAATATGGATTGCTTTGCTATGACGAGTGGGATGATAAGTCTATCGCTTTGGCAGACGGTGAAGAGTATCCCAAGAAAGATCGTTACGGCATACGTTACGATGAAGCATTAGCATTAGAGTGCGCTTACCTGCGTTCTCAATTAACTTAATTAAGAGGTTCTACAATGGCAAATCCATTTGAAGGTGTAAGCGGTCAACTCAACGGCAGCGTTTACGACATGGTTCCCGTCACTCCTGCTGACGGTTCAGATAACTTAGGTGCTGGCAACATAGCTATCGGCCTGTACGTTACAACAGGCGGTGCTGTTTCATTCCATAACAAGGATGGTGTGACTCGCACAGTAACTGTACCTGATAACTTCTACCTGATCTGCTCTATCAAGAGAGTCCTGAGTACAGGTACTGCTGCATCTGGTATACACGCACTGGTGCTGTAATGATTAGCGCGAATGTAAGTGTCTTCTCTATAGGTAAAGCTGTCGGTGCTGGTGGCGCTTCTGCATATGATATTGAGTATCTCGTAGTAGCTGGAGGCGGAGGGGGCGGTTATGGCGGTTCTAACGGGCAACACCCTGCTGGCGGTGGTGGAGCAGGAGGGTATCGCGCTTTAAGTTTTTCGGGCATGTCTTCTGGAGAAAGCATCAGTATTACTGTTGGCGCAGGCGGGTCTGGCGGGTCTAATCCAACTAACGGAAATAACTCTGTGATTGCGGGAACTCTTGCCGCAACATCTATAGGTGGTGGTCGGAGTAATATTGGCAACACCTCTCCTGCCGATGGCGGGTCTGGCGGGGGCGCTGGTTGGAACACTCAAAATAGCGATCAACCGGGAAGCGGCACCGTTGGTCAAGGTAATAGCGGAGGCAATAGGGGTTATTCAAATCCCGGTTTTTATGGTGGCGGTGGCGGTGGTGGCGCAGGTGGCGGTGGTGGAAATGGCTATGCTGACACCAGCAATGGAATAGGTGGCAATGGAGGAAACGGCTCTACATGGCTAAACAGCGTTCAATACGCTGGCGGTGGCGGTGGTGGCGGTTATGCGCCCAGTGGAACTGCTTCAGGTGGTACTGGTAAAGCAGGTGGTGGTAACGGGGCTGCTCGAAAAGCGTCATCCGTTGTGGCTACTGCTGGTGCGGCAAATAAAGGCTCTGGTGGTGGAGGTGGCACTGGAATAAATGGCAGCGCTACTTATTATGAAGGAAAGGCAGGAGGTTCTGGCATTGTTATCATTAGATATGCTGGCGATCAAATAGGCTCAGGAGGCACTGTAACTTCTGCTGGTGGATACACCTACCATACATTTACATCATCAGGGACATACACAACATGAGTCACTTTGCTAAAGTTGTAGACGGTGTAGTTGAACAAGTTATTGTTGCAGAACAAGACTTTATAGATACGCAAGAAGGCACATGGGTTCAGACTTCTTATAATACCTATGGCGGTGTTCACTCTACTGGCAAGACTCCATTGCGTAAAAACTATGCTGGGGCAGGCATGGTGTACGATGCAGGTCGTGATGCCTTTTACGCTCCACAACCTAGCGAAGGAGAGTGGAACCTAAATGAAGACACTTGTTTGTGGGTTGAAGTTGAATGATTGCTGAGATTACCGCAGTAGTAGGTGTCCTAAAGACTCTTAACGCTGGCATCAAAACAGTTAAGGAATCAGGGTCACACCTATCTGATTTGTCTGGACTGTTTACTTCTCTTACTGAGAGCAAGGCTGCTGTTGAGACTATTGAGGAAGCTGCTAAGACTGGTGATCATGTACTGTCACAAGAAGAAGCATTGGAGTTAGCCTGGGCTAAGAACGCCATCAGGGAGAGGGAGAAGGAACTAAAGAAGATTACACCTAGAGAGGTGTGGAGGGATATGCTTGCCATCCAGCATCGGTCTCTCAGTGAACACAAGGCGAAGCTAGAGAAGCAGCGACTAGCAATTCTTAGAACACAATCTAAGAGAGAAGACTTAATTAAACACACGGTTGGTGTAGTGCTGCTGATTGCAGTGCTTGCTGCTATATATCATTATGGATTCTAAAATGACCGAAGACACTATTACGCGGATGGAAGCGCATGAAACTCTGTGTGCTGAACGCTATTCCAACATTGAGCGTAGGCTTGATGATGGCGCACAAAGGTTTAATAAACTAGAACGTATGTTATGGATGATGTACCCTATGATCATCTCCATCTTTGCAGTCGCTAAGTGGATACAATAATATGTTGCAAGCATTGATAGGCCCAGTATCAGGTTTACTAGATAAGTTCATAGAGGATAAGGATGCAAAGAATGCCTTGGCCCATGAGATTAGTACAATGGCAGAGCGCCATGCACAAGAGTTGGCGAAGGGTCAGCTTGAAGTTAACAAGGTTGAGGCTGCACACAAGAACATGTTTGTGGCTGGCTGGAGACCTGCTGTTGGCTGGGTGTGTGTTGCTGGTATGGCTGGTAACTTTATCATAATTCCTATGACTAACTTTGGTCTAGCACTTGCTAACTCTACCGTAGCTATACCCCTGATTGCCCTGTCTGAGATGATGCCTGTACTGATGGGTATGTTAGGGCTAGGTGCTATGAGAACAGTAGAGAAGGCTAAGGGCGTACAGCGAGAGAAATGAGATACTTTAAAGAGTCAGACTTTGATTGTCAGGAGACTGGTAACAATGAGATGTCAGATAAATTCCTGTGGGCACTCGACTCACTACGCCACGTTTGCGGCTTCCCATTCATTATTACCTCGGGTTATCGCGATCCGTCCCATAGTATTGAGGCGCGAAAGGCCAAGCCAGGTACTCACGCTCAGGGCATCGCTGCGGACATTAAGATTAACAACGGTAACGAAGCCTACGAGATCATCAAACACGCGCAGTCAATGGGATTTAATGGTATAGGTGTAGCTAAGACGTTCATCCATGTAGACACTAGAGATACAATGCCTGTTATCTGGTGCTATTAACGCATCAAACTCTTAGCGGTTTTCTTTGATCGCTTAAATGCCTTGGCTGTAGGGGCACCAGCAGCACCAGGCTTACGCATCTTCTCTCCAGACCCTGCTGCAATGCGCTTACGTTTAGCATGTATGTTAGCGTATAGACCTTGTGGCATAGTATTAGCTCATTAATGATTTAGGTTTTTTCTTGTACTTGTTGGCAAAAGCCTTAGCAGAATCCTTGTTGCGAAATCCCCATGCTCTTAGGGCTAACTGTAGCCTAGTCGGTTCACCCTTGGCATCTTTTAACGGGCCTTTCATGCCAGCAAAACGAGCCGCGAAGCTAACTCTGCGTGGGTTAGTGCCTTTCTTAACAGGCGCTTTAAGATTAGACCCTTCTGTTTTCTTGAAGTGATCTCTGCCTGCTTGCGTTAATCCACCCTTAGGGTTCTTGTGTTTTTGTTTCATCCCGTGATTATACCAAAAAAAAGACCCCAGCATAAGCTAGGGCCAAGGAGGAAAAGCCGATCTAACGATAAAAACGATTAACGTTGTATGTAACCGGAATTGATTACACGCATTTAGTCTACATCAAACGTAGGGTTAAGCAAACCTAATTGTTCTTCATCTGGCGGTTGTTTTTCTAGCTCTTGGTGTAGCTTTAATGTTTCGTACTCATTATTCAACTCACCTAAGAGTACGCCCAATTCTTTTCGAGCAAACCCAGAATGATTGGCGACAGCAGCCCCTAGTATTTCAATGAATCTATCCTTGTACTTGTCTTCCATGCCCAAGTCTTCAATCATGTCCAGCATCATTTTTAACTGTTCACTTTCAATTTCTTTTGTCATAACAAACCTCAGTTGTAACTTATTGGTTGATAGTCAGGGTCGGAATCCATCTTCTTAAATTCCTCCCTGTAATGTTTGGCTATCTCAGCCCGTAGCTTCTTGTTTGTTGGCATCAGGACATTCCACTTCTCTCTAAGCATCTCCATGTGTCCAGCGCCAAACGTATCTACACAGAACGCGGTAAACTCAAAGGGGTTAGCAGTAAACTTCATGTGGCAGTAGTGGCAAAGGCACAGTGCGTTATCCATTGACCAGCGTACAGACTTGGCTGCCCGTCCGTAAATGTGGGCGCACTCCATCCTGGCCCCAGCCTTGTTGCAGTGTTCACAAACGTAGCCAGCCTTCTTCCTGACTACATCACTAAACCATTTGTCAGCCGCGTCGCGTCTTATTGCCATCAATGTCTTCCTTTGTAGGGAACTTAACGTAAATGTCATGGGTTTCACTCAAGTGTACGGCAAGTGTATCAGCAACCTTAATCATTTGCTCAGTCGTCAAGTCTCTGCTAGACGTAGTGTCAGGGTACATAGCCTGTTGAACAGCCATCCACATCAGCTTCTTGACTCTTTCTTTAGTCCACGGAGTGTCCAGGTCTGACTTTAATATCTGACTGCTAACGGTGTACCAATACCCTGCTGCATTGCATCTCTCTGCTATCTGCTCACAGAAAACGTGCATGGCATTGTTCTGTGCAGCGGTGCGTGGCTTACCATGTTGATAGGTGAACGTAATGTATGGCTTCTTCTCATACAGTTCATTGACAAACTCTTTGAACGTTTCTTTAGTGAACTCACTGTTAACTGTATATGCTTCAGCCATCACAACTTCCTCCGCAACCACTTAGCCATCAAAGCCTCACTGGGTTCTTCACAACGCGGCAGCTTCAGCCTCATTTCCCTATGCGTTTTTGTTGCACCCTTCTCAAAACCAAAAGGTTTTTCCTGCTTAGGTCTGACACAGTTGTCAGTGGCTACCCGCGTTCCTTTGGGGTAGTTATGCATCTCATTGTTGACACGCGATTTGATAGCTTCAGGGCTAACACCAGCAGCGTCACCTAATTGTCTGAAGGTGTAGTATTCACCGTTGATCAGAGTCTTAGATTCATTGCCGATGTATTTAATTTTGACGGCATTGCGGTTTTCGTGTTTCTTGTTGCCGCCATAGTTTTGGTAGCCCATGCAGTCATTTGACTGTTTCATAATAACTCCTCATTCAGCCCATGATCTGTCTACCAGCTTGTCCATGACGGACACACCTTTGATAGATTCAGGGTCAGTTCGTGTTTGTTTTTGCTGGTCAACTACTTCATCTTCCCAGCGTTTCTGATTAAGATATGTACTAGCATGAAGAATAAATGACTGGTTATCCTTTCTCCATTCACCCTTCTCCACCCTGTCTTTCACGTTATCAGCGATCAACTGCATGATATGTTCATTAGGTCGCAGCTTTGCCCATGCTTTCCTAGCTGCTTCCTTCCCTGCTTTCCTTGGATAGAACCGCCAAAACGAATCAAAATCACCTATAGTATTAGGTGTAATATTCTTTGTATTATTAACTGTATTATTATCTCTCAAGTTTTCTTGTATAGGGTCATTAAGTTTTCTTGTAGGGGTATGTAAGTTATCTTGTATACCCTCCCCAAGAATTCTTATATACCTATTCAAGATATGTTTACTACCTTCCTTGTAGTTCATCTCCACCGTAATGTGTCCAGCATCCTTGAGATTCCCTATCCACGTCGAGATAGATGTCTTGCTAACATCATACAAATCAGCGAAGTATTGATTACCTGCCCAGCAGTATCCTTCCTGATGGCACAGCGCAGTAATCTCCCCAAACAATAACTTGGCGTTCGGTGTTAACTGCTTGTCATACCTTACAGTCGCTGGGATGATTGCATAGTACGCTGGCTTATCCATCTTACTCACCAGCCGCGATGAACTCGGATACCTTCACGCCAAACATGTCAGCCAGTTGTTGCAACGTCGCGCAGCTTGGTGAACGATGCCCGTTCCTAATCAAACTGATGGTAGAAGGGTGCAGCTTTGACTCCCTGCTCAGGTCAGCCTGGATAAACTGTTGAGATTCCATAAAGTGATTGATTGATCTATTAATGTCCATTTGATTCTCCTGTTGTGAAAGCTAAAGTGCCTCTTTAGAAATCCTAAAGTGAGGTTGCATAGTAACCATGCTAAAATTACTTTGCAAGAAAAGTTTGCATCTCGTAACAATCTGTGTAAAATAGATCGCACACACACAAAGAGGAATGATTATGTTTAACTACGAATCCCCCCAACGCACTGGGTCTCCGTGCGACGACAATGACCATACCCTGCAAGCATTATTCGACAGCATGACTGATTATGAGCGTGGTGAGTTCGACTACATCCACGGCTATGAGGCTCTCGATGACTCTGAGGAGTATGAGCGAGGATATGGTGACGCTTACGCGGCTGCTGAATGCGCTACCTTCAAAACAATACAGCAAATGTTAGGAGAATAACCATGAAAATTGATAAGCATTACCCAATCCCAGGCGTTGTTGACGCTAAATCTATTGTTAAGAAAATGAAGCATGGAGACTCTGTGCTGATAAAAAATAACCAGCAAGCAGAATGCTTCAGGTATCAGATCAGAAGATGCAAAGGCTTTAAAGTTGTAGGCCGCGCTGAAGACAAAGGCTACCGCATCTGGAAGGTGAAGGCATGAGCAATGTATGGAAGACCTTATCCGCTATCGACTGTAGCAAAAACGTAGAAAAGAAGGGCAACCTATCTTACCTATCGTGGGCATGGGCATGGCAGACACTGATGGAGCATTACCCTGATTCGACCTATGCTTTTTGTCCACCTATCTTTCTGGATAATGAGACTTGTGAAGTGCATGTTTCAGTGACTGTTGAGGGTAAGACCCACAGTATGTTTTTGCCAGTAATGGACAACAGAAACAAATCTATCGCTAACCCTAGCACCCGCGACATTTCTGATGCCAGAATGCGCTGTTTAGTTAAAGCGATTGCCATGCATGGTCTGGGTATATACATCTACGCTGGTGAAGACTTACCTAGTGCAGTACAGGATGCGCCTATCGACAGCAAGCAGGCAGCACAACTCAAGTCACTGTTAGAGATTACGGAGTCTGACGTTGAGAAGTTCTGTAAGGTATTCAAGTGTTCTACTGTTGACCAGATGAGGGCGGTGCAGTTTGATCAGGCATTATCAGCACTGAAGCGCAAAGCTGATGCAAATACTGCAAGCTGAACAGGGTAGTCAGGAATGGCTGGACGCTAGATTAGGCAGACCTAGCGCCAGTCAGTTCCACAAGTTAATCAAGTCCAATGGCAAGCCGAGTGCTTCTGCTGATGACTACATTAACTCGCTTATCATTGAGCGCATATCTGGTATGTCTGCTCCTGTATTCGTGACAGAGTGGATGACAAGGGGTAATGAACTTGAGCCTGATGCCCGTAACCTATACACCCTGATCACTGACAATGAAGTGCAGGAAGTAGGGTTTATCCTTGATAATAGCGGTGAGTTTGGCTGTAGTCCTGATGGCCTAATAGGTGAAGATGGCGGCATTGAGATTAAATGCCCAGCACCTGGAAACCATGACAAGTGGAGCGAGAAAGGAGTCTGCCCCACAAAGCATTATGCTCAAGTCCAAGGATGTATGTGGATAACTGAGCGTGATTGGTGGGACTTTGTGAGTTACCACCCTGAGAAAGAACCCTTTATAGTGCGCGTTGAGCGTGATGAAGAGTTCATCGACAAATTGGCCAAAGAAGTTTTGCTGGCCGTATCAGAAATAATTTCCGAAGTGAGGAATCTAACATGAAAATAGGTGTATCCGTGTCACTCGATGTGACCAAAATCGACAAGTCTCGCATGAATACAGTAACCAAGAAGGATGGCAGCACCGCTACCTACCTGAACATGACCACGTTTATCGACACTGACCAGCAGGATCAGTACGAAAACAATGGCTTCATAGCCCAGTCGCAGAGTAAAGAAGAGCGAGAGGCTGGTGAGGAACGCCCACCCATTCTGGGGAATGTGAAAGTATTTTATACCGATGGAGCAGCACCACAGTCTAACGCTGCCCCTACCGCTGCACCCATTACTGAAGACATTCCGTTTTAGCCAAGGTCTCCCTCGACCTGTGATCGGGCTTGACCCACCCGTGGCGGCAACGGGTCATTACCGACAGGCATGTAATGAATAATGCTAATACATTTGTGACCCTACGCAGAGTCTCTATAATGGCGGCTCATTGGTTATGGGTGGTGGGTAAAGTGTTAATTTATATGATAATATTTGTGGTCTGTGGGCTTATCGCAGTAGCGAAAGACGATTTAGAGCGCCCTTAGTGGCGCTTTTTTTATGGAGAAAATATGAAGCATCTCATTATCCCAGACACTCAGGTCAAACCTGGCCACCCGATTGATCACCTGAAATGGGCTGGACAGTACGCGGTGGATAAAAAGCCAGACGTTATTGTCCACATTGGCGACCACTTTGATATGCCCAGCTTATCTTCATGGGATGTTGGCAAGAAATCCTTTGAGGGTAGACGCTACACTGATGATATACAGGCAGGGATTGATGCAATGCAGGCATTCCTTGAGCCTATCCGCACTGAGCAACAGCGCCTGATCACCAATAAGCATAAACGTTGGAACCCTCGCATGGTGTTTACGCTTGGGAACCATGAGAACAGGATACAACGCGCCATTGAGGGCGATGCCAAGCTAGATGGATTGATTGGCTACCAAGACTTGAAGCTGGAAGAGATGGGCTGGGAGGTCTACGACTTCCTAGAGGTGGCAGTTGTTGACGGCATTTGCTACTCGCATTACTTCACTTCAGGCATCATGGGCAGACCAGTAGCCAGTGCAAGGAGCATGATGACTAAAAAGATGCAGACCTGCGTCATGGGGCATGTCCAGGATCGAGACATTGCCTATGGCAGGAGGGCTGACGGCACCAATATTATGGGGTTGTTTGCTGGCATATTTTATCAGGGCCATGAGGACTATCTTACCCCGCAAACTAATCTGTCCTGGCGGGGAATCTGGATGTTGCACGAGGTGGCAGATGGTGGTTGCGACGAGTTGCCAGTGAGCCTGAATTATTTACGCAAGAAATACGGTGATAAAAATGACTAAGTGGAAAGAACTACAACAAAACCACCCCGCTATAGAGCCAAGACCAATTTCTACAGTAGAAAAAAGCGCCTTGGCAGGGAATACTAGCGAAGCCACGACTAGCTCTACCCCGCAAACTGATATGGTTAACCACCCCGCCCACTACCAAGGTGAGATCGAGTGCATAGATGCGATTGAAGCAAGTATGAGTAAGGAAGCATTTGCCGGTCACTGTAAAGCATGCGCGATCAAATATTTGTGGCGCTATCAGTCGAAAGGGGGCGTAGAATCGCTAGAGAAGGCGCAATGGTACTTATCTAGGCTCATAGACACCGAAAAAAACGCCCTGTAATGCTCTCTAAAGGCGATTAAGGGGCCAACCCATACCTACCTACAAGGTATAAAAAAGCCCCCTAAAAAGGAGGCTAGAAGGCCCGTTTTCGGCACGGTGGGCCAACCCGCTTCATAGGGTGTAAGGATCACCCTTGCCTAGCTATTTTGCTTTTCCCATAGTTCCGCTAATGTGGATTCTATCAGGTTAAATTGTGCTCCTAGCTCTATGCGCTCTTTGGTGTATTCATCGCCTGAAATGCAATTTTCTCTGTGAGAGTCCATTGCTTCCCAAACAGCGTTTAATGCTTCTTCAATTTCGGTGGTCATTCTCATTTTATACGCTCCATTGTGAGGCCATCGCCTCCGCTATTCCGGTAAATGTCTCTGATCTGATTTTCCAGCGGTCAGCACTTGGTGGTAAATAGTGCAACCTTTGCTGTTGATTTTTTGGAAGTGTGTCGTATAGCTCTTTTACGTTATCGGTCTCGACT